>Ga0209978_10000176_pt1 | contig 21137 bp, 20 predicted proteins | sample BentaG_FD_182805 | JGI IMG/M metagenome (GOLD analysis project Ga0209978, IMG submission 182805) | Deep subsurface microbial communities from South Atlantic Ocean to uncover new lineages of life (NeLLi) - Benguela_00093 metaG (SPAdes)... | ecosystem: Environmental > Aquatic > Marine > Oceanic >... | reverse complement strand
CAATGAGAATTAATGGGACAGATGTTAAGATAGAGGAGGGGTGGACAATCTTAGAGGCTTGTAAGTTCTATGGCATCCCCATCCCTACACTATGCTACAATGATGGGCTCACTCCTTATGGTGCTTGCAGACTCTGTATAGTTGAAGTGGGACCATCAGAAAATTTCAGAATTGTTTCATCTTGTACTTATCCTGTAAGCGAGGGATTAATGGTTCGCACTCATACAAAGCGTATAATTGAAACAAGGAAGATGCTTATAGAAATGCTTGTGTCGCTATGTCCGCAGTCAAAGACTATTCAGGATTTAGCATCAAAATATGAAGTAACCCGTGTGAGATTCAAGCCCAAATATGAGGATTGTGTCCTATGCGGATTATGTGTCAGAATGTGTGCTGAGCAGATGGATGCAAAGGCTATAGGATTTGTCAACCGTGGAGCCGATAGAAAAATTACAACCCCATTTGATATCAAATCCGAAGTCTGTAGAACCTGCGGTGGTTGTATCTATATCTGTCCTGCCTGTCAACTGAGGTGTCAAGGACCAGAGCCACCTGGTGTGCTCTGTAATAGTTGTCTTAATATCTCTTATCCTTGCGTTGATGTATATGATGAGGTGAAGTGCTATATGGATCCATGTGCAGCCTGTATGAAAAAAGAAGCAGATGAGAAGAAAAAGTAGTTAGTAGGAAGTAGATAGTAGTTAGGGGATGGAAAAAGCGAAGAAATTTCAAGATCTGGTAGTATGGCAGAAAAGCCATCAATTAGTATTACAGATTTATAGACTGACACAGCGTTTCCCAGAAGCAGAGAGATTTGGGTTGATTTCTCAAATGAGGAGAGCATCTGTTTCTATCCCCGCTAATATTGCAGAAGGGTTTACCAAAATGGGAAAGAAAGATAAGGCACATTACTATAATATTGCCCAGGGTTCCCTTGAGGAATTAAAATATTATTTTATTTTATCAGAAGATATTGGATATTGTGAAAGTAATAAGGAATTAAGGGACCTCGCGGATGAGATCGGTAAAATGTTGAATGGTTTAATCAATTCTGTCCGGAGCGTACCCTAACTACTTACTACTTTCTACTTGCTACTGAAGAAAGGAGGTAATTATGTCTTTTACAAAAATAAATGCAAGTGCAGCCACGCTGAGTAAAAATAGAACTGAAGAGTCAATTGTTCCATTGAGTGGAATGTGTGTCACATGCGTTGATGGATGTATAGGGATGTGCGAGATTGGTAAATCTGCTTATCGAGGTACTGAGGCAATGTATCCGCAGCCATTCGGTATAATCACATCTGCTTCGGAGAAGACATACCCGGTAGACCTCTCACATTTCACAATATTAGGAACCGCAGTTGGGGCTAAGGGGATTGAAGCTGACCCGGATAAAGCGATTTTCCCCAGTGTTAGACTGGAAACAAAAATTGGACATGCCCGGGGCATTAAAGTAAAACTTCCTTTTATTATCCCAGGACTGGGTTCTACCAATATTGCAAAGAATAACTGGGAAGGTTTAGCAATAGGCTCAGCTCTTTCGGGTGTACCACTCACTATTGGAGAGAATGTCTGCGGGATGGATGTGGAATCTAAAATTGTTCGGGGGAAGGTAACCCATGCCCCTGACCTGGAATGGAGGGTTAAATTATACAAAAGATGGCAGGCAGATGGGTACGGAGCGATAATCGTCCAGGCTAATGTAGAGGATACCAGACTTGGGGTTCAGGAATATGCTATCTCCAGTTTAGGCGTTGAGGCTGTTGAATTGAAGTGGGGTCAAGGAGCAAAAGATATTGGTGGTGAGGTTAAGATTAAAGATTTAAAAAAGGCACAGATATTGAAAAAGAGAGGATATGTTGTCATCCCAGACCCAACAAATCCAGATGTAGTAAAGGCATTCGAGCATGGGAGTTTCAAGGAATTTGAGCGCCATTCGAGGATAGGAATGGTCGAGGAAGAAAGTTTCTTAAAAAGGGCAGAGGAACTTCGTGAGAAAGGTGCAAAATATGTATTCTTAAAAACAGGGGCGTATAGACCTGCCGATTTAGCCCGGGCTGTGAAGTATGCGTCTTTGGCAAAGATTGACCTTTTAACGGTAGATGGTGCTGGTGGCGGAACAGGGATGAGTCCATGGCGGATGATGAATGAATGGGGTGTTCCTGGAGTTGAACTCTGGTCATTGCTCTATCAATACGCTGATAGACTTGCTAAAAAGGGAGAGTATATCCCGGATATCGCTGTAGCAGGAGGATTTGTATTAGAAGACCAGATATTTAAAGGACTGGCTCTTGGTGCGCCATATTTTAAACTAATTGGAATGGCAAGGTCACCAATTGCAGCGGCTATGGTGGGTAAGACTATAGGAAAAAGAATCGACGAAGGTCAGATTCCAGTATACATTGAAAGATTTGGAAATACGAAGGAAGAGATATTCGTAACTGCATCTGATTTAAAGAAAAGACTTGGGAAGGACTTTGATAATGTTCCAACGGGGGCGCTTGGTCTGTATACCTACTATCAAAGGCTCGCTCAAGGTCTGCGACAGTTAATGACTGGGAATCGTAAGTTTGCATTAGAATATATTACCCGCGATGATATTGCTGCTTTGACTAAAGAAGCAGCTGACATCAGTGGCATTGATTATGTGCTGGACGCTGACCGTGAAGAAGTAGACAGAATACTTGAAAGTTAATAGGAAATATTTGACAGGATTAACAGGATTTTTATTCAGTAAAAACCATAGGGTTAGATCTAACATAAAGACATAAGAGTTAATGTAGCAGATTATACTCACCTTCCATAAGGGGCTGAATTTTATACCCTACCAAGAAATCTATGGCAGATTTTGACAGGAAAACAACAATGGATAAAGACAACGATGGTCAAGCAAAAGAGAACTTGACAGGAGATAAAAGAACCTTTATAATGGGGAGTATCAAGTTATAAATAAGGGTTCTAAAGGAAGAATCTGGCAGGAAGGATATCCGACACTATAGGAGGAAACTACCATGGATAAACCAAAATCAAATTTCGGCTTCAAACTCATGTCATTCACCTACAGATTTCGCGATTTCTTCTTACCCCGAATGAATATCTTGAAAGAGGTGGGGATAAAACCAGGGTCCCATGTCCTCGATTATGGCTGTGGTCCCGGGGGGTATATAACCGCCGCTGCGGAATTGGTGGGTAAATCAGGGAAAATTTACGCTCTGGATATTCATCCACTTGCAATTCAGAAGGTTCAGAGTATCGCTTCAAAAAAACAACTGACGAATGTGAATACCATTTGTTCCGATTGCAAAACTGGATTGCCAGATAAGAGCCTGGATGTGGTCCTGTTGTATGATACATTTCACGACCTGAGTGAGCCTGACGGAGTTCTCGAAGAGCTCCATCGGGTATTGAAACCGAACGGGGTCCTATCCTTCAGTGACCATCATATGAAAGAAGATGAAATAGTGTCTAAGGTAACAAATAGAGGATTGTTTATCCTATCGAGAAAAGGCGAAAGGACATATAGTTTCTTGAAAGAGGAATAATCTTTTGGGGTAAGTCCACATGATCCTGCGGAAAAAATCGCATTAGGTCGTTTTTCTTGACAAAACTTAATCTATATTTTATATTTACCATAATTTGCCCCTACGGATCTATATGGCACGACCTTTTGAGGGAAGTAGGATTTGAACCAAAGCAGATCAAGTTCGAGGGAGACTACTGTCCTACATTTGTATGTACTAAGGTTTTGTGATGGTGCTTATTGGAAGTGTATCATGAAATATATTTGCGTTTCGTTAATCCAGAATGCCTTGACTACTTTCCAAAGAGTTAAGGTGTTGCTTGTAATTACTTGAATTTAGAAGGAATTATTAATCATAGGGGGTATTGTTATGGATAATAACACAGAAAAAATTTGGAAAGAATTTAGTGCTAAACTTAAACAATTTATTCTTAAGCGTGTTTCGGACAAAGATGATGCAGAAGATATTCTCCAGGAAGTTTTTATGAAGATCCATTCTAATATTGGAACCCTCAGAGATAAAAGCAAAATCCAGAGTTGGATATATACAATTACCCGAAATACCATCATTGACTATTATCGTTCTCAAAAGCCTATGGTAGAACTTCCTGAAACACTTCCCGCATCAGAAGAATCAATTGAGAACGATGTCATCAACGAACTTTCTCAATGTATTAAAACTTTGGTTAATTATCTGCCTGATAAATACCGAAAGGCTCTCATATTGACAGAATATCAAGGATTGATACAGAAGAAAATGGGCGAAAAACTTGGATTATCTCCATCTGGAGCTAAATCCAGAGTTCAGAGGGCAAGGGCAAAACTTAAGGAAATGCTTTTACAAGGATGTCATCGCCAACTTGAGCAGATTGGAATCCCAGTTGACTATCAAACTGAATGCCATTGTTGTTGTCCGAATGTAAGCAATAATGTAAAGTAGTTTTGCGTCCTTTTTTATAATTCTTCGTCTATTAAATAGAGTAACAGAATAAAATTGGAGGTGTATCATGAAAGATAAAAAAGAGATTAAAAAATTTGTTAAGAAGCGATATGGTAAATTCGCATCAAAAAGCGGATCTTGCTGTCCAAGTTGCTGCTCCAATGAGGTAATCGAGCAGAGAAAAGATATAGGATATTCTAAAGAGGAAATCACAACTGTTCCTCCAGAAACTGCTGCGATTGGAGCAGGTTGTGGCAATCCAACAGCGCTTGCTGAACTTAAAGAAGGTGAAACCGTTTTGGACCTTGGCTCAGGTGGAGGTATAGATGTTTTCCTTGCAGCCCAAAAAGTTGGTGAAAAGGGTAAAGCTATTGGTGTGGACATGACGCCTGAGATGTTTGAAAAGGCTAAAAAAAGTGCCAGGAAGAACAACTACAAAAATGTTGAGTTCAGGCTTGGCGAAATAGAAAACTTACCTGTTGAGGATGAGTCCATCGACGTCATTATAAGCAATTGCGTCATCAATCTTTCGCCGGATAAATTAGCCACTTTTAAAGAAGCCTTCAGAGTTTTGAAGCCGAACGGGAGGATCCTTATCTCGGACCTGGTAACTGAAGGGGAACTTCCTGAAGATATACGGCAGAGCTTTGAAGCCTGGGCGGGGTGTATAGCCGGGGCTCTGGAGAGGCATGAATATTTGAACACGATAAAGGAAGCGGGCTTCCGAGATGTTATTATCGTTGCCGAACACTCTTTTAGCGAGCATGGAATGGACAATAGGTTAAAAGGAAAAATCATCAGTGTTCAAGTGAAAGCATACAAATAGGAAATATCGATTAGCCTGCCAAAAACCAAGCACGAAAAAAAATTCAATCCAGAAGGAGGATCAAAAATGTTTACAACTCGAAATAAGAGAACAAGATTGAGTTTTCATAGGTCATCTCCATATCCTTTACCGCAGGGACTCTTAATAGGGTTCTAGGGTTAAGAACAGTGCCAGCTGAAATTTTTTTAGAAACTAATTGACTTAATTATTTATATATATACTATTAATCAATGAAATAATGATCTACAAGACTTTATTGAAAAACTCAAACAGACCTCATAAATAGCGTGAAAGGAAGAGGAATGGATCGAATCACATTCTCTAATTTCAGATGTGTTAAAACTGCAGACGAGATGTTGAGAGGAATTAACATTGAAATTGGAATTTAATCTCGAGGAGGTTAAAAGATTTTATCTAAAATCTCATTTTCTGCTGAATAAAGCGCCACAAAATAACCTCTTGAAAGTGGTTGGTGAAATCTGTGGTTTAAACGCCCAAACAGCCAGGGCTCCTTATCTCTCTTTGTGGAGTAGAATCAAAGGTTTCGAGAAAGACCAACTAACCAAAGCCTTTTATAAAGATAAACTACTTGTTAAAACCTGGCTTATGCGGGGCACAGTGCATATAATCCCAGTACAGGACTTTGCTTTTTACCAAAAAGCCCTCCAGAGAAGGTTAGTCGAAGATTGGCAGCGTATCCTGAAAAGACATGGCTTAGGATTGTCAGCTCAGAAAAGAACGAAATTACATCAAAGTATCCTTGATATACTGGAAGAAGCTTCTCTTACAAATAGGGAATTGCTGCCAGAGGTAAGGTATTTGATGAAAGGTTATTCAGAAAAGGAGCAAAAAATAATTTTGAGTCGCACACTTAGAGAGTTAAGCTATCAAGGTCTTATCTGTCATGGAAAACCTACTGGTTCATGGTATCATTTTAAGGAAAATCGCTTTACAGGGATTGATAATTGGCTAAATAGAAAAGATTTTGAGAAAATGGACGAGATGCAAGCAAAAAGAAAGCTCCTCATGAAATATATCCACAGTTATGGACCAGCTTCTATTAAGGAGTTTGCATACTGGACATGTCTAAAGGTGACGACTGCAAGGGAAATATTCGAAGGGATTAAAGATAAGATGGAGGAGGTAAAAATCAGGGATATGAAAGGTTCTTTCTTGATATTGAAAAAAGATCTGGACATACTTGGTGAGATAAATATAAAACAGAAACTCCCGGTGAGATTTCTTCCAGAGTTCGATTCTCTTTTGATGGGACATGAAGATAAGTCACGCATCCTAAATGAAGAGTACAGGAAGAGAGTTTTTCTTCCCTTAGCAGATGTAGGACCCACTATTCTGCTTAATGGACGTGTAGTAGGTACTTGGAATTATAAAACGTCAAGTAGATCATTTACTTTATCTTCTTTTGAACCTATAGAACCGGAGGATCAGAAGGAAATTAATCAGGAATCGGCAAGATTAAAACAATTTTTAAGCTCTGATTAAAAGAGTTCTTTTGTATTAAAGAGTCTATTGACAAGCAATTAATAAGCCGTAAAAGAGAAGATACTGGAGGGAAATTGCAGAGTTAAAATGAATTAAACTTTCAAGCGTTTCATATACCACAGGAGGTTGCGTTATGAGTATAAGAAGTTTTATGAGGTGTTTGGCCAGGAGGAATACTTATGAAAAGAAAACAAAAGGAAGCGATTATAGGTCTTCTATTAGGTGAGGCGACCACACATAAAAAGGCGAAGTTGATTGCCGATACTTATGCTCAGTGTCCTTACTGCGTTTCATATATAAGTGCAGGATGCACAGTTATTGGGGTTTTCTCTATCCCCCAGGACCATCAATGGTGGTTAGAATGGGTAGCCAAGAACCCGGAAGAGACACTTGGACTCAGGTGTGCAGAAGTCTTCTTTACTAAAAAAGTAGAAGCATCCAGTCCCTGGAGTCGCGGAGAGGCAAAGGCAAGTATAGAAAAGGCTCCGTGTGGAGCGGATTGTGGAGAGTGCTTTCGTTACAAAAGGAATGTGAGGGGTGTCCGGCGACTCGACATTATGATGACGGCTAACAGCCCAACCGGGTTATACGAGAATGAAAAATAGTTTTTTTGTGGAAGAGAAAAAGACTTGGTTAAAATGTTTGAGCAAGTATGTAAAACCTGGCAAAATTGTCGAGTTTGGTTGTGGCAGTGGTTTTGTTCTCGAAGTATTGTCTATGGATTTCGCTGATAGTATTATAGTAGGGGTAGACAAGTCTATGGAACGATTGGAAAAAGTAGTTGAAAAAGGTCTCAAAAATGTCCTTCCTGTCAGGATGCATTTAGAATAGCTCATAACGTTTTGAAAGAAAATGGTGTTTTAATTATCCAGGATTTTCTGAAGCCTTCATCAAGATTGGTAGAGATAGCCCTTAAAAACGAAGAAACCCGAAGAAGGTTTCTCAGATTCGCAAGTGAATTCCATCCAAGAAAAGTGAAATTTGAGAAAACAAGACACGGACTAAAACTCGATATTGCAGATGCTACTGAATTTATCAGCAAATATCGTTCTCCTGACGAGGAAGATTGGAAAGAAGAGATGGGCGAAACTCATTTTTTCTTTACCAAGGAAGAGTATCAAGAGGTAGCTCAACGAACAGGGTTTATTATTAAAAACTCGAAGAAATTACCAAAAAGTGAAAAATGGTGGGTTAAAATCAGAGAGGATATCGAATTTAGATTCGAGTCTGATTATCGATGGATTCAGTTAGTTTTAACAAAGAAACAAGGCCAACTAATAAAAAGAGTCAGAACTAATTTTTTTTATTAATTTTTTCATTTACCTCTTGACAAGATTTTTATTTATCTTACAATAAAAAAAATTTGTAAAAAAAATCTAATACCGCCCTAATTATACGATCCGTTTATACGGATTCGTAGGAATATAGGCGGAAAAGGGGGTGAAAAGCAGTAGTTAGTTGTTAGTATTTAGCAGTTAGCGAAGAATAGCTAAATGCTAAAAATTTTTTAAAGGAGGTAAACAATGAAAAAAATTTTATCCATAACTTTAGTGCTGATAGTATTTCTTGCCACCAATACTTCAGCACAACTTCTGCAGGAGATAGAGGGCGCAGGCGAGATAGATTGGTCTGTTCAGGTAATACGATGCACAGGCATTGGCGGTGTGAATCCCGATGTGCCAGAATCTGCACGAAGAGCAGGTGCAATCAGAGCGGCCAAGTTAGATGCCCTCCGTAATATACTGGAGACGGTCAAGGGTGTTTACATAGATGCACAGACTACTGTCGAGAACGCCATCACTGCAAGCGATGTGATATACTCAAGGGTAGAGGGTGTATGTAAGGCATTTAAGATCGTTGATACCAGATATATGTCGGATGGTTCGGTAGAAGTGGATGTTGAGATGTCTATAAGAGGAGTACTCGCCGACATCTTTCTCCCTCAAGAGACAGGTGGAGGTACAGCCCTCACTGCTGAAGGCATCAAAGGGAAAGTCTTTACAGGTCTGGTGGTCAATGCTATAGGGTTGGAAGTTCAGCCCGCTATGTCACCCAAAATTATTAATGAAGACTCCGTTGAGGTATATGGGACCGGATTCGTCTCCAGAGAGTATGCAATCGAACAGGGTGTGGTTGGATATGCGAAGGATGTTGCATCGGCAAAGAAAGAAGATAGAGTTACAGATAAACCCGCTGTTGTAAAGGGAATCGCCGCTACAGGACCGAATAAGACGGATGTTGTAATTTCAAATAAAGATGCGATGCTTCTTCACTCGATGAGCGAAAATCTGAGTTTTATGGACAAGTGCAGGGTGATAATCGTCGTTGACTAAATGTTCAAAAGGAGGTAAAGATGTTTAAAAAAATCGTCCCACTCAGTCTTTTGGCTCTTTTCATCTTCTTCTGTGGTTGTGGACCGAAGGCTGTGAAGCCGGGTGGAATCCTCGATACCCCACAGGGACACTACGAACAGGGGAAGAAATTTCTTGAGAAGGGCAACTACGACCAAGCATTGAGCGAGTTCCAGCGCTCAAAAGCGCTCGACCCTAAATATGCACCGGCATACGAAGGTCTTGCACTCGCCTATCTTAGACTTGGAGACCTCGATTCAGCATGGAAGAATGTTAAAGAGTGCAAAAAACTCGATAGGAAATATTCGCCCGGTTATGTGGCAGCAGGAAGAATATATGACGCAGAAGGTAAATATAAGAAGGCGATCAGCGAATATAAAAAGGCGCTCCGCTACGACAGTAAAAATACTGACGCCTACTACCATATGGGAAAGACTTATGTGAACTGGGATAAATACGATGATGCTGAAAAATCTTTCAAAAAGGGGCTCGAGATAGAACCGACCAATTTGAAACTCGATGAGGAATGGAAGAGACTCCAGGATATAAGGAGGGCTGCAGCAGGTATGCCTCCAGAATATGTGAAAATTGCCAAGTGCCCTGCAGTCACAAGAGCAGACATCGCTGCCCTCTTTGTGCATGGACTTGAACTTCCAAAACTTCTCAAAAAAGCGCCAGTTTCTAAAGAGAAAGAATTCAAAGCACCTGAAACCGTTATGGGCAAAAAACCGACTGCCAAAACGGTGGAGGAGATTCCAGACATCCAGGGACACTGGGCAAAGTCCTACATCGGTGAGGTAGTGAAGCTTGGAGTCATTGAACTCTATCCTGACGGCACATTTAAACCCGATGAGAAGATAACAAGGGCGAACTATGCGAAGATGATTGAATTGCTCATTGCAAAGGTTACAGCCGACCCAAAACTCACAACCCGTTTCATCGGAAGCAGATCCCCATTCCCTGATGTTCCGAAATCTCACTATACATTCAACGCAGTAATGGTCGTCACCACCAGAGGTATAATGAAGGCTAAAATGGATGGAAACTTTGGACTGATGGAAGTAGTTCCTGGTACCAGTGCTCTTGATATAATAAAGAAGCTGAAAGACCAACTGTAGTTTTACATATGGGGAGTGTGCTATGCACTCCCCAGTTTCCCTGATGGAGGAGATATGATGAAGAGAATAATCGTCTCACTTCTTCTGGTTCTGCTTTCCATCCCTGCTATTTCTGCTGAGGTAAAAGAGGTAATCGCAACAGGAATGGGAAATATAATCGCTGGCGATATTGCACATGCCAAAGATGATGCGGTTGAGGATGCACTCAGAAATGCGGTGGAGGAGGCAGTCGGAACCCTGATCTCTTCACAGAGTCTTGTCGAAAATTATCAGTTAGTAGAGGATCGGATTTATTCAGAGTCGAGTGGATATGTCAAGTCCTACAAAATCATCAGTAAGACGAAAAGCGCTGACACTTATACCGTCAAGATAAAGGCGAAGGTCAAACTCGCAAATCTGGAAAAGGACCTCGTTGCAATAGGTCTGATTATTAAACGAAAGGGTATGCCTCGAATGATGGTTATAATAGATGAACGGACAATAGGCGTCTACGACTATGCCGACTACTGGATCAATATGAACATATCGGAGAACACCATCATCGACTGCTTCAAGGAAAAGGGTTTTCATTTCGTAGACCAGGCGGTAGCAAAGCGTAATGTCGATAGAGAAAAGGCATTGGCCGCTATCGCCGGTAATGATGCTATGGCGACGGCGATCGGCTTAACCTACAAAGCTGAGGTCGTAATCGTAGGCAAAGCGATCGCAAAGACAGCATCAGGTGCATCAGATGTGCTTGGAGGTATGAAATCCTGCCAGGCGAATATCAGTGCAAGAGCCATCAATGTAGATAATGGCAAAATACTGGCAACAGGAATGGAAAATGCTGCGAAAGTTCATATAGATGAGGTCACGGGTGGAAATCAGGCACTCGAAGAGGCAGCAAAAAAATTCTCTGATAAATTAATCAGAAAGATCTTGAAAGAATGGGTCGGTGAACTATCTGGAACTACAACCATTCAGCTCGTCGTGAATGGACTCAAGTCTTTTGATGACCTCGATGACTTCACAACCGCTCTGAAGTATTATATTCGTGGGGTGAAGGATGTCCATACGAGAGATTTTGTGGCCGGTGTCGCGATTTTAGATGTGGAGACAAAGGGAAGCGCAAAAGGGTTGGCAAGAGAATTGAAGAAAAAGGATTTGAAAGATTTTACTGTGAAAGTTACGGGTGTCTCTGCCAACAGGGTATCCATTGAGATATCGAGAAAAGGAGTTGAAGGGGAGGTAGAAGAGACCCAACCCGAATAGAAGTGGAGGTAGTTATGAAAAAGACTGTTTTTATTCTGTTTCTGGTCTTTTGTGTTTGTTTTAATCTGTATGCACAGAAGAAGAGTGGAGAATCCAAATACAAGGGTTTGAAAAAGCGAATAGCAGTGGTCGAGTTCGAAAACAAATCAGATTATGGAAGATATAATGTAGGACAGGGAATGTCCGATATGCTCACCACCGCTTTAGTGAAATCAGGACGCTTCCAGGTGATAGAAAGGCAGGCGTTGGAAAAAGTTATGAAGGAGCAGAAACTTGGACTTACAGGTGCAGTCACACCACAATCTGCTGCACAGATAGGCAAGATTTTAGGTGTAGAGGTCATATGTGTAGGGAGTGTGAGTGAATTCGGAGAGAAGAAAGAGAAGACAGGAATAGGTTCAAAGAAAGTTGGTGGACTTGGTTTAAAGAAGACGACTGCAAGGGTTGCAGTCGATGTCCGACTTATCAATACCACAACCGCTGAGATAATCACTGCAGAATCAGTTGCAAAAGAATCGTCAAAGAGGGGAATATCAGTTGCAACCCAGGAATTCCATTTCGGAACAGGTGCAGATTTTGATAAGACACTTGTAGGAAAGGCGACCAGAGAGGCGATAAACGAAATCGTTCATCTCGTAACCGAATCTATGAAAGGTATAGAATGGAAAGGAAAGATCATCAAAGCGAATGGAAAAATCTATATGAAGCCAGGAAGTGCAGCAGGTGTAAAAGTTGGCGATACATTCACAGTCTATTCTAAGGGAGAGGAACTGATCGACCCCGATACGGGGCTCGTCCTTGGAGCAGAAGAAGAGAAGATCGGCAAGATCAAGGTTATTGCGGTAAAAGATCAGTTTTCTACAGCGGTCGTCATATCCGGGAGTGGATTAAAAAAAGGCGATATAGTGAGAGTAAAATGAAGGGGGCGGAATGAAGAATATAGTCACATTGGGGATTATCCTTTTAGGGATAGCCATCTGTGCTATAATGACTGATGCGAAGAAAGAGTCTGTCTGTGAGATCAGTTTTTACTACGGGGATGTTGGACTCAGAAGCAAAGGTGAGGACAAATGGGAAGATGTGGACCTGGATCAGCCAGTTTACGAAGGCGATGCGGTTAAGACAATGGAGGATTCGAGGGCTGAACTTACCTTGATAGAAGGGAGTGCAATAAGGATTGATGAGAATTCTACTTTCAACATAACTACTTTAGCCAGTGAGGAAGAGAAGATAGAGACAAAAACCGAACTGGTTATGGGAAGGATATGGAGTAATGTGAAAAAGTTGGCTACCGGATCAAAACTGGAGATGGGCTCACCCGTAGCAGTAGCTGCGGTTAGGGGAACTGTTTACAGAATGGATGTTGCACAGGATAAATCCACTGATTTGAAAGTATATGAGGGAGAAGTCGCAGTCTCAAATGTGCCTATTGAAAAGGGAGAGATAAAAAAGCCCGGAGTAGAAAGACCTACAGAGGTCGCTGGACCGCGCGAGGTAGAAGGACCAAAAGAAGTCAGTATGGAGGAGTGGATAGTCATAGTCCGTGCACAGATGGAAATTCATATTGCTCCAGACGGAAAGTATAGGATGAGAAAATTTGATTTAGTGGAAGATGCAAAAGATGAATGGGTAGCATGGAATAAAGAGAGAGATAAAAAGTAGACCAACGGGGTCAATCTGTAACTAATGTAGATTAAAAATTGGAAAATTTTCCATGACCGGCAGTTTGACCCCATCTTGATTTTATGTAATATACAAGTCATTCTATATCCGACAGAATGAACGGGATAGACAGAATTAGATAAAAATCCTGTTTATCCTGTCCATTCCATACGGGTCTCAAGATGAGAATTTGTGGAATTTTGTGGGTTCTTTCCATCCTAATAGTAAACATCGCATCTGCGGGAAATTCAATTGTCAGTAAGATTTCGTTCTCAGGAAACAAGGCGTTTTCTACAGAGGATTTAAAAAAGGTTATGAATTTGAAAGAAGGTATGGAATATGATGAGTATACCATCAATCAGGATCTGAATAATATAATAAAATTGTACAAGAGAAAAGGTTATATCGAAGCAGAGATAGTGGATAAGCAGCTATCCTTCGATCCGGTTTCACAGACAATAGAATATCTCTTTATTATATCTGAAGGAGAGAGGGTGAAGGTCGGTGAAGTAAAAGTTGTTGGTGTAGAAACCATCTCTGAAGAAAAAATATTGAAATTGATTGGAATAAAAAAAAGTGAACAATTTGAATCTCCAAAACTCACAGTTTCAGAATATAAGATTGCGTCACTCTATTCAAATATGGGATATCTATATTGCACTGTAAAAAATGAGGTTTTAACTATTGAAAAAGAAGCATTCATTACTTTCAAAATTGAAGAAGGACCAATCGTTGAGATTGGGAAGATAAAAATTGAAGGAAACAAAATTACGAGGAATGAAATTATAGAAAGAGAATTGACAATAAAGGAAGGGGATACGTATATTCCTGAAAAGGTTTATGAAAGTCAGAAAAAAATCTACGGAACAAATCTGTTCAAAGATGTGGATTTCGAAAGCAGAGGTATAGAGGAGAGGAAAGAGGTCGTGGATATTGTCTTCATAGTAGAAGAAGTATCTCCTATATGGATGGCTGTAGGAGCAGGTTATCAATCTCCTGACAGAGCATCTCTGGACATCGAAGTAGGGCATGACAATCTTTTTAACAATGGACAGAAAGCCTCACTCTCCTCATCATTTTTCTACGGTTTCAAAAATGTTGACGGAGAGATGAAGAATGAAGATGGTGAAGAAATTGGGCTCGACTATCTTGAACCATATTTTTTAGGCTCGAAGTTCAAATTTATGCTCCATCTGTTTTATGAAAGAGACAGATTATACAGTACGGATAAAAATATGTACACAACCCAAATTGAGAAAGGTGCAAATGCAAAGATAGGCAGGTATTTAGGGAAGGAACTGCAGTCTTATCTTCAGTACCAATACAAGGCAGCTTCAGTAGATACGGGCGGTGAAATAACAGGAATAACTAACAGTCTCCTTTTTTCTATATCGAGGGACCAGAGGGACAATGTGTTTGACCCTCACCGTGGGAGTTACACATCTCTCTCATTAGAATATGCGGGCGGCATATTAAGCGGTAATAACCATTTCAAGAGGGCAATTACAGACATCAGTCTCTTCATTCATCCATTTAAATTTCTTGTAGTGGCTATGCGGGTGAAGGGTGGGTGGCTTTCCCCTTTCGGAAAGAGTAAAAGTAAAGGAGTCTCTGGGAGTGAAAAATTCGAGCTGGGAGGTTCTGGTTCGATTAGAGGGTTTGATGAGGCTTCACTGGGTGTTTATGATGAAAGGGGAAGAAGGAGTGGGAATATAGTATTGAATGGGAATCTTGAACTCAGATTCACGCTCTTTGAAGTAAAGAAGTTTCCAGTAGGGATTGCAATTTTTAATGATTCAGGCGGGATATGGGAGAAGGAGGATGAAGTCAAATTGGACGATATAAAGTCTGGAGCAGGGGTAGGTATAAGGGTAGGAACACCAATTGGTCCTGCCAGGGTAGACTGTGCGATGGAGGCAAAACAGTGGGCTACAGGAGGAAGGGCAAAGTTGTATTTCGCAATAGGTCACATATTTTAAAAGTTCCCTACTTGTCCTGATCTCGTGGCTCAGGACTCAAGAAAAAATCACTGACTTTGACACTGTCTTCTATCAGTTTTTCAACGAAGTAAAAGTCTGCCAATTTCTGGATCGCATCTTCGGTTATCTCACCTAATTTTTGAACTTCGAGTAAACATATATTCCTTGACTCACTTCTCGTGACTTTTGTATAATTGGTCAGAGAATTTCTTGCCTCAGCAGAGTTCTCCCGTTTAAGATCTATTATACTGTCTATCTGTTGTAAAAAGATGGATGCACCTTTCATTTCAGTTTTGATGAAATTGGATGAGAAGACAGCAGCACAGATTGGATATGGGTCAAATAGAGCGCAGATCGGATCCTTAGAAAGTATTCTGTAATCCTTTCTTTCTAAACTTTTGGTAAGCCACGGCTCATAAATGAGCAGGGCATCTATCTTCTTTTCTCTTAACGAGTCTAACATTGTCGAAAAAGGGAGTTGCTCCAATGTGATGTATTTCTCTTGTATGGAATCTGCAAGTGTCTTCTTCAATAAAGTGTATTCAAAAGGATCTGTCCTGCAACCTACCTTCTTTTTTTCAAGTTGCTTCATCTTCTTTAATTTTGAATCACTGTTTACAATCAATGCACCGTAAGGAGAAAAGGTAGTAGGGCTGGAATAATATGATAGAAACACTTTCATATCCTCCGGTGAACCGTGCTTGAGGAGCAACGACCATGGCAGACAGAAGAAGGCATCGATACCGTTAGATTTGAAGGAATCCATCGCTTCTGTATAAGATGAGAACTCAACCAGCCTCACATCCAGATTTGCATCTTTAAATATGTATCGATCGTTACCAAGATAAAGAGGATAGTTGGGAATATCTGGTAGATGTCCAACTTTCATCTTTATAGGTTTTTTCACCGCCCACTGGGGAATAGTCACTATAAGGGCAATCAGAACGATAAGGATTATTATTATAATATTCAATAATTTATTCATTTTTCCTCCTTATTTCCTTACCAAAATTTATCAATAATCCTGCTTCTATGTTTATAATCTGTGTAAATCAGTGTCTACTGTCTGAATCACTAAAATTAAGTATAAAAATAATCGTTCATTGTCAAGAAAAAAGAGACCACCTATTTAATAGGAATTAAGAAGGTTCGAGTGTCTGTTCTACATCTAAAAGGATTATTATTCTATTATAAACCTTTCCGACACCTATAAGATAACCAGGTTATCTGTAGTTGCAATTTTTTTCTTGACATTATGTATTATACATGGTAGATAAAAAGTATGCCTGTACCTAAGAAGAAACATTCGAAGTCACGAACAAGAAAAAGAAGGGCAAACTGGAAGGTGAAGCAAATACACTTCTGTGAGTGTCCCAGATGTCATCAGCCCAAACTCCCTCATAGGGTATGTTTGAACTGCGGTTATTATAACGATGTAGAGTATATAACACCAAAAGAGTGAAATGAGGGTTGTAGTCGATGCAATGGGAGGAGACAATGCTCCCGATGTTTTAATTGAAGGGGCAGTTCAAGCTATTGAACTCTCAAAAGAACCACTTCAAATTATCCTCACAGGCGATGAGAGTTTAATCAAGTCTAAACTCAACAAAAAAGTTGCTGGACTTGAAATCGTACATACGGCAGATGTAGTTTCATCTGATGAATCCATAACCTCTGTATTAAAACAAAAAAAGAATTCCTCAATCGCTGTTGGCATAAAATTACAGAGAGAAGGAAAAGCGGATGCATTCATTTCAGCAGGGAATACGGGTGCAGTTATGGCATTTTCTCTCTTCACCCTCGATAGACTAAAGGGTGTGTTGAGGCCGTCTATAGCAGCCTTCTTCCCTACTTTGAGAGGATATATCATCGTAATTGATGTCGGTGCCAATACAGATTGCAAGCCATTAAATCTTCTCCAATTTGCAGTTATGGGCTCAATCTATGTCGAATATGTGCTTGACAGAAAGAATCCTAAAGTGGGTCTTTTAAATATTGGTGAGGAATCTTCAAAAGGGAACGAGTTGACCCAGGAGGCTTATAAGTCACTCTCTAAAAGCAATTTGAACTTTATAGGAAATGTCGAAGGGCAGGATGTTCTCACGGGTGAGGCGGATGTAGTTGTTTGTGATGGGTTCACCGGAAATGTCATCCTTAAATTTACAGAAAGTTTGAGGAACCTTCTGCTTAACTATCTTCGTATCTACTCCAGAAAAAAACCGAGGGTCAAGATGGGTATAAGCCTTCTCACACCATTTCTTGATGACTTGAAGAATAAATTGAATTATGAGGAATACGGTGGTGCACCTCTGTTGGGTGTTAATGGTATAAGCATAGTCTGTCATGGCAAGTCCTCACCAACAGCGATAAGAAATGCAATTTTTGTAGCCAATCGATGCGCTGCCCAGAAAATTCATAAGAAGATAGAAAAAGAACTCAGAGCCACAACTTAAAAATATGGACGCAGATGAACGCAGGTATACACAGATTCGGAGTCGTTAAAGGTTTGACGGTAACGAAGCCCGCATCGTGAAGCGGTCAACGGTTACGGTTATAAAGAAGGATCAAAAAAGACAGATTCCGTCACCGACGGACGAAACGGGTATCGTAACCGATTAACGTAACCGAGTGACTGTAGCTAAAAATCAGTGGTTTAAATTTATGTTTTTAAATGGATAAAGATATAAAGTTTCTGCTTGAAAAACTGAAAGATAAGAAATATCTCGTCGTTTTAACTGGCGCTGGCGTGTCAGCCGAATCAGGGATACCTACATTTAGAGGGACCGAGGGCTTATGGAAGAAGTTCAAGTTAGAAGAACTTGCAACCCCGCAGGCATTTTCACAGAACCCAGAATTAGTATGGAAATGGTATGAACATAGAAGAGAGATTATTAAAGAGGCAGAACCTAACCCCGCACATCTGGCAATCACCAGACTCGAAGAACTCTTCCCCGAATTTATGTTAATTACACAGAATATAGATAACCTTCACAGAAAGGCAGGGAATAAAAAACTCGTGGAACTCCACGGGAATATATCCAGATACAGATGCTCAAATGATGGAAGAATCTTCACCAATCTCCCAGAGTCGGATGAGATTCCGCCGAGATGTGAATGCGGTGCTTATATCAGACCCGATGTCGTATGGTTTGGTGAGAGTCTACCCGAAGATGCTTTGAGTGTCGCCTTTCAATCTTCTTCTAGTTGTGATGTTATGTTCGTCGTTGGTACATCGGCACTTGTTCAACCAGCTGCATCACTGCCAGCTCTCGCAAAAAGAAATGGCAGTTTTCTTGTAGAGATAAATTTAGAACCGACCCCTATAAGCAGTATAGTGGATAAATCATTTTTTGCAAAGGCGGGTGAAATCCTGCCAGAAATCGTAACAAAATTATGCGATACGATGTCATCATAATTGGCGCAGGTCCTGCAGGGATATTCTCAGCATTGGAACTTTCTAAAAGGAAAAAGAGTGTAGTCATATTAGAGAAGGGAAAGGACATAACAAAAAGGAAATGTCCTGCCCGAGAAGAGAAAAAAGAATGTCAGAGATGCAAAGTTTGTGAGATAATCTACGGATGGGGTGGCGCAGGTGCATTCAGCGATGGAAAACTCATCCTTTCTCCAGATATTGGTGGATTGCTCCCACATTTTGTAGGCACTGAGATAGATAAATTGATAAAAGAAGTGGATAAGATATTCTTGCACTATGGTGCAACGAATGAGGTTTATGGGGAAAATGAAGATGAGGTGGAGAAACTACAAAGAGCAGCATTAAAAGTAGACTTAACCCTCACCCCCAGCAGGGTTAGACACCTCGGAACAGAAAGTTGCAGAGAGATTCTATCAAATATGAGAAGAGAGCTAAATGGCAAAGTTGACATAAGAACTAAATTTGATGTGGATGAGATTATTACTGAAGACAAAAAAGTGATAGGAGTGAGAGGGAAAAATGGAGAAAAGATAAGGGGAAAATATGTGATATGTGGACCAGGTAGAGGTGGAGCAGACTGGCTGCAAAAAGAGGCTACGAGGTTGGGCCTTACCACCAAGAGTAACCCTGTAGATGTGGGCGTAAGGATAGAATTACCTGCGGTGGTTATGGAAAAAATCACCTCTGTTGTGTACGAACCAAAACTGACTTACTATTCAAAATACTTCGATGACAGAATAAGGCTTTTCTGTATGAACCCTTATGGTGAGGTAGTAACAGAATATTCGAATGGAATAGTTACCGTAAATGGACACAGCTATAAAGACAAAAAGACAAATAATACAAACTTTGCACTTTTGGTCAGCACCACTTTCACAGAGCCCTTCAATGAACCGATAAAATATGGAGAATACATTGCAAGTTTAGCGAATATGCTTGGTAAGGGGGTAATAGTTCAAAGACTTGGTGATTTAAGGTCTGGAAGAAGATCCACTCACGAGCGAATGCAGAGGGGGATAGTGAAGCCGACTTTGAAGGATGCGACCCCTGGTGATTTAAGTTTCATTCTACCTTATCGTTATCTACCAAGCATCCTTGAAATGCTCGATGCGTTAGACCGTCTTGCACCTGGGGTCAATTCACCCCATACACTCCTATACGGTGCCGAAGTCAAGCTCTACTCTTTGCAGCTGAAGATAAATTCCAAATTGGAGACCGAGATAAAGAATCTCTATACTATAGGTGATGGTGGAGGCATAACGAGGGGGTTGGTGCAGGCAGCAGCCTCTGGACTCTATGTAGGAAGGATGATAAAATAAGAAGATTCGCAATGGGGTCAGTCCAACAAATTACAAAACGACTCTGTGAGCAACCGTAATGAGAGGATTGGCAGGATTTTTATTCACAGGGTCTGAAGACCCTGTGCTACTTTTCTCTTTATATCTTCCATATCCCTACGGTCACAGACCCGTATGGGATATGTTGTGCAGGATGCTGCGTAATGGAAGGGTTATCCCAAACAAGCCTGTCCTGGCGACAGTCCAGGGTTCGGGACTCCTTAACTTTAAAAGTTTATGTACTATACTTTCCTTCGTGTGCTCCGTATCTCGTGTTTCTTACTTGACAAGTTTTTTATTTTTATTTGAATAGAATCTATAATATGTAGGTTCTTTATTTAAGGAGTTATAGATGTTAAACAGGCTCTTGCATTGAAAGGAGGTACCATGACCAAGACATCATTGATTTGTAGGACAATAGCAACCATTGCTGTGGTTATTGGCTTATCCAGTGTAATGGTTAAACTGGAGCCATCACTCGGTCCTATTGTTGCATTATGTGTAACTCTTATAGCATGCGTAGGTGCAATATGGGGTACAGCAGGGATTAGAGGAGCATCTAATAAAAAGGGATAGACTTCTTGTTAATTTAAAGAGGCTTTATAGTAGCAGTTTTGGGGAGTGTATATCCTGAATCTGATACCTAAACACAGACATTGATCTACTAAGGGGGAGAGTAATACTGTAAGCAAAAGTTACTTATATGTTGGTCTTAGGGGTCATTCGTCTACTTTACTGCGACAATACTGAGGAAGAAGAATGGGGACAGGCGTTCATTGGTTCGTTTCTAATTTCCGGAAGGTAATTGAAACTTTCTCGCTTTCGCACGAAAGCGAGAAAGTGTTGGGGTTATTACAATACCTCTCAGTACGATCGAAGACCCATATGGGATCAGTTTCTAAATTTATCATTCGATGATTCTAACATGTTAGAATGATGGAATGCAAAAATGCCAGGGGATTGCGGAGCCTGTTCCGAGCCTTCCTTGAGATTACCTCGGGACTTGGTCACTCGCAATGACGCTGTCGAACATCTTCTGAAGCCATACACTAAATAAGAGATTGCTTCCCTTCGCTTTCGCTCAGGACAGGCTCTGCTTTGCTCCTCGCAATGACAAGTGAGCAATCTTGCTCCTCGTAATGACACCTGAGTCATCTTCTTCTGTGTTTTAATCTGTGTTAACCTGTGTTCATCTGTGGTTAAATTTTTATTGACAA
>Ga0209978_10000175_pt1 | contig 21168 bp, 18 predicted proteins | sample BentaG_FD_182805 | JGI IMG/M metagenome (GOLD analysis project Ga0209978, IMG submission 182805) | Deep subsurface microbial communities from South Atlantic Ocean to uncover new lineages of life (NeLLi) - Benguela_00093 metaG (SPAdes)... | ecosystem: Environmental > Aquatic > Marine > Oceanic >... | reverse complement strand
TTATAGCTGAAGCTGAAATCCTCTGGAATCGAAAACTCCTCAAAACCTATAATTTCGAATTGAGGAGTTAGATTATTTTGAGAGACGAAAATTTTAATTGAGTCGTAAACCGCATTAAAATTTTCCTGAATTTTCTGGATATCAGACGAATCTGTTATGCAATCTATCAATCCAGGATATCCCCATGAGATCAACTCCGAGAAATCAACAGGGATTGAAATAATAATCTTGATTTGTTTAGCAGTCAAATAATTTCTTGCACTTTCCATTGCGTAAATTTCTTCAGTAGCGTTAAAAAATTGGATAAGATTTAATAAATTCGAGGCATTTACAGCTTCTACATATTTGAGATTGTAACCATCCAAATTTGATTCTGTAAAATTATTTTCTTCTATATATGTATTAGAGTCATAGGATACTACAACACAATTTATAGGTTGCATAGAAGCGCCTGAATTACCAGAAGTTAAACCTATTGCAACAATCACAAGAGGAGGTACAATCAAGGCTATAAAAATATTGAATTTATCCGTCCATAAGAGACGAAACTCTTTTATAATTTGTTTAAGTAATCTGAGAAATCCTTTTTTTAAATTAAAATTCCTTACTTTGTTTGACCCTAAATTATTTCTGTTATGGTTTTCTCTGCGAGTGATTCTATTACACCTCCAATTTTTTAAATTTATAAGAAATATACGAAGCGATCAAGAAAACTGATGTTATTAAAAGGAGGGAAAGTACATGTTCTATATTTAAGTTTAATCCTCTTAATGTAATATCTGTGATTAAAACTGAAGCATGACTTAAAGGGAGAAAGTCTGCTAGGAACCGTGCTCCTCCTAATGATTCAGCTGGTAAAAGGGTACCTGAAAAAATAATCATAACTATAAACATCATCAAGTACATTTGATTAGCTCCTTGTTCAGTGGGACTAATCGCTGAGATAAATAGACCAATTGCTACTCCGCTGAGGCCAATTATGATTAAAACTAGGAAGAATGCAAAAAGCGATCCTAAACTATATAACCCGAAAAAAGAAGTCATTACAAATATCTCTGTAGCCTGTATTAGCATTATTACTGTATTTGCGATTAATTTACTAAGGAGAATATCTCTTTTTGATGTAGGTGTTATAAGCATCCTTGGAAGCGGTCCTTCAGACACTATTGACAATGATGTTAGGTTCATTGTAGTCCCTATAATAATAATTGGTAATATTAAAGAGAGGGAATAATTGAGTAATTGGGATTCCCAAGAAGGAACTCCAAACTCAAGATGAGGGACCATTATAGTAAAATTTTCTAACATATCAGTTTCTACTCTGAAAAGTGAGATTGGTTCTTGGAGCGCAACCTCGACCGCGCCGACGGCACTTAAATCAGAGCCATCTATGTAATAAATTAACAAAGGGTTAGATTTATTTACAATTAACTCCGAAAAATTCTGAGGAAGCACAATAAACACATCTATTAGATCATTTTTTAATAGAGAAAAACATCTATCGACTGCTTGGTTATACTCTCCACTATTAGTACTATTGAAATACCGATAAAGATCCCATGTTGTTGTTTTGTGTTCCATTATTGAGATAAAAATATCATCGTACTGAGATGAGTTTGACGGAAAATTCTCATAAGTAGGCATTTCATCGCGACTAATAATCGCAGCTGTAAAAAATTTAGTAGGACCAACACCTGTAGTAAGCCCAAAAATAATTATCAATATCATAGGAATTAAAAACAAAAGAATAAGAGTTCTTCTATCAGATCTAATTCTATTAAACTCTTTTTGGATTAATCCCGCTAAAGTCATTAAGTTAAGCTCTCACTAAATATAATATAGAAATTTCAAGATTTGATAAATAGTTAAAAAAATATATGGGACAGTCTAATAAAAAAGTTATTGCCTATCTTGTTAAATAATTAATTTTTAGGAACATTTTCAACTGCGACTAGATAGTGAAGACAAGTCTCTCATTCTCAAAAGAGTTCTTCTTTTTTTATCATTAATAATAAAATTCTGAAAAATTTCATTCTTATCGTTAATGAATTCCCAAAATTCTTCGTAAATCTCTTGTAAAGGCATATTATTTTTTTTATTAAAATTTTCTTCGAAATTAGTTGTTCTCTTTTTATAATTCGGTTTCTCTGAAATATTTTTTGAAGCCTTGTTTTCTGATTTAATAGATTGGTAAAGATCTAAGCTATTGACAAAGTGATCCTCATAGCTAGGCTTAAGTCTCTTATCCTTTTTGATTTCTCCTTTATCTAATTGAAAATCTACTTTCTGATACCCCCGAATTGAGAAATTTTTATCTAAAAATAATTGAAAGTGATGCTGACATACTTTATCTTGAGGAACAGAGATAGTAGTTAACTGAGATGCTTGGTTTACCACAGATTTGGGAACTTGAATAACTTTTTTAGACTTACAAACGGGACATATGACCTCGACATACCTATTAATTGCAATTGCTTCCATTAGACTTTAAAAACTAATGTATTTTTTCGTCTTACAATTGATCTACATCTTAGAATATAAATACCCCTAATTTCGAAAACAATGTAGTTTCAACCATCAAAACTAAATTTTAAGTTCAATAAATTATAATCTTTTATATATTCTGTTCATAGGGACATATAAAATTATGAGCGATCAAATAACTGATATGGATGTTTTCTTTAACCCTAAATCCATTGCTATTATAGGTGCTTCAGAATCTTTCAAATTTGGATATGATATGACAAAATATTTGTTGAATTCGAATTTTAAAACATATCCTGTAAATGTAAATAAAGATATAATTTTTGGTCATAAAGTGTTTAAAAATATTAATGATATACCAGATGAGATCGAATTAGCAGTTATCGTAGTAAGGAATGAATACGTGCTTCAAATAGTGAAGGATTCTGTCAAAAAAGGAGTTAAAGGAATAATTATAGAATCTGCGGGCTTTGCTGAAACGGGTATCGAAAAATTTGTTAAAATCCAAGAAAGAATAGAGGTAATTGCTAAAAATTCTAATGTAAGAATAATAGGTCCTAATTGTGTAGGTGTTACTAATTTTAACAACAAATTTACAACTGCAGAAACAGATTTTAATCAATCTATAGAAGGGGGCACTATTTCCGTTATCGCACAGTCAGGAGTGTTAGGAAATATATTTATTGAATGGTCAACAAGTCAGAAAATTGGTTTTTCGAAAGCAATAACGCTTGGAAATAAAGTAGATGTTGATGAAATTGATATGCTGGAATATCTTGAGAAAGACCCGAATACAAATGTGATAACTGTTTATTTAGAAGGCGTGAAGCGTGGTCCAAAGTTAGTTGAAACGTTAAGAGAATTGACTAAACCTGTTATAATCCTAAAAAATGGTCGCAGCGAAATTGGTTCTGAAGCAATTAAGAGTCACACGGGTTCCATTGCTGGAGACGATAAAATTTATGATGCAATATTTAAACAATATCCCGGTATCTATCGCGTAAATAATTTTTACGAGATGTTTAACATAGCACAAGTATTTGCTACTCAATCCTTACCTAAAGGAAAGAACATCGCAATAATTACATCATCTGGAAGTTTAGGCATATTAGCATGCGATGAAATTGAAAAACTAGGTCTAAAACTTGCAGTTTTAAATGATAGTACCATCCAAGTGATGAAATCTATTTCACCAAATTGGACTTCCTTGAAGAATCCTGTCGACTTAGGACCATCACTATTTATGACCTTTAGTCAATCGCTAAAAGCAGTACTAAACGATGAAAATGTTGATGCCCTATTATACATTTTCGCCGTCCCTCAAAAACCTATAAAAGCCTTTTCTCTCCCTATAGCACCGCACTTGAGGGAAATGAGAAATCTATCAACCAAGCTGAATAAACCTGTTATAACTTGCGTTTTTGGCTCACGTTGGATTGTTGAAAACTTTTTAAAACACTCGCATAAATATAAAATTCCAATATTGACTCAAATAAACCACGCAATAAAGGCGTTTAAATTTATGTATGATTTTAATAAATCAGATAAAAATCTGAACAAAAATACCGGAAATTAGCGTTTTTATCTCTTTCAATTTTATTCTTTCTAAAATAAATCTAATATTGGACTCCAATTTTTTTATAATCAAGCTTAAACTCCTTTTAATTAAAACAATAACGTATAAAATAACAATTTAAGAAGTGATTGTGAATGGTTAATTGGGAGCAAATTGCGGAACAAGCATTAGTATATTGGCAAGTATTTATTGAATGGTTTTTAGGAATGCCTATTTATGCTCAAGTTTTAGTAATTGTTGGTTTTGTAGCTTTCTTAGTTCTGGCGGTTATTCTTGTATACTACGTGTTAAAAGGCGTGGTATATTTAATTTACTACATCCTAGAAGGGACTTATTTACTATTAAAAGGAATCTTTGTTGGAATATACAAACTTTTTGAAGAGCTTTATTATGCAATTTCAGGAAAACCTAAACCCATTAAAGCCTCTTCTGATAAAAAATGTTGCGAGCAGCCAGACCCTGCCCAAATTTCTTACGAAGAACAGGAAATTATCATGCCATTGCAAAAAGAGATCCAAATTGTTCAACCAGACGCTGTATATTGCAGTGAATGTGGAAGTCAATACTCGGAAATAATGCTTGAACAATTAAAAGAAAATGGAGTTGCTTATTGCGCTTATTGTGGAATAGGATACAAAGCCACGAAAGTTAGAGCAGAACAATACTAATTTTTTTTTCTTCTTATTTTTACTTATTTGATCTAAGGTCTTTCTCAAAAAGTACAACCGCGATGGGTTCGTCCTCATTGTTCCAATATGGATTTTTAAACCCCATTTCTTTTATAGTTTTTAATGCCTCAACTTGGCAATATACTGCAACGATATTGATCTCATTTTTATTAAGCTCGTGCTCAACAGTATAAGATATCAATTGAGGAGCAGCTATAGGATCACCATATACTACTATCCATACCTCATTTTCTCTGGGTTTTTCAGGCAAAGATTTACTACTTATATCTATTTTTTGTAAAATAGCATCCGAATTTGTTAACCATAGAGAGTTTTTATCTTCTAAATTGGTTAAAGGTATATAAGACCAACCAATATTGAGTTCATCACCCGGACCTATATCCATTTTTTTATAGATTTTCTTTGCTTCTTCGTTAGAGATTTTACGTATATCAGAGAAATCGTATTCCTTTAAGATTATTTCATTGAATTCACTTTCTAGTACTTCCATCCTCTTCTTTTCCTTAAATCCATGAAATTTCGCTAAGGATAGAGAACCAAAATTTCTTGAAGATGTATCGTATTGAGCGACTCTAGCACCAGCTTTAATTGCGTAATCAATAGCATATTTCAATTGTTCGCGTCCAATTCCTTTTTTTTGATGAGAAACCTTCACTCGACCACCTTCTAACCAGGCGACTCCATTAGAAAACATCTTTACTCTTCCAAAACCAATTAATTCTTTCATTTCCTTATCAAGAAAGGTGCCGTAAGCCAAGTGGTCTTTTTCATTTAACCATCTCTCGATAACATCAGGAATGTAATCGTCACCTTCCCATATATCTTTACTGATGTTAAGGATTGCTGGAATATCCTCGTTTGTTAAATCACGGAAATATAACTTCATAGTTTGTACTTTTTATAAATAAATGTTGATAAAAACAATAATCAGAGAAGATTAAGAAAGTTTTCTGTAAAGGTTGTAATATAAAATAAATACTAAAACGGTATGAACAATAATACACGCTAATATTCCAAGCGTTAAAAGAATGTATGCGTTATAGATTCCTAATAGAAATGAAGAAATAAGATAAGAAATCAAGATTTTTAAATCTTTAAATCTAAACCAGATATGAAAATGATATAGAGAAAATACTATGCTCGAAATTATAATTGCTAAGATGAAGCCTAAATTTAATTGGTAAAATAATACTCCTATGAGATAATAGCGAAAAATGAATTCTTCCATTATCATGGTTAAAGGAAAGAAAACTAACAATACAGATATATCATTTCCATTCAATAAAGCTTTAATAACATCGTGTTGTTTCATTAATTCTCTGCTCCTTTCACCATACATAAGAAATTCCATCACTTTTCCTAGTCCTAATAGAATTACAAAGCCAATTAACAAGAATAACACTACACCTAAATTTAATTCACTTACGATTAGAAAATCAATGTAAATACCAAAAAAAATCGGAATAGTTAAAAGGATAACAACAACCGTTATGGCTAGGTATTTTTTCCCGAACTTCAATTCTTTTAAAATTGCAAATGTTATTAGATTAGATTTAAGTAGTTGAAGCTATCTATTATATATTATTTTATTCCATAAAAATAAGGATTTAAGAATTGACAGAATTATATCAAAAACTTGAATCATATCGTAATATAAAAAAGTTAAACTAAACTTCATTTAATTTAATATAAGACTGACTTTTTTTTTACTAGTTTCATTTGAAATTGGAATAGAAAGGTAAATTCAGAGTCTGGATGCAATGAAAATTCCATTAAAAATTAAATTTTTTTTTTATTAGGCTTCAATTTTTTCTTCCAGTCCTTGGGAAAAAGAATACACCCCTATATCAATACCTTTTACTGCTTCTAGAAGTTCCGGTGAGGGGTCACCGTAGATATTCACATGATCTATTGGAAAATCAATATACGCTTTTTCTAGAGTTTCGCTTAAGTTAACCATATGCTCGAGCACAGCTTCTGAGTTCTTATATTCCTGACGAACTTCAGACTCTGTCTCGTCACTACTAATATAAATGTCATACTTAATTGTTCCCATATCTCTTTCCTTGCTCAGTCTTATAGTCTCGACTGCGAGTTTCTTGAATTCTTCTAGTTTTCCCTTCGGTATTTTCATGATTGCACTAATTTCAATTTTGTTATTATTTTTCATGTTAAAACCTTCGTTTTTATCATCTCAAAAAGAATAGACAATATATAGATACAGATAATAATTCGAACTAAATTTGCAGAATTTTATTGCAAAATGAAAGATTTTGATGAGTTACATTTATAAATCATTAAAATTCAAAAAAAATTTCTTTTTATGTTTCACAATAAAGTTATTTGTTTAACTAAGTATTCAGCATCCTCTCCAACTCCGTAAAGTAAACTGGACTTACCTGTATATAACCATACGGTTCCGATAAAGAAAAGCCCATCTTCGTCGGTAACTCCTCTTTTTTGAATAGGAAAACCCATTTCGTCAATTATTTTTTTATCAGTTTTTATAAAAGAATAATCACGAGCATAACCAGTAGCCCAAATAATGGTATTTATATTAGATTCTTTCAAATCTAATTCTTCAACAATTTCTTGATTAAATCCATCGTTTAAAACTTCTAACTCTTCTTGTGGTGCATCCAAATTATTTTCTTCAATTAATTTATCAATTGCAGGCAATATTTTTTTTTCCAAACTATCTGCATTAGTTAATAGCTGGTGTAAATTTTTATCAAAATATATCTTAAAATTATTAGATCGCTTAACTTTTGCTAATAGAATCACACCATCTTTGGCATATTTGTGTAAATTAAGCGTATGTCCTCCATTTGCACCGGAAACATGTGCATTACCGACCAGACGTTCTGATAAATCATCCAATTCGTCAACAGTTTTGTCAAACATGTTTAATTTTATCATCCAATACGTTAAATCTTTACCTCTGTATGATCTCGGAATCCTTGAGGTATTTCCGATTGCAAGAAACACTTTTTTACCATATTTATATAATTCTTCACCAATTTGCATTCCTGATTGTCCAGAACCAACAACTAAAACACTCCCCTCCCTTACCGACTTAATATTTTTATATTCACTTGAATGAAGTTGTAATATTGTAGGATTTATTGAATCCATAATATCTAACTTTTTTGGAGTTTGAAAGAATCCCGTTGCGATTACCACATTTTGGGCAATATAATCTCCATTAGATGTTTTAACCACCCATTTAGAGTCAAATTTAGAAATTTCAGTTACTTCTATATTAAACTGGATAGGAAACTTATTCATTTCAACATAATCTTCAAAATATTTGACGATATCTTCTTTTGGTAAAAATTCATCAGGATGAAAGTTGAAATCTTTGTAAGTTACACCCGGAAGATCAATCATACTGTTAGGGGTTACAAAAGTAAACGAATCCCATCTTTGTTCTCTCCAGGCAAATGCAGGTTTATCAGCTTTCTCTAAAATGATATGATCAATTCCTTCTTTTTTTAAGAAGTAACTTACAGATAATCCTGATTGTCCTCCTCCGACTATTATAGTATTAATTTTGTTTAATTTTTCCATATTAAAGCCTCTTTTTTTAGTAATTTCTAGAAAAATAGACAATATATTGATACTGATAATATTTCATACTATTTCTTCTAAATTCTATAACAAAATGAAAGATTTTGGTGAGTTATGTTTATAAATCATTACAATTCAAAAAAAAGAATTATAAGTACTACATAAGGTTAGGAGGTTCGACCTTTTTAAATTTTGTCCCAATTCAAATGAAAAATTAGATAGAATGGTAATATTCAAAAATAACAAAAATTTTTCATAATCATGGGGAATTTTGATATTTATCTACAACCTACTGAATTTTTCGATTTTAATAGAAAATCAGTCCGAGAGAAAGCCTTTGAGATTACCGAAGGTTTAGAAACTGAAAAGAAAAAAGCAAAAGCACTTTTTTATTGGGTAAGAGATCAAATTAAATATAATATGCATACATATATTCCATCCGTCAAAGCGAATTTTAAAGCAAGCGTAACTTTAAGACGAAAGAATGGTTTTTGCGTCTCTAAATCTGTTTTATTATCTTCATTTGCTCGAGCAGTTGGAATCCCCGCACGGATTCATTTAGTAGATTTGATAAATCACAAAATATCTCAAAAAATCATAGATTTTATGGAAACTAATGTGATGCACTACCATGGGTATAGCGAACTTTACCTTAATGATAAATGGGTAAAATTAACCCCTTCGTTTGACCAAGGAACTGCAAAAAAAGGAGGATTCCTTCCTATGTGTGAATTTGACGGTCAGAACGATGCAGTATTTCCTTCTTACGACAATGAAGGTAGAAAATTTGGAGAATATCTCCAGGATCGAGGAATACACGCAGATTTACCCCTTGATGTTATCGAAAAAGTGTTTTACGAAAAGTATCCAAAGTTTTACAAGTACATTAAAACTGGAGAGATGGAACCTGTAAAAGATAAAACTTTGACCTATAAAAAAATAAGCTAATTTTAACTGAAATAACTTTCTTTTAAACCTAATTCTCGTAAATATATCCTATATTTGCCTAATTTACCTCCGTAATTCCCCGCGGAAATTTTAAGCAATCCATCCATATCAGATATTCCTTCAATTGTTTTCTGCATAGCCATTTTTACATCCTCAATTTGGAGACCGTTGAACACTATTTCCGGAATTGATTTCACTCCCGCAGGAACTTGAAACTCGTTTGGAGATAACTTATCTTTGAGTGTAGGGCAAAAAGGGTGATTAGTTGATGGACCTATTTCGGGATATTTAGCATCGGGAGGAACTAGTTTTGAACCTGCTGAGCATACATCAAAAGTTGTACAAACATTATCAACCTCAGCCAAAATTTTAACGCTTTCTCTTCCAACCTTAATGCCTGAATCAACAGAGTCACAAAATAACCATAAATTTCCTCCCATAACACCTTTAGCGTAAGAGATGTCTTCTTCAATTAGAAAATCGGATCCCATCATGATTGGGATGTTAATTAGTTTTCGATTAAATTTATCAACAATCCATTCGTATCCGTCCCCACAATGACCTACATTATTCATCATATTAAACTTAAGCTCAGTCGTTCCTGGATAGTAATCATAAACTGCTGTTGTTGGAACAACAAGAATACCCTGCCTTATTCTACGACCAAGTTGTTCGTAAAACTTAGCTGTGGCCTTCTTTCCTGTTCCAGTTACCCATAATTGAACGATTGCCCCGAGTCTTCCATCCATAGTTTCTTTTTCAGAAAGCCACCGCACAATCCCTCCTTCCGCATCTCCAAAGACGGTTGAAGGAAGCGCAGTAAATGCATTTACGGCTCGAGTTAAGAATTCTGCATCTTGAGCAGTGACCATTAATTGAACTACTAACCCTTCAAACGCTTCACAATATGTATTCACAATTTCCATTTTTCACACTTCTTTTCTGCAATGAAATTCAAATCTCACTATTAATGATAATATAATCACTTTTATAATGGTTTTTAACTTAATATATAACTTATAGATTGGAAATTAAAATCCAAAATTTTCCAAATTTGAATTTATAAAGATATTAGTTATTGAAAAACCTGATGTGAAAATATGTCATTTATGATGAAACTGGTCTATGTATTCATCCCTTTTATCAGATTGATTAAATTAGTCAAAAGAATCATATCTCCGCCCATTAATCGTTTTTTTGCACCAAAAATATCAGACCATACTTACGAGCTTGATGTTTGGAGTAATATTGCTACTGTCCAAACAAAATACGGTCAGTTAACTGGTTATTCGGATAAAAAAACCTGGTGTTGGAAGGGAATTCCCTATGCTACTCCTCCAGTAGGGGAACTACGGTGGAAATCACCACGCAGTCCTGTTCCTTGGCTCGGAACGCGCAAAACAAAAAAATTTGGAAATGCCGCAGCACAAATAATGCCCATACTAGGCCCATCTGGCTCAGAAGATTGTCTTTACCTCAACATCTGGCGTCCTAAAAGTTCAGAAACGGAGTTACCTGTTTACCTGTATATCCACGGGGGAGGTAACTCAATAGGAACAGCTGCTACGGTCGATTACTATGGTAATGCGGTGGCGGGGAAGTCAAACTTGTTATATGTCTCTGTTAACTACCGTATAGGGGCAATGGGATGGTTTGTTCACCCTGCGGTGACAGGAAGTGGCTCTTCAGAAGACCAAAGCGGGAATTTTGGCACTCTTGATTTAATCAAGTCCTTGGAGTGGGTCAATGAGAACATCAGAGCATTTGGTGGTGATCCAAACAATGTAACAATCGCGGGTGAATCTGGTGGAGCTTTTAACGTACTTTCGCTTCTTATTTCTCCCTTAGCGAAAGGGCTCTTCCACCATGCTATTTCAGAAAGTGGTCTTTCGCTCATCTGGAGCACTAGTGATGCCATAATCCAGAGTAACAAACTTCTTGTATCTCTCCTCATTAAGGAACGAAAAGTTGGTAGTGAAGAAGAAGCGGAACGATTCATCAGCAAGATGATGGACGATGAAATTAATGAGTACCTCCGTTCGAAATCAGCGTTTACAATCACGAAAAATATCCCTACTATAGACTTTGGAATGGCAGAATGGCACACTATCTTCACCGATGGGATTGTAATGCCAGAAGAAGGGTACGGCGTATTTTCATCGGGAGAGTGGACAAACAAGGTACCTTTAATTATTGGTTGCACCAAGGACGAGATGAAGCTCTTTGGTTATTTTAGAAAGAATCCCCCATTAAATTCACGGGAATATGATTTAGTTTGGGGTTACTATTCATTAATATGGCGTGCAAACGGCGTCGATGTCATAGCAAGGGAGTCATCTTCTAATAGCGATGTACCTGTCTACGCATACCGGTTTGACTGGGGAAGCCCTGATAATAATGGATTAAGCGTTCTGCCAGGAAGTAAGGGACAAGAACTGGGTGCTCACCACAGTGCAGAGATACCTTTCTTTTTAGGGATGGGAATGGGTCAAATAGCCATGTTAATAGGAAAAACCCATACAAAGAATAACTTTCTTGGTCGCGAAAAACTAACTGACTTATGCATGGGCTATCTAGCCAATTTTGCAAAGACAGGGAATCCTAATGGAGAAAAGTTACCTCATTGGCCTGTTTGGGATAACACTAGAGGAAAAGAAAAGATTCTTGTCCTTGACGCAGGAATCAGCGATTTAAAGCTGTCATACCTGAGGGAGATGATCAGTGTCCGAAGTGTTTTAGATCTTATCAATTCTGAACTCGAGGAACCTGAACGGGGAAAAGTACTGGCGATGCTCGATGATTTCATACCTTTAGACTAAACTTTTTAACTAAATAATATGCTGTAATGTAGAAAAACTTCAAATATCCCGCTGTTTGGAATCGAACTTTTACTTGATTACTTCCAGAAATTTTTTGACATAACATAAAAGTTAGAACAAATAAAAATATAAAATTAAACGCTTATTAACTAGTAATTAATAACAATTTTAATCTGTAAAATTATATAGAGAATCAGTATTATGCCAGTTGGAATATATCTTTATGAAATTGACGAATCGTTTGGACCAAATATATTAGCGGAATACTATTTGGCTCAAGAGAATAAAGTTGATCAAGAGATATTAAAAGATTTTGAAGATAAACACATCCAAAAAGAATTTTCTGATACAATATTTTGGAACGAAGATTTAAGGTATTATTCTTCAAAAATGAATGCGAAATCTATCGATCGAGATAATTTATTTCTTGGTTTCGTTTTAAAACAGGACGAAGATTTAGTCTCTTTGAAGAGTATTCTGGAAAACATCGCAACCAAAGTTATTAAAGATTTCTCAAAAGACAAAGGAAAAATAGAAGAGTTATTGAAAAAAGAATTTGATTCCATCTTCACTTTAATGGAAAAGCTAAAAGAACCAGCCATGGTTAAAGAAACAATCAACGATAAAACCAAAAAAATGCTGGACGATGGTAAATTACATGAAGCTAGAGAATTAATTGATTTAGGAGAACAAATTCCTGAGAAATTATCTGCAGAAATTGAAAATGCTAATCAACTCTTAAATGAAAGCTTTTATAAAAAAGCAAAAAAAAGTTTTCTAAGAGCTGCTGAGCTTGCAGAAATCATTCAAGAAGAAGATATCGTCTCGTTTTTAACAAATAAAGCCGAACAAGTGGGAAAATTTCCAGACTTAATTAAAGAGCGGGAAACCATTCTTAAAGAAATAGAAAATAAGGTGGAAGAATTACAGAGTAACAAACTTCATTTATATCACGAATTAATAAAACCATTGGATACTTTGATAAATATTTCGAACTCATTCGAGGAGCATGAAACCACAACTACATTAACAGAATTTCTTAAAAATAGCAAAAGAGCAGACGAATTAGCTAAAGAATTGTTCAATTTAGATAAAATAATTAAAGAGCTTTTACAAAAACTATAAGCGATTTTATTATTAAAATTGAGATATAGTTAATTACTTCTTTATTCAGAAGTTTCTTCAACTTGTGGTGGAGTATATTCTCCAATATCTGTAAAAATTATTCTAGCTATTTCCCAACCCTCTTTTGATGGATAAGTTAATGCATTGGCGATCAAACTTTCTCCTGTCTCGTTTGTTATCTCCACCTTGTGAATTTCTGGATTACCTTGTAAAATCAGCTCAAATTTAGCGCCCTTACTCCCAGCTGGTACTATTAAAATTGCTGAATCAATTGCCTTTTCATCAATAGCATCCTTTAACCTTTTTGCGGCGTAGTAACCCGCAACACCAGCACTTCTATCAAATGTTTTGATCGAAGGAATTTCCAAACCCCATTTCTTACCTTCAAATTCAATCAATGCAGCTAACATCTGGCTCCTTTTTCCCATCCTAAATTTATACTCCATTTGAGTATTGAAATCCTTATTCTTTTCTTCTCCCACTTTCATAATACTTTTTAAAGTCGCTCCTGCTACTGAAGATGGGTTCACATCTATAATGTATTCTTCTTCTGCTAATATTTCTTCAATTGTCTTTTTAATAACTTCTCGTGGTTTCGAAAAGTCTATAACATCTTCCTCCGTTTCTCTTCTAGGTGGTTTTGCGGTTGCAACTATATCTGCACTCGCCTTTAATAATTCTTCTACGCTCATTTCCTCTGTAACCACTTTATCAATGAATCTTCTACAAAGTTTGATGGAATTTCTTGGATTTCCTTGAGTTTTTTCGTAAATTATCTCAATTAATTTTTCGTTTAAGGGAAACAACGGATATAATGGAGGATTCAAGTTGTTATCCTCCCAAAAGACTTCCATTGATTTGCTAAAAAAGATTTTTAAGTCGTTTAAACTAAAAGGCTTTAACTCTTCCTCAGGTTCCATCCTTGAACGTAATGGGGCATCCGCAATTTCTAGAATCCGTGGCCAAATTTCTTTCAAAACAGCAATTATAATGACTAAACCTTTAACTTCGTTATATAACCTTTTTAGTATTTCGAGAAACTTTCTTTCTGCAGTTTCACCGAGCATTCTATATGGAGACTCTAATTCATCAAAATAAAGTATCAGTACTCTATCTAAGTTCTCAGTAATAATTTTAATCATAGCAAGACAAACATCGTCTTCTTCAACAACAGAGTTTATTCCAAGCTCACTTAGTTCTTCTGGTTCAAGATTTTCGCCCAATAACCAACGTTCTGCTAAGGCTTTTTTGTTCTTATCTAATTGATAAGTAACCAACGCCTTCACACAATCAGCAAAAATTCCGGGGAATTCCCTAATACCTTTTTGAATTACTTCTTCAATTTTAGGTTTTTGAAATAACCCGCCCTTTTTTCCTCCCCATTTTTCTCTTACCAATCTTTCCGAGACGATGTCGAGGATTTCTGGTCCCACTTCTTCTATAATACATGTATAGACGTGTAATAAAACTCTAATGGAAGCAGGGGGGCTTGGGACATAAATGATTGTCCAATCCGCAGTTTCTAACTGACTAGTATCTATCTCTTCTACTTCCTCGGTTTCTTCTAATTTCTTTCTGTTTTCTCTCTCTTTATCTTTAAAAGAATGATAGGCGTGAGTTTTTCCAGTTCCAGCTGACCCTAGGATGGGTATTAATCGAGACGATCTATCTCTATGAGTTTGACGTACTAATCTATAGACTTCTCTATCAATATAACTTCTCGGTCGTGAAATATCAACTTTATCCGGAATATCACCTCTACTCACGAAATTAGAGAAGGGCAAAATCGGGGCTTCCTTTAGGACATCGATATAGAGATTTTTTTCGTCATCACTTAATTCATCATACATAATACTCTATTTAATTGTTTTTAGTTAGCTTTGATTTTATAGAACAAACTATTTAGTTGGAATAAGTTTATTAAACTAAACAATTTTTTCTAGAATAAAAGCTATTATATTTCTAGCTTTAGTATACATATTTAAATTTATAAATAAAAATTTAAGTGTAATTAATATCTACATATATTTTACAAGGAAGTGATAAGATGTCGGAAAAAGACGATTATGATGAGGAAGATGAGGAAGATAATTATAACGATTTTATGAACATGTTCAAGGATTTAGGAGATCCAAGCAAAATATTTGGAAATTTCGATCCCGCTAAACTGTTTAAAACAAAAGAATTTCAAAAAATGTTTAAAGAAATTTTTGGCCGGTTAAGGAAAAATTTACCTAAAGAATTACAGGGACTCTCACCCGAAGAAATTACGAGAGAATTTATGAAGAAGGGACCAATCATGTATGGTTTCAATATAGGTTTCGGTCCTGACGGAAAACCCATAATGGATTCCTTTGGTAATCTTGAGAAAGAACCTATCTCAGGAGAAAGAAAAGTTAGAAAAACAAGAGAACCGCTTGTAGAAGTGAATGAAGAACAAGATCAAATTATCATTATTGCTGAAATGCCAGGAGTCAGCAAAGAAGATATTGAATTGAACGCTACAAATAGATCTATAACGATTTCTACTGAAAAAATAGTTTCTGGGAGGAGTTATTTAAAAGAAATCGATTTACCCGCAGCTATAGACTCAGATTACGCAAAAGCTCGCTACACGAACGGGATCCTTGAGGTCAGGTTAAAAAAAATAAAAGAAAAAGGAAAACCCATTGATATTGAGTAAAAAGTGTTGATTTTTATTCTCGATTTTTGTCCAATATAAACCTAAATCGATCAGATCGTGAAACGGTTATTGTTCATAAATACTAAAAAGCAATAGAAACTTTTGATATTTGAAGTGAAAGTCTAGCAAGCAAATAAGAAATTGATGATTCAGCCCCTTGATTCATGTTTAGAGAATACTCTCCAATACCATCGTGGCAACCACCCGTTAAACTGTTATAAACTTCTTGATTCAGAGAATTTTTTCCAAGGAACCAATTAAATACATCGATTGCAAGTTTCATATACTTATTCTCTTTAGTGGTATCATATGCAACGATCAGAGTTTGTACCATTGAAGCAGCATCAACTGGCTGTTGGTCATAACTAGCATTATGGCCATTTTTATGATACCATCCGTTCTGACCAATAGGAGCAAATTTTCCGTCTTTAAACGAAATAGAAATAAGAAAGTCTAAAGATTCTTTGGCAATTATTAAATATTTGTCATCTTTAGTTGTTTTATAGCAAAAAAAAAGAGCCTCAGGCAATTTACTATTTGAATAAGTAAGGTAATTTTCGAACCAGTTCCATTTCTCACTATTACAATCCTTATAGAGCTGGGCTAGATAATCGGCTAATTTTTTAATTCTAATGACTTCAGAATTTTTTATTACATTATAGAAATAGAGTCCTATCAAAATAAAAGAAATTGCTCTCGGAGATCTAATCTTGTCTACAGCTTTTTTTGCATTTTCAAAAATAAGTTCTGCCTCTACTCTTAATTCCTTTGGAATATTTGTTGTAGCAATTAAATGACCAAGAGCCATCATTGCTCTTCCATGGGCGTCCTCGCTCCATTGCTCGAGATTTACAATCTTTTTGTAATTAACAAAATTGTACAACTTATTTTCATTTTTGTAGACATACTTTATAAAATTCAGATAAATTTTCATCAATTTCAATTTAGTATTATCTTTAAATAACTTATAATATAGCGTACAAGCTAACAAGGCTCGAGCATTGTCATCTAGAGTATATCCAGATAATTTATCTGGTTTTACATAATTTGCAAATTGTATTATCCCAAAATCATCCGTAAGATTCTTGATATGATCAAACTTGATTTCTGGATATGACATTTCACATTTTTCTAAGTCAGGTATAACTCGCTTAAAAACATTATAATGTGATATTGCTACATTTGGCCAGATCATGCACCTGGAAAATGAATAATTATTTCTTTCCATTTCTTCTCTTAAGAGGGGATTTGATAATATTTTTATTAGAGCATTATTATATGAATTAGGATCTCTAAACTTTACTAAAAGACCTCTTTCAGGTGTAACATTATCTTTAGCATAAATGAAGGGTGTAGAGATAATCGCTTTACCGCAGGCTATTGCGTATGCTAAAGTACCACTAACAATCTGATTTGGATCCAGATTTGAAGAAATATAGATATCTGTTGCTAGTAGAAATTTTACTATTTCTTCTAGCGTCATATACCTATTATAGAATTTTACATTTTTTTCAAGGTTAAACTCCTTCACTTTTTCCTCGAGAAAATTTCTATACTTTTCTCCTTCTTTTTTCCTTACTATGGGATGTGTTTCGCCAATTATTAAATATAAAATATTAGAATATTTTTTAACAACTTCAGTTAACGACTCAATTACATATTCATAACCTTTCCCGGAGTTAATAAGGCCAAAAGATGATAAAATAATTTTATCAGCAATACCCATTGCTGTTTTTTCTTTTATACTGTCATCAAATGACACTGTTGGCGTTCCATGAGGTATGTAGAAAATCTCTTTTTTAATATTATAATCTTTTCTTAAAATGTCGATCCCCTTGTTAGTCATAACAACTAAATAAGTGGATTTTTTTGCTAGCTTGCGAACGATTTTCTTTAATTTATCCTCTGGATTTGGGATGACCGTATGGAAGGATATAACGACTGGTTTTTTCACAATTTCTAAAAATTTAATTAAATAATTTCCATATTTTCCACCAAAAATACCAAATTCGTGTTGTATATTTATCAGCTTTATAGAATTTATCTCATTTACTCTTTTCGCTGCCTTTTTATATGCTGAAATATCATTATCGGCAATGTCAAATAAAACATCTTTAATATTTTCATAATTATTATCGTTAGTATTATTCATGACGAGGATTTTTGATTTTATAGAAGGAGAAAATTTTTTATCCATTGCTGTTATTAAATCTTTTGTAAAAGTAGCAATCCCACACTCTCTTGGAGGATATGTGGCCATATAAAGGATCCAATTAGATTCCATTCTAAAACTCTTCTTAAATATGTATATATTTGGCAAACAAAAAGGATTTGCTTTTTTCATTAGAAATAAAGTATTTATTTTATAATCTTACCACTTTTAAATTTTGAGATGTTATTTATCCCCGATTTTACGGGATAAGGTTCAGTTTTCTTGATTAGAATGACAGTAAATGTCTGATCTTTAAAAAAACCGAAATGCAGTTCCACAATATAAAACTCGATAAATTAATTTTAATAAAGGACAAAAACATTAAAAAATTTAAGATCTTAATTAATTGAAATAATTTATTGTTAATAGTTACCTAATAGATCTAACGATTAATTCATCTGAATCAATTCTACACAGGACCTTATCTTCCCTTGTTAACCAACCAATTGCCATCAATATAAGATACTCTTTTTGGTTCATCAAATTCATAAGTTGAGTTACGCTTTTTTCTTCTTTAATTGTAAGATTAAAGATCTGCCCTGCTAAAAAACCAATTCCAACCTCTAAATCAGACGACAAGAGTTCGTGAAGAAGTTTATGCAGATTTACCGATACTACGGCTATTCTTTTATCGGCGGCACCATAATAAATATAAAGTCTTTCTCCAAATATTGCAGTGCCTGTAGGGAAAACAACATTATTTACATCTCCAACTTTTTCATAATCTTCGATTGGCGAAAAAAGAGGCTCTTTAAGTCGTCCTATTACCTTAAGCGGATTTTGTTTATCAATGAGAGCGACACTTGCGTGATATACCTTACCTTTATTGGAATCCTCTACAGAATGATATAACATGAGCCAACCTCTTTCAGTTTCTATTAATGGTGCTCCAGCACCGATATTCCTTGATTCATAACCAAATTTTGGCTCCATTACAACATGATCGCTTAATGTTCTTAGATATTCCTTCCAGAAATCGGTTGTTAAATCTTTAAAATCATCGAAACAAACAATTTGAATATCAGGTAATATTCTATGGAACAGTGCAAACTTATTATTATATTTTTTTGGTAAAAGGAATGTATCTTTTTCCCATAAGAGTACATCTTCAGCAACGACATCCTTATAATATGATTCAAAGAAATAGTACTTCTCTTTTAGTTTTGAAAAACGGAATAAATTCCCTGCTTCATCATATTTAATTTGAGCCGAAATTATTCCATGCTTTTCCCATGTTTTTAGGTCTTTACTAGTTGCATATGCTACTAACGCATTTCTCCCATCATAAGCAGTGTAAAACATATAATAGATACCATCAAGAAATACAATTCTAGGATCTTCTGTACCATGTATTTCATAATCATATTCAGGAAACAAAATAGGACTATTTTTCCTTTCTACGATATTCAAGGGTCCTTCCAATTTACAATAACCAATACTTGAATAATTTCCTTCTTTTACAGCGCGATAGAATAAATGCAATGTATTTCCTTGCTGAATCACAGTAGGATTTAAAACTGCTTGATTTTCAAACTCGTTCTCAGTTGATTCTAGGAGGACTCCTTCTCTTCGTACTATTACCATGATTAGGTAAACAATCTCTTTCTTATAAAAACTCTCTTATTAAATCATGGATAGAAAATGAAATTCTTGATTATTACGGAGATGGTGTTTTTTATTAATATATTAAAGAATAGCTTGTTAAATCGAATCGTAAGAATAAATTTTTATCAATTATTAATGAAAGTAGTAATTTTTGGTTAAAACGCTCATAAAAGCTTTATATATTAGGTTGAATATTTTAATACTGATTTTTTAAATTCGTCGATCGATTGATCGATGTAGGATGCTAAAACACCCGCAAGACCGAAAGATGTCGTTAAACGTTCCGATAGCATTTGTATGCCAAATACAGTAATACTATTTATATCGAACACTGAATGTGCCGCCGTTATAAATGGAGTATGATTTGGCATTACTAATGAATAAGAAAGAACAGATTACTAAAATAATTAAAGCAGAAATGATAATTCCCCACTTATTCATAACATTAAAAGTAAATTATGGAAAGTGTAATTAATTTATTAAAGAATAATTTTTTCATAACTCCTTTTCCTATGCTTAGTAATCCTATAAATTATAACACCAATAATTGTCCAAACAGCGCAGATAATAATACTGTTAAATTCAAGAAAAGGAATAAGGATTAAAGGAAGAATAATGCAGAGAATGGGTCCCAGAGGGTGAAAGGGAAGTTTAAATGAAATCTTATCCTCTAACTTCCTTAACTTAAGAACAGCCAATCCAACACTTGACACAATAATCATGTAAGATAAGTTAGTAATAGAAGCAACGAATTCAACCTGATTAGAGAGCACGAGGAATAAAGAAATAATGAAAGTAATAATAATAGCTTTATGCGGTGACTCAAACTTTGAATTAATACTGCTTAATGAAGCAGGCAGGAACTTATCCCTGGACAAAGCGTACACGTTACGTGAAGCAGACATTAAAGCAGCATTCATAGATGACAGGACTGCAATACCGGCGCAAATAATGATGACAACCATCATTGGAGGCGAGAACTTAACTGCCTCAAGTAATGCAATCTCAGAACCCTTCAAGTCATTAATGTTAACTGAGTAAACAATAGCGGAAACAATGAGAAGGTAAATAATTGAAACAATACCAACAGTATAAAATAACGCCTTAGGAATATTCCTGTGAGGCTTCTTAATCTCAGCCGAGATAGTGGCGATGGCCTCAAAACCAGTAAAGCAAACAAACAATAAACTAGTCGCGGGAATAATTGATAAAACACCAAAAGGAATAAAATTATTAAAATTCACGAACCCGTCCTGAGGATTTGAGAAAAGAAAAAAAGCAATAAACACAAGCATTAAAAGCAGAGAAAAAGCGAGCGGCTTCATAACTATCACTTTGTAAATTTACAAAAAAGAATGAAAATATTTATGGTCTTAGACAGGAAATAGAAATCTATATTTGAGGCTTGTGAATTATTCCTTTAGAAAGAGATTTTTCACCATTCCTTTTCCTATACT
>Ga0209978_10000173_pt1 | contig 21428 bp, 22 predicted proteins | sample BentaG_FD_182805 | JGI IMG/M metagenome (GOLD analysis project Ga0209978, IMG submission 182805) | Deep subsurface microbial communities from South Atlantic Ocean to uncover new lineages of life (NeLLi) - Benguela_00093 metaG (SPAdes)... | ecosystem: Environmental > Aquatic > Marine > Oceanic >... | reverse complement strand
TGCTCTTTATACAAAAACTGGTCGCAGACCCTACTCTTCTTTGCTAAGATATCCCTATTCCTGAGATCCATCCGACCACCACATTGACCCCAATTTAAAAACCCATCCCATTCAAAGTGATAGCACTCTGCACATTGCACTTTCCTGACCATGATTTTATCTCACTATTCTCTTTCTTTTTCTTGATTCTTTAAAAAACCCATCCATAGACGGAACCCTGAACCGCACACCGCAATAAGGACAACATACACGAGTATATCGACTTTTCGCGTTAATACGCAGAAGTTTTAAAGAATTATCATCAGGACTTTATCATGAAGTTTATGGTTTATTGATTCTATTGTTTAGACTCCTATCTGGAAATACACCAATCGGGCCCCATACTCCTCGACCAACGCTTTGACGACCTCTGACCAATCTGCGCTATCATGGCATCTTGTAGAATAAGCTGTAATTTTTTTCAGATTTAAATGGAGAATATGTCCAAGAGCGTGACCCGGGACCGGGACCTCACGTATATCATATATTCGTGGCGTTTCCGTTTCACTCATCTTTGAAGCAGAATCATGCACCACGAAAATTATATCATGCCAGTCCATTCTCACTCAATCCTCCCTATTCCTGATTCCCTAAAAAATTATTCATAGATGGCACCTTGAACCTTGACTGCGCGCGCTACTACCCTCATCCATCACGAATGTATGTAATATTTCACCCAGAAATAATGCTTCTCGCATGAGCCTTCACGGACAATCCCTGCAATCTCTCTTGACGCGCGCTACATTAAATGTTCGGAGCGCGTTAACGTATCCGGGGCTTGTCTTGACCGATAGGACGTCTATTTTATCGGAAATATTGAAGATTGAAGCCCAAATTAAGATGATGAGGAGAGATCCAGTCTACGCTAAGATCATGCATAACCTAGATAAACTCGATAAGATGAGATTCGGATCAGTTACCGTGAACGTTCCCTCCCCTGATTACCCCGAAAAGTTAGTAGAGGTCAGGTGTAATTCGCCGGAGATGAGAGAAATCATCTCAAAATATAAAGTGATGCGAGCTGAGTTCGATGATCAGATAGGTGAATTACTGACTAGAAAGGCGAGACTCCAGAAACAACTTTTTAAGTATACACTCTAACGGGCGCGCGCGCAGATTATTTGTTTGGTTTTCTGGGAGTGTAAATTCTTAGAACCGATTTTTCGGATACGGTGTCATATCCCCATTTCAATCTTTTAGATTCTATTAGGTCATTTATTTCTTGAAGGGTCCCTTCCTTTATGAAATTCGTATCAATCAGAACTTTCCAACCTACCTCTTGCGCGCGCGCATCCGCGCGTACGCATAAAATCTGAGATCCTGAGGTTGCGCGCGCGCGTAAAAGTCCCCTTCGTGAGGAGTTAATATCTCCTTAAGTGGTCTAACCCCCATTGAGAGGGACACTATTTTATATCAAGTAAATGGCTAAGCTGCTATTATTGTGCGCACGCTACTTACACTATTCTCTCTAGATCATAGACATGGGTTCGATTTATCTTCAAGAGCGATTTTGAAAGCGTGCGCGCGCAGCGTTTTCATCTTAGATAAAGACTTTCTCTATATCTAATATCTCACTGGCTCCCTCGAAATAGGTGAGCACGTTCACGCCTTTCTCGGTGATCTCATATCTCCTTTTCGAACGTTTAATTCCCGGAACCTCAATCTCGCGAAGGAGCTCCTGCTTCACCAGACGGCTTAAGACCTCATTGAGGGGTTTCCATGCTAGGTTTGTGGCATACATTATCCTCGTCGGCTTGTCTACGCCCTCCTTGACGGTGGAGAGCACGCTCAGCATTATGTTGAGCTTCGACCTGCGAACAGACATACGTACATCCTCAAGAGGGCATGAGCACTGGGAAAACAGATCTATAGATATTTAAAAAAAACTGAGGAGTAATATTGCTTTGGAATATCAACTAAGACACTATAAGGGAGGTTGCGCTGCGCGCGCGTTATGAGTATAAAGGAGCTCTTTTAATGGAGTACCCCTGGTGATTGGTGATTTTTCTTTTGACGATGGATGATGCCTCTTGTAAGTCGTTAGCGTTGACAGTGAAACTTGCATCCTTTGATCCCTGGATGGTTACTATAAATTTCAGTTGAAATCGCCTGTAAGATGCTAAGAAAATCCAAGAATAGCTATATTAATACTTGCGTAAACATGATCTGAAGTAAAAATCAGAATTTAAACTACTTCATCCAATACTTCTCGTGTCTCTTCTGGGAAGTCTCTCATCATGCTCTCGACCATCGTTTTGAAGATGTATTTCACATATCCTTCCACATCCATTAGGGGATAGTAGATCTTGTGGTGACCTCCCTTTCCAGTACCATCTCTCCACCCGAGGACGCCCTGATCCACAAACCTGTTCATAGCAAATATGACCGAGGCCCTCGAGATGGATCCGTCAGGCTTGAGCTTCTCATTAACGGTTCTCCAGATAAGCCCAGAAACTGCGCCCTCTTCTCCAATCTCCCAGAGGAATCGCAAGGCCAGCTCCTCGTACTCCCTTAATGTCTTCCTCAATCCAGACTGAGAGGGATCGAACTTGAAACCAGACATGCCAACTTCTATTCATAATCGAAATAAAAAGCTTAGTATTTACGCGTGTGCGTCATAGTCGTAGATTTCAAATCTGCAATAGTTAAATATGATTTACAATAACTTCATTGCGGTTTCGAGTCGGGGTGAATCTAACCCCCTATTAAGCCCCGACAAACCATTTACATAATTGCGCTTGGGCTCTATGCGGAAGCCTTCTCGATTACTACGAAAATAGGAAATAATTAGGTTCTACAATCTCCGTCTCTTTCTTTACCTCTGCATTCGTTACATAATTCTCCTAATGAGGGCCTTCCAGAAATCACCGTCTTGGATTCATAGGGGAAGGTTATTGGATATTTAAAGCAGTTTTTACACCAATGCCACGGTTCAATTGAATTTCTTCTACGGTAGGTTGGCAATACAACCACTAAAAAATTATTTTATTTATACTATAAGAAATCTTTGATGATTCGCACATTAATCTCAAATGCGCAATCGTTGCCATGGCGCGCGCGCGAGAAATCTGTCAGAAATATTCTTTCAAATACTTTTCTAATCGATATCGATTAATCAACTCAATATTATTTGCTTTCGCTAAGTCTTTAGCAGATTGCGTAAAGGAATTAGTAGTAACCACCCAACCTTTATCGGCTTTGTAATATTGAAGGGACGCGACAACTTCTTGTATAGCCTGATTTGTTACCTTTGAACTGTATCGCTTGGCTTGGACTGCTATCTTCTCCCCCGGACGAGAGAGGAGTAAATCAGCCCCTTGATCATGTGAAGACTGAATGTTTTCTACTCGAAATCCCATCTTAGTGAATAAGTCTTTTAAAAACGATTCAAATTCAATTCCATTTAATGCATCAATTTCTGATATGTCCATTGTTCTATAGTTATTGGATAGTAGTTTATCCTCAAATTTCTTGAGTTCTAATGTTTTAAGATACCTTATCAGCTTTATAGCCGCATCTTCTTCATTATAGGATATTCCTCTATCGTCAAAGAGCATTTTAAACAAATCATAATTTTCCTCTCCATATTGAATTTTCACCCGAGTTGTAACTGGTAGTTTCCAATATCCAACTGTTCCTCGTTCTCGAATGTACTCACCATTGAAACCATCAGAAGCCCAAAAGTTCTTGTAGAATTTCCATTCATCCCTATTAAAATTAAAAATTGGCCTTATTATGATATATCCGCCATCTTCAATAACAGTAAATTTGTTAGCTAGCTGATTCTTTGCATTTAATGCTAGTTGTATATCTAAAACTACATCATCTACTATAACGGGTATGTTTTCGACGTACGATTCTATTATTTCGTTAATGCTCATATCATTTCTATAATTAATTCTCTGTTTTAATGCGTTCATTTTATTTTGATATAATTCGTATGTATATATATTAATCAACCAGTTTTCAGTTACTTTATAACCTTTAGATTTAATCAATAAGAATAGTTTTTTGAACCCCTCTGGATCCAAATCTCTGTTATAGTTACTTTGTGCAAAATTTTTCAGCAAGATATAATCGTCAGATTCAATGAATTCTTCAGCTTTTTTTTTGTTGGAATCTACTTGAAATGAATCAATCGTCTCCCACTTTTTCATGCACTTTGAACATTCAATTGTATTTTTTCTCTTCATGAATCCCGAGCGATGAACTATTAACTTACCAATACAAAGCGGGCACTTATTATTTTTAATAATTAGTTTCGCTTGCGAGTATTTCACACGAAATCTTTAGCGTGAAGGGATATCTGTTTTACGCTCGCGCGCGCGCGAGAGCTAACCTATTTCTCAGAATATCCCATGTAAAAGGACCCTACTCCCAAAATGAAGCTAACCAGCGCAAACATGATGGGAATGAAGTAATCTAGGTTCAGCAAAGAAGGTAGTGAGAAGAATACAAGAGATGTAATGACCAAAACTATTCCTACTGCAAATCTATACGTGCGCTTATCCATCATCAACCGCCTGCGTGCAAGGGGGAAATATTGGTATAAAACCATACTGGTCGGGTTTCGTCCAATTTCCATCCTTGGGATGTCGCGCGCGCGCGAAAATAGTTGATACGCCTCATCTGTGGGCCCTTCTATGATTACGTCGTAGATTATTGCCTTGCTTCCTTGGTGTAGCAGCTCCTCTATCGGTGCGCGCGCCTCTTAATCCGGTCCATAACTCTTTAGAGTTCATTTACCGGCCACAACAGGTACATAGTATCGTAAAAGAACTCAAATCCATAAACTGAAATATTATAAAACGATTGTTTTAATGCATTTAATTTAACTAAATAGAAAGAGGGTAAAAATGAATCCAAGAAAGACCACAAGAATTGTAGGAGTATTATTCATAATTGCGACGGCTACGTATATGCTAGGCAGTGGATATTTAGAACCCATTCTATATGTTCGAACGGCCATTTATCCGCGCGCGCGCGCCTTCCGATAAATGTGCGCCCACGGTCTATAGAATCATCTTAGAATAAATGTTGACAACTAACTCAGGCGATCGAACCTTGTAGATAGCAAATCTATCTGCTGTAATTAAATCCCGAATTTTAATCGGGCCTTCTATGAACTTTTTCAGGAATGGCTTCCCTTTAGCTTTCACCACATTTGTGGCACTACTGCGCGCGCGCGCGCGCAACTTCAATGTCCTCACTTTTAACACGGGGAGCCATCCTGTGAACCTGACGCAAAGCAAGCTGAACCGTACTCAAGGGTAAACCAATCGCGCGCGCTCGGGGATGCAGTTTCAATAGCGAAAAGGGGACAAAAACCACCTGGCGGATACTACAACCTAGAGAGCATGCTCATTGAGCTTATCGAAAAGGGTGTAACGGTCAAAGCTTGTGGTTCGTGTTTATCGGCGAGAGGGTTAGAAATCGAAGATCTAGTAGAGGGCGTAGAGAAAGGATCCATGATGGGGCTATCTGAATGGGTTAAAGAAAGCCACAACGTTTTATCATTCTAGAATTTGCATGCGATAGAACCACTAGCGCGCGCTATTCTATGGGTTCTTTCCAGATCCTCTAACCAACATAGAGACCAAACAAATCCAGAACAGCCAAGAAGAAGACTTGGAGGATTGAGAGCCAGGAGTATACTCCATGTGTGTCTGATATTTTAATCAGATTCTAAAATTTATTAGGAAGGTTTAGACTTGAGAATTTCCTCGGCTCTACTGGTCAAGATCATACCACGAGATCCCCTTCTGTATCCTAGGATACCATACTCCCTGAGCCTGCCGATCTCCCGTTTGTTGAAGAGCTCGAAAACGCTCCGACCCCTCTGAACCTGCACGAGTCTGTCAGCATAGAAGTAAACAAGATTCTCAAAGTTTCTGGCTTCAAGGTCGAAACGATTCGAAATGATTCTCGCCCTCAACTACCCCATGCCAACTACTTTATTTATACCATCTCGCGCGCAACCCAATCTTCCACCAAAGAATCGTTCACGTTTAATCAGCAATTATATAGTATCATGACAAAAGTATTCAGTAGAGGGGTTTAGTCGCGCGAGCGCGCGAATGGTATCTCGACAATAGGAGATACTTTCAATGTTTGCTACCCCAATTTCTAAGAGGGAAAAAGACGAAGAAAAAGAGATTGTTAGATGCGAAAATGAGTCATTAATTTGTCATACGTTTTTGTAAGGTTTTTGTAAGACAGGGTAGATGAAATCCAAGTTCTCACCTTGGATGCGCGCGCGCGTCGTATGCCTTGATGTCAAGCCAAAAGGAATCCAATCCGGCTTCTCGAAACAGGTCCAGGCTCGTGGGCGTCAGGCCGTATCCGTTCGTTTCAAAAAGGACCCATAGGTCTCTCTCTATATTTTTTATACCTATTGTGGCTTCCACGTAGAACTCCGGTTGACATGCCAGATCCCCGCCCGTGAAGGAGACGATGTTCCTTGCAGGGCCCCAGGTCAGATCGTCCAGCAGGGTCAATTGGTCTAATCTCAGCTTCCCTGGACAATACTTAGACCTGCTAACCGTCGTTATGCAGGCGCTGCATCCGTGGCAGAGCTCGTGAGCATGCCAGCTCGTTGCGTGGTCCCTTGGCTCCTTGAAGAGTTTTTCCCTGTTCCTCTCCACATAGTCTTCAGCGACCTTCGAGATATCTCCGGGTGACATCCACCTACCGGAGGCGTTCTTAGTGAAGCGCCACGAATAGCATTTCTTACAGCTCCAGTGCGCGCGCGCACAAGAAGTAACCTTGTAATGTTGTTCGCACGCGCACGCTATGTCAGAAAAAAGATTTCGTGGGTTCAAATCTCACTTCATCTTTCTTTCTGAAATACCATGCAAATAGAATGACTATTATTCCAACCAAGATTAGCCATGAATAAACATTCCAATCAATCATTGCAGAAAACAGCAAGATGAAAACCGCAATTGCAGTCAAGATTTCATCCTTAGTCATTTTGCCGCCTCAATCACCACAAAACTAAATGTAGATATAAATCTTGACAAGAGACTTAACGAATACGCGCGCGCAACTATGGAAAGGAAAGAACGGATGGGACGCGATTTCTACACCCAGCGGAGGTCTAGACTCCTCAGGCAGTTTGACGTGGTCTTCAAAATGGTCAGGAGCCAGATCTCCTCTGAGTACGGCGACGAATTCGCTGAGAAGGTGATTACCGACGCCCGCAGAGAATACGAGGAGATGATCCCCCAACTGCCATACGTGGGCGGCAGAGGAAACATATTGACGCTCATCATATATTTCTCCGGATGGCTCGTCTCCCTCCACAGAGCAATGGAAACCCATGTTCGAACCCCCGAGGACGCCGTGTGCGTCTTCTTCGAGGCTATTCGCAAGGCCTTAACCCGCATCCCCCGACCAGTCAGGAGGCTACTCGGCAGGTTCCTGAACTCAAGGTTCTATGTTAACCGGATGAAGAAGATGGCGGATAAATCCCAGCTACGTCTACACCCTGGAGACTGGGTGTTCACATTGGAGGAGGGCAACCTCGAAGACTATAGGTGGCGCGCTGAATACGCGGAATGCGCTGTATGCAAGTTATTCATCGCCCAGGAGGCCGAGCCTCTGCTCCCTTACTGTGGGGTTTTCGACATCCTGATCTCCCATCTGTGCGGTGCTGGCATCGTTGTGGAGGAGACCATTGGAGAAGGCGGCGACAGGTGCATCGCCACATTCAAATATGGGCGCGAAACCCCTCTCCCCGAATGGATGAGATCTTGGATGCAGTAAATTGTGCCACTGACTTCTAGATACTGCGCGCGCACTCAATCAGGTGGAAGAAGCCAAACTCATGAAGAATTCAATCTTGATTATATCGCTCAAGCCTATCTACTTAGCACGAAAGGAGAAGATTTACGCTTGATATGAAGAATCCTAGCATATCTTGGATTATTGATTATCATTGTTGGCTATTGTTATTCATCAATTGGATATGGCGCGCGCGCGCGGCTTGGTCTTTTCCTAGTACTTTTTCTAGTTCTCATACCATAACGATGATTCCTTTGTGGGGTTGAGTTATTGGGGGATTGAACAGCTCCTTGAGAGTTACTTCTGTCTTGAAGTCCCACTCTCTGATTCAGAACTCATGACTAAACTAAGGATGAAGTGAAGAAAAGAGTATGGGAAAAAGAAGGTCTCCTGTACATAGATGCGACAACATGGTAACAACCTGAAATACAGTTTGCGCGCGCGCACGATTACTCCAGGGATGGTTTCCCCGAGCTCCTTCATAGTCATCCCCCGTTTTATCCCAAAGACGACTATTGTGTTGGTGATCGTGGTCCCGATGTTGGCGCCGAGTACCATGGGTACCCCGAACCTCATCGCGGACTCCATGGAGAGGCCCCCTGAGACCATACTCGACATGGAGACCATCGTCGCCGCAACCACAGCGCTGCTACTCTGAACTAGGGCTGTGCCGAGTATTCCGATGGCCAGCCCCGTCACAGGGGCGGTATTGGCGTCTATCATCCCCAAGATGCCCGCCTGCCACTCAGAGAAGATAAGCTTGAAGCCGCTCTTCACCCCCTCAAGGGAGCAGATGAAGAGGAAAATGCCGATGATCAACATGAGGACGAGTTGGACCCTTTTATCGATGAAGGCCAGGGGGCCCGAGGAGTCCCTCCTCCTCCTCCTCGACAATCAGAAACGCCTCCGGATGGCAGTCGTGCAGCTATATTGCGCGCGTGCGCGAACTGGATAACCGCTCTTCGTATGGGCCAACTTGTGCTAGAACTCTGGATTATATAATAAGAATCTGTTGTATATAGAAAGCTATGAATATATAGTTGCGCGCGCGGGGTCCAGGGTGTTGAATATCCACCATAGATCACGTGGAATACCTAGGATTCCCTGTGCCTTGAAGATCAGATAGTCGATAACTGCCCCTATGTCGATGCGCGCGCGCGCAAAAAAGCGGATATAGAAGTTATCAGGGAGAATCTGAGGAAATATTGTGGTACATTATTGGTTATGGTGAAATGTTCCCGCATGACGGATATAATATGACTTTTTCTTTATACGAACATGTAGAGTATGTATTAAACGACACCAGATATGGTTTAAATAAGCCTTCAAATTATAATTTAGACATTCATTCTCGCGGTTCGTTTTATGGACCAAAAGGCTGGCTTTTAAGCGCGCGCGCGCTTGAGGGGAGTAGAAGGGACGAACTCGACGCTGGGTCGCCGAGGCCGGGCCTCCATCTTGTAGAGGTTCATGAGGTTGTATACCTCAATGGGAAGCTCCCTTTGGACACAGTCCCCGAAGAGCTCGCAGGCCTCCTCGGCAGTGATTGGGAAGTCGTGGGTGTACTTGCCAGTCACCAGTTCCTCGACGATCTCGTCAGCTTTCTCGGGGCCGTAGGGATCTTTTACAAGGTTCCTGACGATACCTTTGATCTGGGCCACCGCCTTCCTGGATTCCTCAGCAAGGATCAGAGTCTTGTCATCGATCTCATCGATCGTTTTCTGCTCCAACACCTTGAGAATACTCGTAGCGGGATAGGCCCCCGTTGCGTCCCCGAGCTGAGGGTCGACAGGACCTAGGACAGCGTGAGGGTCTAGGAGGATCTCGTCGGCGGCAAGGGCGATGAGGGTCCCCCCACTCATGGCGTAGTGGGGTACCATCACGGTTTTCTTCGCAGGGTGCGCGTTGAGGGCATAGGCGATCTGGGTCGCCGCGAGGGCGATGCCTCCGGGAGTGTGGATAATGATATCAATAGGGGTGTCGTCGGGGGTGAGCCTGATAGCCCTGAGGACAGCCTCGCTGTCGTCGATGTCGATGTACCGGACGATGGGGAGCCCGAAGAGGCTCAGAGTCTCTTGGCGGTGGATGAGGGTTATCACGTTGGAGCCCCGCTTCCTCCCCAGGGTCAAGAGTTCGTTCTTCCGGGAACGGTCCAGGCTCTGCTGGCGGAACCGGGGCCAAATGAGGCTGAATATGAGGAAGATGACCCAGAAATTATTGAATAGCACTTCGATGCCGGCCATATCAACTGATCATTCTAATGGGATTGTATAAGAGTTGCTAGAGAAAGGGAGTTACGGTCTGAAAAAAAGGAGAATAAAAATCATACACGCTTTCAGAGTTGACAAAGAACCCTGAAAAACGCGCGCGCAAACCAAAACACAACGTAGTCTTACCCGTGCGCCTATCCGCGCACGCTGATGCATACAGCGGGACTTCACCCACGCAATGGAGGGATTTATTAAACCCTCTCAAGATTTCACATGAATAGATTTGTACAAGAAGATCCTCGTGACCCTTGATGGCTCCGAGCATTCGAAAAATGTGCTTGAGCACGCTGTCACTATGGCCACCAATTTCAAGGCGAAGCTCATCATGCTCGCTGTCGTCCCGAGGGTGATGATCCCCATATTCCCAGACGATGATTTCGGAGGAGTGCCCCTCTCCTCCGCCAATTACATGGCGCAATTCCAGGAGAATAATAAGGAGCTATTTCAGTCGGTCCTCGATAAGGCTATGATTCAGATCAAGAAAGAGCATCCGGGTCTCATCGTAGAGGCTGTGTTGAAGGAGGGACGCCCCTCAGCGACCATTATTGACTTTGCTGAGAACGAAGGTGTAGATCTTATCGTGATGGGGAGTAGAGGCATCGGCGGTTACACAGGCTGGTTACTGGGGAGCACGAGTCGCAAGGTCGCCGACTCCTGCACCAAACCGGTATTAATAGTTAAGTAAGATCTGCTCTAGGGCATTGTACGTGCTGAAAAACATTCCCTATTCTCGCGCGCGACTGTCTCGAAAACGTCTCAAATTGGTACTAGTACACTACTACTAGTGTATGACATATGATGTAACACGTATTACATAACTAATAATTCGGGGTTTTGAGACAAAAATGCGCGCGCGTAATTAAAATGTTGTGCGCACGAAAGAGATAATGGCGTTCACGATAGGAGTGCGCACGTAAAACTGATACACAATCCTCAGCTGTCTTAATTGTTTAGAGGTGTTTCATATGGTTGTTTTAGAACGGAAGCGTATCGCGATGCTATCGCCCGTTGCTTGGAGGACCCCACCAAGAAACTATGGAGCTTGGGAAACGGTTGTTAGTAATATCACGGAGGGATTAGTAGCTAGGGGTTGGGATGTTACTCTTTTTGCTACAGCTGATTCGGTGACTACTGCTAAATTGTCTGCGATTATCTCCAAAGGTTATGAGGAGGATAGAAGTGTTGATCCTCGTGTTGTCAGCTGTTTGCATATATCCGAAGTATTCGAACGAGCTGGCGAGTTTGACCTCATCCATAATCATTTTGATTTTTTACCTTTAACGTATTCTCGGTTGGTGTCCACACCAGTTTTAACCACAATTCATGGCTTCTCTTCCCGCCAGATAATGCCCATCTACCACAAATACAAGGATAGTTATTTTGTATCTATCAGCAACTCTGATAGGGTTGAGGGTTTAAACTATCTAGCCACCGTATATAATGGGATTAACCTATCAGAATTTACTTTCAATGAATCTCCTGGTGATGCGTTAGTGGCTTATGGACGCATACATCCAGAGAAAGGCTTTCACTTAGCTATCGAAGTTGCCAAAAAAAGTGGTCGCCGATTGATCATAGCAGGAATTATTCAGGATAGAGATTACTTTGAGGAAGAAATCTCTCCTCATGTTGATGGTAAAAACATCGAATATCTAGGTGTTATCAGCAATAGGGAGCGTGATGACCTTCTGAAAGAAGCGTATGCTGTCCTACACCTAAACACCATTCCTGAAAGGTTTGGGCTTGTTATGGCGGAGTCTATGGCGGCTGGGGTACCCGTAATTTCTATGGATCTCGGTTCGTGCCGGGAGGTTATCGCTGATGGAAAAACGGGTTTTTTAGTTAATAATGTCGATGAGGCTGTAAAGGTTGTTGAGAAGATCCCTGAAATCTCCCGTGAAACCTGTCGTCAGCGAGTAGAAGAGCATTTTTCTTTGGATATTATGGTAGAGAATTATGAAAAAGTATACAATAAAATCTTTCAGCTCGAAGCATTGAAATCTAGAGTCACATTAGATTGAAATGATTAAATTGATCACCCGTTTTTCTGGAAATCCGATCCTGACAAAAGAAGATGTACCATATGCCGTTTCAACAATACATAATGCAGCAGTAGTCAAACACCGTGACGAATATATTATGATTTTTCGCTCTCATAGGTTAAATGGTCGAAGTATTCTGGGAATAGCCCGAAGTAGAGATGGATACAATTTCAATGTTGATTCAAAGATATTCATGGAACCTTATGATGAATATGATGAATACGGCGTTGAAGACCCTCGAATTACCTATATCAATGGAGAATATTTGATCACATATAGCGCATATTCCAAATATGGTGTGCGTGTTGGACTAGCCCGCACTAAAAAGTTTAGCCAGGTCGAAAGATTGGCTTACATAACTCAGCCAGATATGCGGAATGTAGTTATTTTTCCAGAAAAATTCGGGAAGTATTATGCTCGATTAGATCGTCCCCATACTGAGTTAAACCGGTGGTCGATCTGGATTAGCTACTCCAAAGATCTAATTCACTGGGGTAAGTCCAAGATTGTATTAAGGGCTCCATCTTACCGTTGGGATGCAATGAAATTGGGGCCCGGTGCACCTCCAATAAAGACAGAAAAAGGTTGGTTGAATATCTACCATGGCGTCTTTGAAACAATGGCTGGAGCGGTCTATCGTTTAGGGGTAGCTTTACATGATTTGGCTGATCCAGCGAAGATCATTGGCGTTGGAGATCACTGGATATTAGAACCTGAGGATCCGTGGGAAAGAGTAGGATATGTACCCAACGTGGTTTTTTCCTGTGCAGCAGTTCCAGAAGAAGATGATACCCTGAAGATATATTGGGGAGGCGCAGACACTGTCATGTGCGTAGGAACTGCTAAAATTCACGAGCTAGTGGAACATTGTCTTAAAGAAAGAAGAAATCCATTACAATAGATATTGTAGTCGCGCGCGCGGCGCACGCGGCGAAGTTATGAAAAGAGTATGGGGGAGTGTGCCTGTCTTATCACATTTCCATTGCTGCGCCGAGGAATAATCCAAGTATCAGTCCTAGACCCGCTTTCCCAAGTAACGCGCGCGCGCCCATTTAATTCTCTCCCTGTGTTCTTTGATTGAGTTTCAATCCTATGTCTCAATCACTTACGACGTTCTAATGGGACAATAAAAAGAGAGACATTCTAGCATTCTCTTTCATTTTAGGGCAATACTAAGGATTGAAATTGGATATTCAGAGTTCAATCGGAAGCCTGTACTCACCAACCGCGCGCAATAATATGTAATTAGAGCGTGGGCAATTGGAGAAAACTAGGGATAAACATGAAGAGCGCGCGCGGACATCCTGTGGATAATCAGACAGAATCTCAAGAAGAACAGACTCTTGAGGAATTTTTCCGTACAAACCGCTCAGGTCGTCAAGTAAATCAATTAGGCATCGACCATGCATCTCCGGCGCGCGCGCATGTAGATCGCTGACTAGAACACATTCGACTCCTCGATGCTATGATAAAACTTGGTAGGGCTGAGCTCCGTCCAAGAGCGAACTAATATTAGTATTGCCCACGAATATCATAGAATCGCATGGGCGCACGGAACTCGAACTTTGAGGCGCTGCTCCATCTACCGGTCAGTAGCAACATGAAGGTCGACCCCCGTACAGCCTCGCCCAAGGCTCCCATCTCCGAGATAGTGGACGTGATGATGGGGGAGGATGTGGGGGCTGTCGTCATCGTTGAGGACGACCTCCCTGTAGGGATCATCACCGAGAAGGACGTCCTCAGCAGGGTTGTCAAACTGGGGAAGGACTTCGAGACCACCCTGGCAGGGACCGTCATGTCCAAGCCCTTGATCACCATCGAGGCAGCACGTCCGATCAGCGATGCTCTGGAGGTGCTGCGTGAGAACAACATCAGGAGGCTGGTGGTCACCGACGAAGGGGCCCTAGTGGGCCTCACCACCGAGCGGAGGCTGCTGGAGATCGCCCATGAACTGTACAAGGTGTACCACTACGAGCGGATAGGGAGGGCCTTGTCCTCTGAGGAGGTCAGGGTCAACGTCGCCTACGTGAGCACCTTCCCCCCGCGCGAGTGTGGGATAGCCACATACACCAACGATCTAGTCAACGCAATATCCAGGCTGTACGTGACCGGGCCGCCCTCCGTCATGGCCATCAACGACAAGGGCGGCTACTACGACTACCCGGACCTGGTCAGGTTCCAGATCGACCGGGAGGAAGTTGAGTCCTACGTCAGGGCGGCCGAGTACGTCAACGGTTCCGACGTCGACGTGTTGAACCTCCAGCACGAGTACGGCCTGTTCGGGGGGACCTGGGGGGAGCACGTCCTGACCTTCCTGGAGGAGCTCCGGAAGCCGGTGGTCACCACGCTGCACACGGTGCTGCAGGAGCCCGTCCCGGAGGCGAAGAGGGTCCTGAAGGGGATCCTCCGGCACAGCGACTACGTCATCGTGATGGCGAAGGTGGGGATAGGGATACTGGAGCAGCTCTACGGCACCTTTGCCGACAGAGTCCGGTACATCCCCCACGGCTGCCCCAACGTGCCCTTCGTCGGCACCGAGCCGATCAAGAAGAGCCTCGGCCTGGAAGTCAGGGTGGTGTTGTCGACCTTCGGGTTGATCAGCCCGGGGAAAGGGATCGAGCACGCCATCAAGGCCATGCCTCAGATAGTGGAGGAGGAGCCCCGGAGCCTCTACCTGATCATCGGCGAGACCCACCCCGAGGTCAGGAAGCACGAGGGGGAGACCTACAGGCAGTATCTCCTAGACTTGGTGGGGGAGCTCGGGATGGAAGAGAATATCAGGTTCGTGAACCGCTTCCTTGAGAAGAGCGAGCTGATCAGGTTCCTCCAGGCCACGGACGTCTACATCATCCCCTATCCTAATAGGGATCAGATCAGCAGCGGGACCCTGTTGTACGCCCTGAGTACGGGGAAGGCGATCGTCTCCACGCCGTTCCTCCACGCAGAGGAGGTGATGGGCGAGGGCGCCGCCATGAGATGCGAGTTCAAGGATCCCAAATCCCTCGCGGATGCGGTGAAGAGTCTCCTCCAGTTCAACTACGTCCACGAACAATACCAGAAGAGGGCGTACCAGTACAGCAGGCCCATGATATGGCCAAATGTCGCCATGATGTACGTCAACCTCTTCTACGAGACCCTGGGGTTGTGAGGATAAATCTTGAAGCCAGTAGAACTATCGCTCGACGGGCTTATCGCCTTGACCGACGAGGTCGGGATGTTCCAGCACTCGAAATATTCCACCATCGACCGTAAGGAAGGGTACACCACCGACGACAACGCCCGTGCTCTAATCGCGGCCCTCAGGTACCATCGGGCTTACATGGATCCGGAAGCCCTCGGGTTGGCTAGGATCTACCTCGCCTTCCTCCTCCACATGCAGAGGGAGGATGGTCGTCTCCACAACATCTTGGGATACGACAGGGCATACAGTGACGAACTGGGGTCCGAGGACTGCATGGGCCACGCTCTCTGGGCTTGTGGATATACGCTGGACACGAAGGCTACGGAGGAGATGAAGCGGGTCGCAAAGGAGGTCTTCGACAAGGGCTTACTTCCCTCACACGTCTTCACCTCGCCGAGAGCCAAAGCCTTCACGATCCTAGGCCTCCGTCACTATCACCGAGCCTTCCCAGAAGATCCGAACATCCTAGGGATCATAGAGGCCTTCGCCCAGCAACTGAAAAGCCTGTACTGGGTAGAGTCCGAGAGGGACTGGCACTGGTTTGAGGCCTACCTGACATATGCGAACGCCCGGCTACCCCAGGCCTTGTTCGCCGCCTACCAGTGCACGAGGGAGCCGTCTTTCCTCCGGGTCGCCCTGAGCTCCTTCGAATTCCTCGTCGAGACCCAGGTTCTGGAGGGGGTCTTCCAGCCTGTTGGGACTGACGGCTGGTTCATGAAGGACGGTGAGAGGGCTTTCTATGATCAGCAGCCCATCGAGGCTTCTTGTATGGTGGAGGTGGCCCTTATGGCGTACGATGCAACGGGCGATGATGGCCATCTTGAGAAAGCGCAGACAGCCTTCGAGTGGTACCACGGCAGGAACACACAGCAGGTCCATCTCCTGAACCCCGAGACGGGCACATGCTACGACGGCATAACTCCGGAGGGTTTGAACATGAACCAGGGCGCCGAGGCGACCCTCTCCTACTATCTCGCATACCTGAAGATGAGAGAGCACAACCTCGTCTGATCTCCCAGATTGACGTCTTCCCAAGTAACGATTAAATACGTCATCGGGGGTTGAGCAGTAACAATCATCGATCCGAGAATGACGGTGCTGGTATGGCTCGCTTCGAGGGAAATCCGATCATCGAACCCATCAGGGAGCACCCCTGGGAGTCCCGATACGTCTTCAACACGGCCATGGTCCGCCTCGGGGGTCGGATCCACTACTTCTACCGGGCCATGGGCGACGACATGGTCTCCCGGCTGGGGTATGCCTCCTCCCAGGACGGATGCTGCATAGACGAGCGCCTGTCTCACCCCGTCTTCGAGCCCTCCTGTGATCTGGAGAAGTACGGCTGCGAGGACCCCCGCCTGACCGTCATGGACGGGAGGTGCCTGATGACCTATACGACCTACGGCGACATCTACCAGATCGGGATAACGTCGATATCCGTCGAGGATCTCCTGGACAAGAACTGGGATTGGGGGGAGAGGTGCTTCCCCTTCCCGAACGTGAGGAACAAGAACGCTGTCATCTTCCCTCGCAAGATTAATGGCAGCTACGTGATGTTCCACCGCCTCGAGCCCAGCATACACGTGGCCTACTCCGAGGATCTTTGGAACTGGGGCGGCTCCGGTCTCGTGATGAGCCCCAGGCAGGGCCGCTGGGACTGCTTCAAAATAGGCGCTGCGGGACCTCCCATGGAGCTAGATGAAAGTTGGCTCCTCGTCTACCACGGCGTGGACTCGGACAAGGTTTACCGCCTCGGGGTGGCGCTCCTGGAGAAGGAGGACCCTGAGAATGTCATATACCGTTGCGAGGAGCCCATCATCGAGCCCACGGAGGAGTACGAGTGCGTCGGCCAGGTCCCTAACGTGATCTTTAGCGCGCGCGCAAAAAGATTCGATTACACGATTGAGGGAAAAATAAATGACCTGATTGATTTCTATGAGAAAATCATCGATCCACACGTCTATCAGTAACAGGGGATGAAAATATGTGTCTTGAAAAGATACCGCGCGCGCGTCAGGTTACATAGCATGGCTAACTGCCCTTCCTCCAGGGTCTGCTCCTTGAAATCATGGTGGATCGCGCGCCTCATGGTGGGCGGATAGACACATGTAAAGTTTTCATGGATGGACGTTGAAGGTAAAAGATAAACACGCCTTCATATACCCGCGCGCGGTGATGCCCCCCTCCATAAAATTTAATTTGAGAGGCTAACAGTTATCTGACGCTTGCGAATGAATCGATTGAATTTAGGCGGTGCTCGATATGGATATCGATAAACAGATCAAAGTTTTGGTAAAAGAGGAGCTTGAGAAAGAGCTCATGGAGACACGGGAGCAGATATCCCGCCTCTCCTCCAGGATCGATGAGATTGAGATAGAGCATGGCAAAAAATTTGATCTAATTCTCAGATTGAGAAAGCACACCCTGGATGAGCTGATGTCGGAATACCGGAAGATCAATGAAGAGACGCATCAAACGATCGAAGAGCAAGCGGACATATGAATTCTATTCAGACCGCCTCCGTCATTATCTTCTTTTTAACAATCATCATAGTTGCGACAGAGAGAATTCCCAGGATGTACGCCTCTATACTCGGATCAGGGGCCATGGTCCTAGTAGGAGCCGTGCGCGCCGAAGAGATTCTTCATTTCATTCACATCGAGATACTGGCCGTCATCGTCGGCATGATGCTACTAGTGAGGGGCGCGGAGACATCTGGAATATTCAACTTATTCGCAAAGAAGATAACCAAGGCCTCTAAAAGCCTAAACTCCTTCGCCATAGTTCTGATGTTCTTGACGCTGATACTCTCTATGCTATTGAATAACATAGGAGCCATGCTCATCGTGGCCACCATAACCATCCCCCTGGCCAGATCACTCAAGATAAAGCCCGAGACGTTTCTGATATTCCAGGCCATAATAGTGAACATCGGAGGCATGATGCTTCTGATGAGCTCCATACCCAACATAATCGTCGCCGTGGAGGGCGGGATCTCCTTCTCCTCGTTCTTGGTCAACATCGCGCCCATCGGGATAATCCTATTCATAGTAACCCTACTAATTTTTCTCAGGGTCTTCGGTTCTGAGGTCAAAAAAGGAATAACGCAGGAGATGAGGGCACTAGAGTTCTCCGAATGGGTGGATCTATCCGTAATGGATTTTGACAAAAGGGGAGAGGGTTGGAGAATGTCTATAGCGGCCTTGATCATGGTTTTAACCATTATCGGCTTTGCTGTATACGATCAGATTGGTCTGACACCAGATTTCGTAGCGATGGCGGGTGGCTGCTTGATGATCATGTTCTCTGGGGAGGGCCCTGGGGAATCACTGAGAGGAATCGACTGGTCCTCGGTGTTCTTCCTCGCAGGTCTCTTTGTCTTGGTGAACAGTCTCAACCATAATGGGTTGATCGATATGCTCTCGGACTGGATGTTGAACTTCGTGGATAGTTTGCCCCTGAATGTGCCCACGGCTGTCATGTGGCTCTCAGCAGTGCCCTCGGGCATAGTCGACAACATTCCCCTTACGGCCACATTGGCCCCGGTTATGAATCGATGGATCCAAGCGGGCGCTTCGCCTAATATCTGGTGGGGGCTAGTTCTAGGGGCTAATCTCGGTGGCTGCCTGACCCCGATAGGTTCTCCCAGCAGCATTATCGCCATCGGGGTGGCAGAACAGGAGGGACACCCAATATCCATGGGCCGTTTCTTCATTATCTGCTTCGGAGTCACGATAGTGAACCTGCTAGTATCCACCATGTACTTGTATTTCCTTTGATTCTCGCGTTATTTTTAAGCGGTGATGCGTCATCGCTCGCTGGCCTGCGCGCGCACGCAAAGGATCCGCGTGTTGTCAGAGTTCTTTGTCAACTCTGACGAGCACTCTACGTTCTTCTATTTATCCATAATAACAGGAGTGTCATTGTAGCTATCCCGAGTATGATTGACTCGTAAGGGAAGCCGGGGATACCTTGCGCGGGTGAAGAGTCTGGGTCTCCGGGAATTGTACCTGCCTTTAACTCTTTTTCATTATTGTGGCCGTCGCGCGCGCGATGATTCAAAAAAGTTTCTCGCCGCGCGCGCTAGCCATTCGTCTGAGTAATGCAAGCTGACCAACATGAGTATAAGCGTCCATAAATGCGCGCGCAGAAACAGAACATCACCAACCTCATTGAATTCTATAAGGCAGAGCTGAGGTTGGTTCTAGAGGGGCTTCAGTTGATGATGTTTTCAACTTATCTGAGCAGAGGAGATTGAGAGGTAATGGCGCGCGCGGCTCAAGAATCCCTGCGAGCGTGCCACCGCTCCATGACCATGTCCAGGAGCTCAGGCTGGAGCACATAGAGGGTCTTCGCCTCCCCTTTCGGGATGAAGATCCGGATTAGAAACACCTTCCCCAGGCGATCCCCAGTCTCCATGTAGGCCTCGGGCTTCCGGAGCTGCTCGTCCGCATGCCGTTCGTGGAATTCGTCAATCGCTGGCTGGATGCACTCCTCCAGGATGACCCTGTTGGACAGCTCGTGCCCGAACCCCACAGTGAAGGGATACTTTATGAACCCCTCGTGGGTCAGGTTCAATATCCGGCTGTTCATCACCTGGGTGTTCGGCACCTTCAGCAGGTTGAAGGTCGGTGTGTAGAGATTCGTGTAGTTGATAGTGATCTCCTCTACCTGCCCCTCCAGGTCCCCGATCTTCACGTAGTCCTTCACCTTGAAGGGCTGGGTTACCAGCACGTAGAATCCCGCCACCACGTTGTTGATGGTCTGGCTAGAACCGAAGCCCAGGAACGCGCCGATGAGGGCTGAGCTCCCCACGAACCAGTCGGTGGGGAGGTTCCAGACCTTGAGGAGCATCGTGGAGGCGACCATGATCGCGGTGATCCGGAAGATGAGCCTCGCTGCGTTCATCGCGTGGGGCTCCAGCTCCGCCTTCTTCCCAGTCTGGGATATGAGCCGGCTTAGGTACTTGTAGGCAATGAAGATTGCTCCCATAGCCACGGCGCTCTGGAGGAGTTTGATGACCTCCGGGGGGAGCTGTGACCAAATATCCAATAACGACATAAACACACTCTTCTAGGACCCTCGTCTTCTCTGTATTCGAGAGTCTAACCGAAAAATGTTTCCTTAGTGCCGCACGCGACCCCTCGAAGGAAACCACTACTTGCCACGCGCGCGCAGAACAAAAGGCAGGCTTCTCGCGTTGATGCACGGAATGACCGCAAGGGGGTAGTTCACCTCGCTGCTCGTTTCTCTTTACGCTTTTTTCTTTTTTCTGCTCTTTCCTTCTTGGTCAATGGTTTCTTCTTAGCACTACGCATACCCAATTCAATCGCCTCATAAACGGATCGTAAGTGATAGTACATAAATTTATCAAACGATAATGCGCGCGTGTTACGTATCTGTAGAAATGGTCGGGACATGAGCACATCCAACCTGTCTGCGCGCGCGCCAGTTTTTCAGGGTTGTAACTCCAGTTTATTTAATGATTTTATTCAGGTCGAAGGTGGCTACGCCGATTACCGTATCTGCACCACCGTAGTATATCAGGAGTTGGCTGTCGAGGAGTATCGCTCCACAGCTGAATACGACGTTTGGTACAAATCCAAAACGTTCATAGTCTTCTCTGGGTTCTAAGATTGGTTCCTCTGAACGGTAGATCACCCTTTCAGGGTTTTTTTTGTCTAATATCGCTGCGCCGAGACGATAGATTCTCCTCGCATCCACTCCATGGTATATTAGGAGCCATCCTTCGTCGATCTCCATCGGTGGGCCTGCAGCCCCGATCTTTATGCAGTCCCACATCCCTTGTCTAGGCCCCATCAAGGCTTTGATGTCGTGCCAGCGTCTAAGATCTGTTGAATATGCCACACAGATGTCTGGATGGATTCGATGGAGCATGACGTAGCTGTCATTTATTTTACGGGGGAGTATCACCGCGTTCTTGTTTTGAACTCCTGGGAATGGTCGCCATCTATCTTCCCAGTTCCAATTTTTATTTAGAATATCCTCCTGGGAGATGGATGTCATGGCTATTTGAAATGCACATGAAACGCGGTCATGGAATGCTGTGTAGGTCATAATGTATCTTCCGTTTAGAGGTGTTAAGCGTGG
>Ga0209978_10000172_pt1 | contig 21428 bp, 30 predicted proteins | sample BentaG_FD_182805 | JGI IMG/M metagenome (GOLD analysis project Ga0209978, IMG submission 182805) | Deep subsurface microbial communities from South Atlantic Ocean to uncover new lineages of life (NeLLi) - Benguela_00093 metaG (SPAdes)... | ecosystem: Environmental > Aquatic > Marine > Oceanic >... | reverse complement strand
GCCCCACATAGGATGTAGTATCCTGATGGCCTTTTCCATGCGAAGAATAGGAGAGGGCCAAATAGACAGCCAAATCCTATAATTAAGAAGTATAGACGCATCCTGAACCTGACGAATGGCCCTTCTATTGGCCATCCAGGAGGGTCAGGGTCCTCTGGGTCAGGGTCCTCGCCCTCTATGAAGTCTATAACATCATCATAATCATCGAATGGCCCTGTGACTGTGCATACTGCCGTTTCATGGATATACCATTCCTCAGTTGGCTCCCCCGTTCCCTCTATATCTATAGTTGCTAGACTTACTGTGTGAATATATCCAGGATTAACGTCTCTTATCGAGAAATTTGTCCCCCAGGACTCAGTTTCAAAATCATAGATCATACCTTGAACTCCATCAACCCCAGCATCGTAAACCGATAAGGTCTTGTTGGATTTTGCGTCAAATGTCAGATTGGGGTAGCCCCCATCAATGCCTACATCATATCTTGAGCTAAGAGAAAGGTCCGAAAAATTAAATATTTTTGAACTTAAATCCCCTAAATGGGTATATGTGGCTAGAACCTTATCCTCATTATAATTGTAGGATATAACCAAACCGAAATTATCATCTGATAAATCTAGACCCCCAAATCTTACCCACTCAGTTTTATAATAGGCATAGTGGGCGTCATTACTCGTTTTCGTTAAATATGTGATCATAATGAATGTCCCGTTTAAACTTGTGACAACCTGAGATTCTTGTGCATGAATGTTGGCATTATTTGTAACCATAAAACTACCTGTCCAGGCCCCATCATCCTTGTAGGCATAGAAAATCTGGTTAAAGTTCTTAGTTGTTGAATAACAATCCCAGACTAGATGTTTACGATCATCTGAGCCTACCCAGATACAGGGCCTATTATGTTCTCTCGTTATTTGGAAGGGGATAGCAATAGATGATCCAGCAAAAGTCAGGACATGATCATCGATAGTCACGGTTGTTGAATGTACCCGTTCAAATTCTACATCCGTTGATTCAGATGACCAGACGATCCATAGTGTTCCCGATGTGTCAAAAGCGAGTGATCCATCCCGATTAGAATTCCCAATCATGTTAACATATTGGTCATTAATGACATAGTTATCCCATGTCTCGCCCTCATCATATGAATGGAATAAAGTTTTATTTGTTCCAATCAAACCCAGATAGAAAATATCATCATCTGGACCTCTAATAATCTGATAACTATGAGGCATATTTCCCTGATCTGTAACCCCTGATATTTCTACATCGGATGAGTTAGTATTGACCTCCATGTATTGTTCATGTGTGCCATTCCAGTATGCCATGTCTAATAGATAGCTAGTTGATACTTTCCATATAGTATAGTTTCCAAGTGTTTCATTAAATTCAGCATAGTCAGGTAGGTCCACGGGTGGGGGAGGTTCGTGGTTCCAATGGATGACTAGCTGAGAAGCTAGGCTAGGTGTTCCATAATGATAATCTATAAACCATCTGGTATCGTGGCCTTCAGCCCCTAGGATTATGAATCCGATAGCATCCCCCGTCTCAGTCCCAGCATGGCCATCCCCATCCCAGCCATATTCCCTGATCAACTCTTCAACTATATTAGTGACATCTATTTCGTGCCATACCTGTCCATAGAGCTGGCTTGTATTTACATTCACATAGGCTGATGTTAGGGGCATCATCAGAACATTGCTAGGAGTCAGCCATCCCTCATCTTGTAGGTTAGAGAAATCCATCCCATAGATTGTGACTGATGAATCGGCCTCAAAATCTAGGTTTACTGTTGTCCTAAGCCTAAGTGTGGCGTTTTCTAATGGCTCCCAGTAATTCACTTCTAATTCCCTAAATACTAGATAGGACTTGATATCCATATCAGGATCTAGGATGTGGCATAGCCAAGCGTCTATCCCTATGCCGGCCTCTGTTATGAATTTGTCATCGTGAGTATCGGTTATACTTATAGTCTGATCTTGGGGTGTAATGGCCTGACCCATAGGCCATTGGATTAATGAGGCTAATAGAATCAGAAGGATTAGACCAGATATATATCTCGCCTTTTTCATGGTGATTCCTTAGCTGTGAGGATATAAAAAAGGTGGGATTAGGGGTTAGCCTATGTTTCTTTGAGCCAGATAGCTATGTAGGTCACGGGGATTGCGATCATCAAGATAACCCAAAAAAGCGGGAAAAGACCAATGATAGATCTTGAAGTCGTTGACATGTTGATGTCCCCAGTCACGGTATGGGCTATTGTGGTTGTGACTAGGGCCTGAATTGAGGGAGTAAGAGCCAGCCCCACTATGGCTAGGACTAATATTTTAATCAGTCCAGATATGTTCTTTTTCTCGGACATTGCTCTCACCTGACTGGATCGGGGTCTTAGTCTTTAAGCCATACTGCGATGTAGGCCACGGGGATTGCGATCATAAGTATGACCCAAAACATCGGGAATAGGTTCATGAGGGCCTTGGCTGAACCCGTAAGGTTGCCAAAACCTAGACCAGAACCGACTAGACTTGTGACCTGTGCCTGGACAGTTGGGGTTAGGGCGAGCCCCACTATCGAGAGGAGGAAAACCGTGATCAATCCACCCAGATCTTTCTTCGGTGCCATTGCATTTCTGTCTTAGCTATATTTTAGGACTATATAAAACAATCGATAGCTAACTACATCTCCCCAATAATGAAGTATAGAGCTAACATGAGCCAGAGGATCACGAATAAGGTCCAGAATAGTCCGAAGAAAGAATCCATTAAGACCCAGACGGCATTGGTGGTTGTTGCATTCTCGGCCATGTCCTCTATTCCTACAGCTAGTGGCGTATAGCTAAGGAAACAGAGGAAGAACATCATTAAGGCCCCCCATGCCTTCTTTGTGCCATCTCCTTTTCCCATAGCTAATCACTTGACTGTTAGATATTTTAAGTCTTTCACTACCTCATCCATAGACTTATCCTTCTTGGGTTTGAGCATATCCACAATATCCTGTTTGGCTCTGAGCGCATATCCACGCCTGAGAGGATAATAATAGGAGTAAACTTCATCTGGGATTTTACAGCTAAAGTCATCCTCCCATAGAACATTCACACCTGTCTTTTTCAGGTCAGGCATTCTATAGGGTTTGTAGCCTCTACACCTTCTAGCATATATCCAGCTAGGGCGATCATCTGAATCTCCTTGTCTTTTGAATATCTTCCCTCTGATTGTGCCAGGCATATTGAGTATTTTGGATAGAATCCAGGTGGGATCGGGTGTGGTCAGCATTAGACAGTTCATATCAGTTCCTACGACATTCATGTATTTCTGGATGGCTTTTAGGAGAGGATCATTCCAATCAAGAGAATATAGCCAGTATCCAGCATCATCCCAGGTATACATGGGTATTCTTCTATCTCCAAAACCCAGCCAATCATCTACAACCTCTGCTGGGTGAAACCCCATGTAATCAGTGATCAAGTCCACACTCAAAGGCTTCCCATAGAAATAATCATAAACTTGGCCCATGACCTTCATAGCATAAGCCGACTTTCCCATTCTGAGGGGTCCATAGATAATAACTAGAATAAAATCGTCATTAATGAAGGCCTTGCATATCAGTCTAGCCAAGGACAGGCTCGGTAATTGAGGCATATAGCTTATCCCTAATACTATACTACTTGGTTTAATATAACACGTTTTATCTTCTGAAAACGCATCTTTTTTCTGCCTTTATATACCACAACACTTAAGTTTACATAACCCGTGTTATGTAAAGTAGGGGATAAGGATTGGATGAGTATGCGATAACTATAGGGAAGATAGAACGCCCTGAGCCTAGGGTCATTAGAATTCTACAGCCTAGGACAATTCCACCCAGGCCCAAGTGGATGGAGGGGGAACCAGGATTCATTCAGAGGGTGTATAGGACTTGTCCCAAGTGTAGGTCCATGGATGTCTGGCGTGGTCCGTGGTGTCACTTCTCTGAGGCCTACTATGTCTTAGTCAGACTAGAACCACCCGTGAAACATGCAGGTAGGAAAAGGAATTCTGCCTGTCTGGAATGTGGTGAATTCTGGAATGATATCCAGGCCATTCCATACATTCATCAGGACTGGGAGGATGAAGGATGACTGATTATTTGAGAATTGTTTATTGGGTCCTGACATTAACCTTGGCCATTGTATTCTTTCTAGGATGTGCATCGCATAGGGTAGAGAGCCATAATAGAATTGTGGGCCTCATCATCATAGGGTTCGAGGCCCTTGTCTGGGTCCGGCTCTCTAAGAGAGGTCGGGGGATGATCTAAATGAGAAGGGAGGATATACACCAGGCCATATCTGAGCTTGAAAGACAGAGGCCCAGGAATATATTGGAGTTTGAGTTTCGAGAATCCGAGATTAGGCGATTTTTGGATATGATACCTAGCTCAGAGGCTGATAGCTAATGAGACGCAAAACTTTAGAAATAATTATATTACCCCTCCTTTTTATCGCCCTATTAAAATTCCAGCCAGTTTCAGCCGTGGATTATCCTTTTGATGTGACCTATGATGTCCTACCTCCCAGTGGTTCATCTGAAGAGGAGATCCTAATCTACATCAGGGTAAACCACCCCAACACCAATGAACCACTATGGGCATACGTTTTCTGGGATTCTAGGCCCATAGTCCAAAGGCTTGAGGATGTGACAGTTAATAACCTTCATCAGCATAGATGGGACATAAATTTCTATCCCCCTGATGGCCTGTGCAATATCGGGGAGCATACCATAAAAATCTGGATAGAGGACTCTGAGAATAATATTGTGAAATGGCCTATCTGGAAATATAAGATCACTAGCATGGTCCCTAGATTTGAATGGTGGGATGACCTATCCCCAGAATTTATAGCTAAGATAACAGGACCCCAAGGCATACAGGGAGAGATAGGACCCCAAGGAATCGAGGGACCCCAAGGCATACGGGGCCCCACGGGTCAGGGGGAAATAGGAGAGACAGGGACCATAGGACCCCAGGGCCTGGCTGGTCCAGAGGGGATCCTTGGCCCCATTGGTCCCCAGGGAGAGAAGGGCGAAAGTGCAGATAACAATATCCTCTATGCGTCTCTAGTTCTATCCATTGTGGCCATGATGGTTGTCCTTTGGGGTCACTATAAGGAAGACTGATAGCTAATGGGAAGGAAAAAACGAAAGACAAAGAAATTCATACAGTATTACGGAAAGGAATTTGTAGAGGAACATAATAGAAAAAGGCAGAAAGTTGATAGCTAATGCCTAAAATCAAGTCTCTCAGAGATGACATAATTAGACCCGATGAATTGAAAATCTATCTAAAGATGGCCAGCCGAAAACCATTACATCAATATCTGATGGCCTGGCTATATGCTTTTGGAAAAAGAATCTCAGAGACAAACGTCCTAACTAGGGATGATGTGACGGTTGTAGGCGACTATATTTTCGCAAGATTTACCATTCTTAAGACTCAACCACGGTCAGGAATTAAAACCGTCAAAGTTAAGAGACTAACACGCAAACACTGGTTAGCCCCATTCCTTGAAAAACACATATCTGAGATCTCATCTGGCTATATGTTTCCATCCTGGGGGAAAAAGGGATATCTAACTAGACAGGGGGCTGACGGTATCCTAAAGAAGTATTCTGATGATATCTGGTGTCACCTTTTCAGGCATAGCTTAGCTGTTCAGATGGCAGAGCATGGCGCAAACATCCTAGGTCTCATGGCCTGGTTCGACTGGGAGGATGAAAAGACAGCTATCAGATACATCAGGACCTATGGCGAGGCTATGGATAAATTAGCTAAGGAGTGGGGTGAGAGGGAGTTTTAATATATTCAAGAGCAATCGAGATCCTAAAGGAGTATGAAAACGAGTTGAGCTGTGTTTACGGGAATATGATTAGGGAAGTCATATTCACACGCAGAGAGATGAATCGAATTAAAAGGAGTCGATATCGATGAAAATACTGCATATATGGTCCTGTGCTGGGGTGAGCTGTCTGATAGCTAAGTATATGGATTCCAGACATGACACCCAGTCAGATGTGATCATAACTGAGAAGTGGGATAAGATCGGACTGAATGAATATAGGACTACCAAGATAAAATCTAAACCAATGTTTGGATTAAGAGGGCTGGCCATGGCCAGAGAATATGACATCATCCATGTTCACTATCATTCAATATTCATCCCCTTTCTGAAAATACTATACAAAAAGCCTGTCATAATGCACTTTCACGGATCGGATGTAAGACATAACTGGCCAGCCAGACTTAAACGGATTAAGAATGCTGACATCATCATTGTTTCAACCCCTGACCTCCTGACAGGGAGTCCCCAGGGAACCTCCTGGATACCTAACCCTGTTGATACCGTGAGATTCAACCCCGATCGTGGCCTAGGTATTCGTGAATATGCTAAGGGCCAGGCGATGACATTCAGCTATGGGGCTGATGAAGAGGCCCAGGCTATAGCTGAACACTATGATCTGGAATTGGATATAATTAAAACCCCTATTCACCATGAAGAGGTCCCTGAACTGATGTCCAAATATCGATTCTATATCGATGTTAAACGTGTCCTGGGGAGACTTCTCTATGAGGGACCTACTCTAAGTAAGGCTGGTTTAGAGGCCTTAGCTATGGGTTTGAAGGTAATATCTAAGGACCTGAGCATCAGAGAAGGACTGCCATGCATCCATCAGCCTGAGAGTGTGGCTGATGGCTTATTCTATACCTATGAGCTGTTGATGGAGAAATATCAATGAAAAAATGGTGGAACGAAGTAACAAAATTCAATGATCAATACTTCCCAGGTTGGAGACTAGATAAAGACCTCATATTCTTCTCAAATGCTTTAGCTGGTGAAGTGGGAGAGCTTTGTGGTCTTGTCAAAAGATTCTATGGAGGAGGAACCAACAACAGAACCATCCCCCTTCCTAGTGAAATGGTGGAAGAAGCCGTAGATGTTTTTATTTATCTTGTCCTCTTCTGCGAGGCTCTAACTTGCGATGAACATGATTTTGATGAGATTTTCGCTATGAAAATCAGGAAACTCAAGAGAAGGATGGAAAATGAATAAAGTTAGGGTATTCTGTCCAGTATGCCAAGATGGTGATAATACGATTTGGACAGGCACACTCCGTGAATGGGGAAAAGAGTTAGAGAAAGAGATTCCACCTGACTGGGCTAACTATGCACATAGACACGAAAAGGCCCATGGTCACCAGATAATGGTTGAATATCCCTCAGGTCTGACGGTCCCCTTTAAATTATCATCAGAGGTGAAAAGATGAAGTCTGTAGCTGTTTTAATGCCCACTAAGAATTCGGCCAAGTGGTTGGATGATGTTCTATTTCCCCTGACGGTCCAGACTGTAGAATGTGACGTAAAACTTGTTCTTGTGGATGGATATAGCACAGATGGGACAGTCGAAAAGGCTAAGGAGTATTTCCCTGATCTGATTGTGGTCCATGATGTCAGCTGGAATCTGGCCATAGCGAGGAATATCTGTCTTGATGAGGGGAGAAAACTTATGACAGATTATATGGCCTTCATAGACTCTGATGTAATTGTTCCAGTAAACTATTTAGAAAGGATGATGAGACATCTGCATAATCCCAAGGTAGCAATATCAGCCCTGAGATTTGAGCTGGAACACAATCCTCCCCAGTATTTTGTAGGTAAATATTATCGGAATCGGACTGACATCGCCAGAAGTGGTATAGCTAAGACAGACTACACAACCACGGCATGTTCAATGTGGCGAAGTCCACTAGCCCATGGGGTTGTCCTAGATGAAAGGCTGAAAAGGGCTGGGGAAGATGTCGATTTCAACCTACAGCTAATTGAGACGGGCGATTACTATGCCATAGTCGATTCAGAGGAACCCCACGCCATACACATAAGACCCGCAACAATCAGAGAAGAATTACACAGGGTTAAGGATCATGGCATGGCCAGGGCCTTGTTAATGAAGCTACATAGGAAAAGCCTGAACCCTAGTAGATATAAGAAAACATGGATAGCCGGAATCCTGACAGCCCTAGGCTGGGTTGGGCTGATATTAGCTATGCTTTTTGAGATATTCTGGCCCATAGGACTAGTCCCTTTCTCGATCATATTTCTAAGACAGTGGATGAAAACACGGGATAAATGGAGATTGGACTATGCCTTTTTTGGATTCTTATTGTCCATCATATACTTTACTAGGTTCATTCAGGGGGCTATTAGCTATAGAAAAGGCTAAAGTGACCTGGGATGTAATCCCAGAAGAATATTGGAAAAGGAGCCGAGAGGCAAATAAGTTAATTCAGGGAATAAAAATTCATAATCAGAGGTTCAATGCCATTGACTTCATAATTGATGAGATGAAAAGGGGGATAACCCTTGATGTTGGATGTGGCCCTAGAGGGCTGGGGACATGTGCTAACATCGACATTGCATATCCCCCCAATATCCCTGACAATTTCCAGATTATGGATGCCCATGAATTGCATTTCCCAAATAATAGTTTTGAGGCTGTCAGCATAGTTGAAGTAATCGAACATGTAGAAAACCCCACTCAGGTATTAAGGGAGATTTACCGTGTTCTAATGACGGATGGGATAATGTATCTGACAACGCCCAATCCCTCCCATCTCAGCATGTTCATCAGACACCTTAGAAACAAAAGAATATCGATTCACTGTGACCATCTACACATATGGTTCTGGGAAATGCTGGTATGGATGATTCATAATGTGGGATTCAGAGACATTGAAGTATATTTCTGGGGAGACTCGGCTTTTGTCATAAAGGACAATAAGATAATCAAACCCTACAGAAGTTATCGACTGGCTAATCTCCTATACCATATGGGATTCAGGAGTCCCGTGTTAAACCTATGTATGTTCATTAAGTGTAGGAAATGAGATTATGAAAATAGGATTATCAGGTGGGTACTTCAACCATCCAATAGAGGAACAGATTAAAAAATTCCAGAGTATGCCAGAATATCTCTTGTATGATGGTCTGACTAAGAGGGGGCATGAAGTGATACCTCTACCCACATCTAGTTTCCCTTTTGAGAATGTGGATATCCTTCATTGTCACCATTATAGCCGAATCCTACATTACGCATCAACAGTGAAAAAGACACCCGTTGTATTCACCCCACACAACCCCTTCATTTTCAACCCAGACTATCAACTGAGATGGTTGGATAGAATCGCATTGAAAAGGATAGATGCTCTAATAGTCCTTAGCGAGCTGGAAAAACAAGTCTATAATGAAAGATTCGGGATAGCAGATAAGACCCACGTTATTCCCAATGGCCTTAAAGTAGACCTCTATGAAAGGCCAAAAAGATTAATTTCCAGACTTAAATGGTGTATCCCTGACGATAGGATAGTCGTTCTATTTGTGGGACAGTTACTTAGCTATAAGGGACTTGAATATTTATTCAGAGCAATAAAAGGTAGACTAGACTTAACTCTAGTGATAAAATCACACCATACTACTGACATCGATAAGTATAGGGCTATAGCCACTAGGAACACCGTGTTCATAACGAGCATTCTATCCCAGAAGGAATTAACGGATCTATATCATTCATGCGACATATACTGTCAGCCTAGTCTAGCGGAAGCCCTACCCACTGTGATAACAGAAGCTATGCTATGTGGAAAACCCGTCATAGCTACAACCGTAGGGGGGATACCCGAACAGCTCCCTGAGAAGTGTGGTTATCTAGTTGATCCGAAAAACGTTATTCAACTCAGAGATGGCTTGAAGTTTTTGGCTGATGATTCTTCATTCAGGAAATACATTGGTGAAAACGCCAAACGCCATGCCCTTAAAGTCTATAACCAGGATAAAATGATCGAAAAACACATCAAAATATATTCCGAATTACTATCTGAATCCTGTTAGCTATAAGATTAAAGCAACAACGCAAAAACCCCTTTTCGTGTCTGTTTTCATATTTGAATCCCTATTAGCTATAGACTCGAAATAATACGAAACAGTCTAATCTAGAACAGGTCATTTCGATAAAACGTAGATCCACATGGGAATCTCCATCAAAACCAGTACCAAAATTATGAACAGACTAAATTTCACTGTATCCCTATCAACCTCTGACTTTCCCTTAGCTATAAGAAACCAATTAATGACCATGTAAAACAGGTTAGCATAGAAGAACATCTTACCTAGGACTGTCCACACTCCCACTTTAAGATGATTAATGATCCACTCATTGACCCACCAGAGAGGCCAATAAAAAGCCGTATGAACTATCGCCCTAACCATTCTCATCCCGTGGGAATATCCCGTCATCGCCTGAGTCCTCTAAAATTGAGTTATTATCGCCATATGATAATAATAACTGTATTCTGTATATGTATAGTATATGGGGGTTACTTTCATCTGGTAAAAATAGGTTAATCTCATCTTGTTTTCGGCCTTCTAAAATTATGTAGAGGCACAACTGTTACCTGGTTGATTAGCTCCCTTCTCTCATATTTTTGTTCACATTTAACACAGATATATCTTAGAATAAACTCATCATCAGGATTTACATGGCCCTCCTCTGGCTTATTCTCAAATCCACATTCAGGACAGACTAGGCCCCAACTCCTAATATTTCTGAAAGTCATTGTTCAGTCCATCCCCCACCTGTGAATTTCTTAGGCATAAAGACATAGACTTTAACAGGACCACCCCACGTTAATCCAGCTCCTCGCCATTCTCCTCTAAACTTAAACCTCATTCCTTCGGACTCCTTGATGAACTAGGATCTGTCGCCTCTTCAGAGCATCCAGGACATTTTTTGTCAGTGAGGATTAGATTATGTTTCTTACAATAGAAAACAAGGAAACCCATTACTGCTTTTCCTCCAATATGCGTATTTGGTTCAAGATTTTACAATACCAAGCATCCATAGCCCTACGGTAGCTCTGAATGTGGTCTGAGGGATCCCCTAGAAATGGGATAGAATAAACTGGGGGATCCTTGATGATTTCAATGAGTTTTTGAAGATCCTCATTCAGAGGGCATGGAAGGTCTGGTCTGTCTCCAAGTATCTTACAGATCCTCTGGCTCTTGATGAAGTGGTTGCAAGTGTCACATTTCTCTTTCAGACCATCAACCGTATTGAAATCACACATTACGGGGATCCCTCCGAAGCCTGAAGAATAGTCCCCATTATTGTCAATAGTTAGCACCTACATATTCTGTGATTAACTGACTGAAAACTTGTCCACGTTCTTCAGGGGTTAACGAATCCCAGAGATCATCTAATCCAGATTCTAGATGTTTTTCTATGAGTTCCATCAATTCATTATCGTCTTTCATTTTGTTGTCGTCCTCTGACTTGAATCCTGCACATGGGGCATTGGGGGTTCTCCACAATCACAATTAGGAGCTATAACGACCTGGACCCATCGGTTAATATGTCTGGCTCTACGATTTTCATCCCACCATATCCATCGGCTACCATGTTCACATGAAATATCCTCGAGGCCATGACCCTCTACAATGAGCTCAGTCATTCAGGGTTCACCTCAGAACTAGGAAGAGAAATAGGGCAAATGCGACCCCACTCTTCCTCTTTCCCTGTTTCTTCATCTATATCTGGAAGTCGAATTAACTCAGACTTGCATTTATTACAAATAGGTATTTCCCCCTTCCATTTGATGAAGCCACCACAAATAGGGCAATGGCATGGCCCTCGAACCATATACGCCCCCCAATCTAAACAAGCATCATATGTGGTACATTTCATCATTGCGTTTCTCTCCTTGAACTCTGAATAGGTGGGTTGCGATTGGCATTCCAGACAATTTCACCTAGCTCTGTGATTGTGTATTCCCAGCCTGTCCTTTCTACAAGTCCTATGCCTTTCATGAAGACCAATGCGTTTCGTACTGTCTGAGGTGCAGTATCAATCTTCCTGGCGATTTGCTTGGCTGTTAATGATTCTCTTGAAAGCAAAGTCTTTAGGATGTTCAGGGAGTTCGTGTCGGCCTTTGGTAGTCTTTCCATCGCAACCCATTTATAACTTACACGCCATACTTATAAACCTTACTTATGGGTTGTACTTAGTGTCGGGTTTAAAGTTAATCTAGGGTGGGACGATCATCCCGTTCGTCGTGGACGACCAGAGGATTTCAGCTTTGAGGTTAATCTAGGCTTTCTTAGATGGCAAAGAATTAGGATCAAGATAGTCGCCAAACTCTCTAATTCTCAATAGTCCTCCTGTTTTTGTGATAAACCTATGAACAAGGTAAACTCCATCATAGGAACATTTGTAGTGGTGGGGACTATAATTCAGGACTATCTCATTCATTGTTGAGTCTCCTAATAGGGGGAATCACGACACGGCCTCCTGCTCGAGTCTGAGAACGGGTGTCAGAATTGATGCGATCTCCGATCTCTTACTGAAATGGATCCAATAGACTCGTTTGGGATTGTGACCGCTTCTAGTATTCCGTACTCTGTAATGCTCGAGCTGCCATAGTTTACGGAAGAATTTCTTTACTTGGTCCCAGGTGACAGGAGATTCACACCATTTAACATAGAGCTCTCCATCATCTCTTAGAACTCGGTGCAGCTCGAGGGATCCACCACGAAGTAGCTGCTCGAGGTGTTTCCTACTCTTGAAGTTACCCCAGAAGGATCCTTTACGCTCGAGGGGATCCCCGAATAGATCGCTTGAGCCGAATTGATGGTGGGGAGGATCATAAATCTCCTCATGAAAAACCTTCTCTCTGAAGGGCAGCTTTGTATTATCGCAGAAAATGTCAGGGGGAACCTTAAGACCTAGCTCGAGGTCACAAAACACGATATGATCCTCTAGACTCTTGAGATCTGGCATATCTCCCTTCCAGATATGGCGATTCCCTGCGGTAGCATCGAGGATTGGCATTAAGCAGCTCCCTCCCTTGAGCTCGAGGTGCCTTCATTGTTCGTAAAGCACGACTTTATGAGCTCGCCAAGGAACTCAATCACATTGACGGTTACAGCATTCCCAAGAAGTCTGTAACGCTGAGTATCGCTGACTCCTTCAGTCCACTGATCAGGAAAACCTTGAAGCCGTTCACACTCTATTGGGGTTAGACGTCTAATTCTTCTTCGAGTGATGGGTACAAGTATCGGTTTGCCATTTTCATCTCGTGGACGAAAACCATGTCTTAAGTACCCATCAGCATCGAGAGTGTTAGCAATTACTGGCGCAGATGATGGGCTTCCCTGACTTGTTTTTAAGGTGTTAAAAATTTCATCTTCCCTTATTGAACGATTCAAGTAATCTATGATAATGGTTCTTTGGTCATGCTGATCTGGACCTTTCCAATAGTTCGCATCTAGGGCTGTCGAAATATCACGAGGGGTCATGACATAGTTCCCTCGTGCGTTTCGTCCTCCAGCACTTCTTCCTGAGAGGGTAGCACCAATCTGCCCCCACGATTCAACTTTAGTTCTCTGAGAATCGTCTTTATGAACTTGGGAGATAGGAAATAGCGGTCTGGTACTTCCTCCTCTAAGATGTCCAACAAGGAACACTCTTTGCCGATTCTGGGGAACCCCGAAATATTTGCTGTTAAGAACTTGCCACTCGAGCCAGTACCCCAGTTCATCCAGCGATTGAAGGATGACTGTGAAAGTTCTTCCTTCGTCATGGCTAAGGAGGCCTTTAACATTTTCGAGGAGTAACAGTGAAGGTCTTTTATCCCTCGCAATTCTGCATATCTCGAAGAAAAGCGTTCCACGAGTGTCCTTGAAACCCTTCCTCTTCCCTGCAACCGAAAACGACTGGCAAGGAAATCCAGCACAAAGGAGATCGAAGTCGGGAATATCCTCTGTATTGACTCCTTCAATGTCACCTGAATAGTGGTTTTCTTCTCCAAAGTGCTTGGTGTAGATCTCGTTTGCGTATCGATTATTATCACAGGACCATACGCATCGGAATTTTCCCGATCGGGAAAGTCCAAGTCGGAATCCTCCGATTCCTGAGAAGGGGTCGACGAAGTCAATCAAGTATCGCCCTCCGTGTTAGGCTTTGTCGCAATGTCGGACTCTTCGCAGAATGCAGACATAGTTGGATTCAGGGGATCCCAATCAAGAGCTCTGTAGATAGCGTTTAGGCCCCAGGCTATGTAGGTGAAAAGAATTACCAAGAATCCAATAACCCATAGCGTCATGTTGGATCCTCCTGTGTCGTCTTTGATATGGGTTTGAGCATCTTACCCCCTAGGTAGAAGTCCGTATCACAGTAGGGACATAGCCCATCGTTGGCCTGTAGATCCCAGAGGCTTATTTTTCCTCCGCATTTTTTACAGGTCCAATCCTTGGGATAATAGGATTCACTGTAGACGATTCGCTCTCTTTGGTTCAATGTGAATTCGCCTTTTGTATATTTAGTATGGGGGAATATATCAAATCTTCTTTTATGTTATCTTGGGCTATGTTTTCATTCTCCCAGATCCACAAAACTCTTTCCATTGTGCTTATGAATCTTATTCCTTTTTCAGTGGTTTTCCAGGTCTTAGAGGGTTCGGTATACGACTCTATGAGTCCCTTAGCTATCAGAATGGATAGCCACTTCTTAACTATTTTGAAGTTCAAGTTACATCGGTATACTAGGTTAGTCTTACTACTTCCCTTTGTGGCCTCTATTAGAATGTCATTGGCTACCATGAATGATGTTCTTCTGTTCATTGGTGTGTCCTCCAACTATAGATGCATTTTTCGCATCGTAGGAGTATGGTGATATCGTAATTCAGGGGGTTTTGTTTTGGGTTGGGGAAGGGTGGGAATTCGGAGTGTGTGCATGAATCGGTATTCATGCGGGGACAGGGTTTTATGTTCCTGTCTTCAATCATTTTCCTTATGTTTTTCCAGGCTCTATCTATTGGTGTCTGAACTGTGTTTATAGCTAATTCAGTCATGGGATGTTTTTCCTCCCTCTTACGGTCCTGGTTCTTCTAGAGTGGGCTTTGTGCTTGTCTAGAACGATTATGGGGGTAATTCCCTTGGCCTCTAGATCTTGTAGGTATTCAGGGGTAGCCTGGCTCTCATAGACAAGCATTTCGATTCTTGTGGGTTTGAAGGCGTAGAAGATACCTGGATAGCTAGGGGGCTGGGGTTCAGGTTCCCCTTCATCTATGCCCCTTGTTACCCAGTATTCGTGTTTTTCCTTGTATCTAGGGTCGGAGTTGTCGATAATGGCCTTGGGGTGCGCTATCATTATCCATGTCTCTCCTAGGGTTAGGCCTTTTGGAATTTGTTTGATGGCCTTACATATCCCCATGGATTTATCCTCTTCTATGAATTCTTGGGGGGTGTAAAATCTTCTTCCGACCCACATCAAACCATATTCGACTTGTTCATTGACCCCATAGCATACGGGGCATTCGGGATCACAGGCTTTTCCCGTGGGTTTTCTAGTATGTTTGATATATGCTTTCTTGATCCACTGGAAATCTCTGTAGAAAGAGGGGGCATATCCACAACATTCGCATTCGTTGAATTGTAGGGGTAGGCTAGGGCAAGCGTGGGCTATGCCTTCGCCCCTGAGGTATAGTTTTCCTACCTGTCGGAATCCGCATCCTCTTTTTGATTCTGAGGATGTTTTTTCTTCGTTTTCATCCATTAGCTATCTGTCTCTCCCATGGCCTTGGCTAGTTTATCCCAGGCTGTGCCTTGGATGACGCTTAGGATGTCCTTCTCTGTGAATGCTGGGAAGTATAGCTTATGATGGCCCCCCTTGCCTGTTGCATCTATACAATCCATGAATCCCTTTGCCACTTCTCGATTCAGGAAAAAGATTACAGATGTCCTAGAGATTGTGGTTCCATTTAGTTCCTTAAGGGCCTCATTGGTCTTTTTCCAGACATAACTAGATTTCACTGGTTTTTTACTGGCCCTGACTACAGCCCAGGTCACTATCTCATAGGGTTTGTAGAGCATGGCTAGGCCATTTTTGGACAGATCGATTTTTACTTTCATCCTTATCGCCTTAACTATAGGGGGGTGTTAAATATATTTAAATGTAGAAGGTGTTCTGTTCAGTATCTTTAATATGGATTGGTGAGCTCGTGGGCCTCTAATGATTTCGGGGGATCCAAAAAGATATCCAGGCGATAAGGATTGTTTCGGGATCCCCCAGGCTCTGCGCTCTATAGAGCCTTGAATAAGGAGGGTGTGACTTATCCTTTAAGGTTTATCTTGAATTGTAGTCACTTTTTCCATTGTCTCTTTCTACGTTTGACACCTTTCTTGACTTCTGCATCTGTCAAAACGATTCTAGTAGTCCTTACCTTTCTTCTTACTCCCTTTCGTGGCATGGATGTGACACTACCAACGTGATACTGAGAGTCACTTTTAGTCCTGCCTTTCATCATTGTGGGCTTATGATGGTCCCAGTAATGCTGACGGATAGCCCCTTGAACATCTCCCCGTCTAGCTTTGCTGATGGGTATTCTCCTCTCGCATCTGTGACAGTAAAAACTCTTTAACACCATCTTAGCTATAGATTATTCAACTGTGCTTATAGCCTTTTTCGTATAGCTATCGACATCCTCTGATCCCCTATGGATCTCAACTTTCTTGGGGAAGTTCTGTTTGAGTATATCGACAGCCTCCTGTCTTCCTAGGCCGTCTTTAGCTATGAATAGGCGTTTGATGAGGCCCCCCAATTGGCCAGCCTCATTACATCCCATAGACTCGAATAGAATGCCATAGTGTATCAGGGCTGTCATCGCCTTTTCGGATTTTACCCTTGTCCTCATGTCGAGGTATTGGCCTTCGTCTAGCTCGCCTTTATTGAATAGGAATTCGCCAGCTCTGGCCTCTGTATGTTTTCCTATTCTCTTGGGTTCGCTCATATTGTCACCTGTCCTGTAACCACCATGTAGACAACTCCTATGACGATAGCTAAGACAACTAGCATAAATAGCCTCTTGAATGACATGGCCTGTTTAAACTCTTCCCTTAATGCCATGCCTAGGGCCTTGGACTCTTCAACTACTTTAAGGGTATAGGCTGACCTTTCCGGTTCCTCATATACGATTCCCTTGGGTTTATCCTCCCTGAAAACCACTATGAAGCTGTTTTTAATCTTTTTGGCCCAGTGTTTGATTCCAAGTATTGGGTTCATTTCAAGTTCGTATAGGCAGTTGGGTTCTATCTGATAACTGTCGGAGTGTTTCCATGTCAGCGAGTCGCCTTTTTCAATTTTCCAGATGTTTACGCCATCCTTCATTATGCAGATTCTGAACTCGTATTTTCTGCCCTTTCTACGCATGAAGAAATCTTTAATGTCCCCAGCCAGTTTCCCTATGAATGTCATACAACCCCCCCACTCATAGCCCCCATTATCAGGCCATAGAGGATAGCCCCACCCATCAGAATCCATATCCAGTTCATGGGTTTCTTAAGAGATGAGAAGTGGCTGAGAAAGGATCCAATGTCTATTCGGGGGCCCTGGCTAGTCTGTTTAAGAGCATTGTAAATAACTAGCTCTCCTAGGAAGTCTTTGGAATCATCATCGGTTGAGTCGTAAGCTATCGGGTTGGGGTTGGATTCGCACCAGATACATTCAGCCCCCTCTATCTTGTCGTCTACCTCATAGTTTACTATGGCTTTAGGTGATAGAACGTAGAGGCCCCCAGTCCATTTAATGTGAGTGTGCTTAGTATTTACCTTCATTATTTTGGCTTTTCTATCCTTTTTCAGCATGATGGCTCTTACACTCACCGCCTGGTCCCCCTTCTAATTGTTTTTAACATATAAAAAGTATGTCGATAGACCTAAACACATGACTATAGCTAAGAGCATGGGAAAATAATCAACTGGTGGCTCCTCTTCCTCTTCTGGAGGTGGCTCTATATAGCAGACGAAACCCCAGTAGGCATCAGCGATCTCTGGTGTGCTATCAGGAACGACTTGTAAATCTACATAATCATCGAGGGCTATGTCGTTCTCAAGATCAGCTGAGTTCCCAGAGGTATCCATATCACTAATAGTGGCGACTAAATTGCTATCCCCTCCATTAATCCTGATTGTAAAATCGTATTTATTGCCAACCCCAGGAGATCCATCTAATAAGATATGAAGTTTTTTCAGGGTACAAGTTTGACCAAGCTGATAACGTAGAGTCTCATCGTTAATCCAAAATTGAGAATGATCGCCTGTAAGATAATTATACTGTGTAGAAGAGGCATCAAGATCACGGGCAGAACCGCCCATAACTACACTCTCCCCATCTATGTCGGCAACAAATGTCATGCCCCAAACTGCTTTTGGAAGATTGGGATTACCTTGAGGTTCAATCATCATCGTGACGATATCGCTAGCAACCACCTCAAAGGAATTAATTAGATCATTCCCCCTCGTTTCTTCATAAGTAATTGTAACGGTTAAATCCTGACTTACCCCGCCTTTTCTCAATTTGAATGTAAATGAATCTTCTGGGTCTCCGGGAGGCATTGACAGACAGACATAAAAATTCTTAAATGTCCCAGAAGTGGGGATAACTTCTCTAAAATTATATTCGGCTATTGATAAAAAAGTAGCACCGGACATGACCTGGCCGTATTCAGTGGCTGTATTGTGTAGCATCTCATCCCCTCCTCCCATTATGAGGCTTTCATAAGCCGTGTCACTCTCGAATACAGAGGTCCAGATGGCAGACACCTCAATAGGAGTACCTTCAGGATCACATTGAAGAGAAACGAGATCACCATCACTAACATCAACTTCATTAATCATATCAGATCCAGAAGTATAGTCATCAACAATATCAAAGGTCAGAGCCGTTGGATATCCATTGACTATAAGCGAGAAGGTATATTTTGAACCTGTTCCAGGGGACCCTGATAATTTAACTCTAAGATTTTTAATCAATCCATCCGTACTAATAATTTTTCTCATCCCTTTATCAAAAGAAAGCCACGCGCGCCCATGTCCATGCAACGTATTATATTCAGTTACTGTATCGTCTAAAAGTCCATTATAACCACCAAATAATGCTTGCTCCATGCCTCCACCTGTACCTTGAAGAGTAAGGAAAAAAACATCGGAATATGTATCGTAATCATAGTTTCCAATGTCAGATTCATTTGAGTAAGAAGATGCATCGAACCATCCTGATTTTGAAATATTATTGTGGATCTTCAGGATGTAAATTAAATAAAACTGGGTAGTGTTAATCTCTGTTTTATAAGAGCTGGTTATATCTAGGCTAATGTAATTATTTACATCGTTCAATTCTGAGAACCCGGTCCCATTGAGATATGTAATGTTTAAGGCAAGATCAGATGGGTCTAGCGTTAATATGTTTCTATTGAAAGTTCCAGAATTTGGCGTTATTGAAACGGTCACATTCAAATAGAAGGTTTCTAGGGAATCGGGCTGTGTTTCATTGGATTCTAATGAATCATGTATTACTATTGGACCGCCAGTTGTATAATATACCTTTATCCATGCCTGACTGATATATATGAATTTGGTCTTCGGACTTCCCGCCCTATCAAACTTAATTTTTAATTTTGTTTGATTCAATTCCTCCCAATTATCTAGAAATGTGACCGTTGTTGTCAGAGTGTACCAATAGGTCTCTATTGGCTGATGATCCCTGAGTAAAACCCAATCGGATATCCCGCTATCCCAAAGGTAAATTTCAACTGTATCAGACCTCGCCGTATCCTCGCATTTTAAAACAAGGGATAAATATACAGCGTCAATCGTTCCCTGAACCTTCTGATCTTGAAAGGTCCATTCCTCATGCCAATTCTCATCCGTTTTTGTATAGACGTAGTTTGAGTTGTCGTTATAATCAAGCCACGGTGAACTACCTACCTCCGCCCATTCTTCAAGTACGGAATTGAATCCATCGACTTCTAATATTTGAATATCTGGATTTGCATGAATTTTATTAAGAGAGGGAATAAATAAACTGAAAATTAAAAGGATGAGGACGAGGGGCCTGGAATGTTTCATGGCCTCATCAAACCCAGGCCATCAGCCCATCATACATCAAATACAGGTTAATAACCAGCATCGCCAGTCCTATCAGGGTCCAACCTACGGTCAATATTAGATATGCCATGATTAATCCTAGGACAGAAGCCATTGAAAGTATGACTCCCTCCTTTCTGTATCTGAGTCCTAGGAGGACCATGAAAACCCAGAATACTAGGCCTACCCAGATTTCCTCATTTATTATAGTCTGATCATCTCCTTGGATAGTAGGACTAGGGCTAAGATGGATAGGGCTGAGAATAGTCTGATGACCCATGCGAAGATAGGGGGTAGCCCCCAAGATTGGGATCCTAGCATCAGTGAGCTATACCATCCTAGGAATTGCCAGAAGTTGAAGTTGGTTGTTTCGTCAAAAGTCTGGGCCACTGTGATATTCAGGGTTCCATCTTCATAAACTGATTTTGTGATGTTTTCCCCACTGAAACAGGTTATGAAAAAGTTGGTTCCATCAGATAGTAGGAATCTAGACCAGTTATAGTTGGGTTCCCACTCGGATATGATTGTGGCGTTGAACATGCCTTTTGCCCAGTCCCCTGTTTTAATTCCTTTTACCGATAACCTGTAAGCGAAGAACCAGTTATTTAATGCTAAGGAAACTGCCGTTTGTCTCTGTGTAGCTACACCGTCTCCAATGATTTCTATTGATGGGTTACGCATGTTTTCCATGAATCTGAATCGGGTGGTCTTATTCTGGATTTCAAAATAAACCCATTCCCCATTCCAAGTTACGTTTTTAGTTTCACCGGAAACTAGGGTTATCCCAGCCATCATTAGAGTGTCAGAATCTAGGTTTATATCAAATTCCTCAAATTCACTCCCAAACGTGGTAAAAGTGTAGCCTAGAATGGGGAAGACTAGGTTTAGAATTAAGATGAATACATAGAGGCTTAGGCGTCCGCCTGTCTCAGCCATGTACTAGGCCACCTTTCTAAACATATTAGCTATGAACAAAGCTAGGACTATACCTATGACGGAACCTGTCCACACAGGCATCCACCCGATGAAGGTGAAAAGGATCATACAGAATAATGCCCCGATACTGACCGTGTATTCAGCCCCCCTCCCTCTAGTAGCTATCACAATCGTCAGAATGATGAGTATAGTTACACTCAGGCTAAGAAAGGTCCCAGCCTGTGTAGTGGTCATTTCCAGGGCAGTCCCAGCGGACTCTAGCCAATCTGACCATATCGCCATTGTTACCCAATAAAAAGGGGTAAGGGGTATATTAAACCTGTCCGATAGAGATCAGCATCCCGATTCCGATCAGAATTACGATAGCCCCACATAGGATGTAGTATCCTGATGGCCTTTTCCATGCGAAGAATAGGAGAGGGCCAAATAGACAGCCAAATCCTATAATTAAGAAGTATAGACGCATCCTGAACCTGACGAATGGCCCTTCTGTT
>Ga0209978_10000171_pt1 | contig 21502 bp, 23 predicted proteins | sample BentaG_FD_182805 | JGI IMG/M metagenome (GOLD analysis project Ga0209978, IMG submission 182805) | Deep subsurface microbial communities from South Atlantic Ocean to uncover new lineages of life (NeLLi) - Benguela_00093 metaG (SPAdes)... | ecosystem: Environmental > Aquatic > Marine > Oceanic >... | reverse complement strand
GACCCTTTGTCCTTGGGCACTTAGTCCTGTACGGCCTGAGTACAGGGCCAAAGGACCAAGGGCGACAAGTACAGGGCCCAGGGACAAAGGGCTCGGGACATCGCCTACGGGCTAAAATCCAGCCCCGAAGTGATGCAGCGCAAAACCTTGGTGATATTGGGGATAAATCCTGCACTACGAGGCCTAGGGTTAGTAAAATACGAATTGCGATGCACCGGAGAAGCTGTGCCTACTTTACCGGATGTCTTAGCCAAACTCTCTTTTCTTACGGCCACGCCGGCTATCGCCGGTTTGGTCATCACAGCTAGCCTCATCGTCGTCATCAGGGATTGGCGCTTTTCGCTAGCAGCGCTCTTGGGTCAGTACGTCCTGGTAGGCCTCTTGCTAACTCGGCTCATCCAACCCGAGGTAGCCCTGACCAAGGTACTCATCGGCGCTCTGGTATGTGTCGTCCTATACCTAACGGCTCGCCCTGTCGGCGTGAGCGGGGACGGAGTCCTGAGCCCGCGTCGTCCCGAGCCCTTTGTCCCTGGGCCCTGTACTTGTCGCCCTTGGTCCTTTGGCCCTGTACTCAGGCCGTACAGGACTAAGTGCCCAAGGACAAAGGGTCCAGGACAAGTGCCAAAGGACCAGGGGCCTGTCGAGGGGTCGAAGGAGGGACCGATATTAGAGCAGGAGGCTGCTGAGAACGGCCGCTCGCCCCTCCGTGCAATTAGGGGAGGAGCCTCGCTTGCGGGTTTTTCCTTTCGCCTTTTGGCCGCCCTCTTCGTGGGGTTGGCTGTCTACAGTCTGTCAAAATATTACTCTTTGCCCAAGGTGCCGTCGGACATCGGCTTTGCCTGCTACTGGCTGGCCTCGCTGGGCCTGTTGGTTCTGATGCTAACCGAGGAACCGCTGAAAGCTGGCATGGGGCTTCTCACCGTTATCACCGGCTTCGAGCTGTTTTATGCCGCGCTGGAGCACAGCTTGAGTGTGGCCGGCTTCTTGGGGATAGCTAACTTCCTCATCGCTCTAGCCATTGCCTATCTCACCCCTTCGACAGCCCTTCGACGCAGTTTATCCCGAGCGGAGCCGAGGGGCTCAGGACAGGGCTCAGGACGGCGCCCTTCGACAGGCTCAGGACGGCGCCCTTCGACAAGCTCAGGACAGGGCGCAGCCTCGGGATCTGAATTGACAGCAGGGGAGAGGGGGAGATGTTAGCTGGCCCTCTGTTCCTAATCGTCTTGCCTTTGACTTTGGCCCCTGTGGTCTATCTCTTACGACGCTGGGCGCTACTTGCCGCCTCTCTCGCTTCGGCTACGACGTTAGTTATGGCTAGCCTCTGCTGGCGCTTGCCCCTCGACCGCCCGCTCTCAGTTCCTGGCCTAACTTCGGTGCTTGGCTGGAAGGTAGCCCTGGGCGAGCCGATGATGGTGCTGGGACGAGAGTTTGCCCTGGAGCTTGCCGGTTGCTCCACTTTGGGTTTCATTTACCTGATGGCCGCTGTTGCCTTCCTCTTTGCCTGGCGCATATCCCAGGGCCGCCTGTTTTTCCCTTTGGGCTTGATCATCTTGAGCCTGGTCGGCGCGGCGGTCATGATCCGCCATTTCCTCTTCGCGGTTCTTTTCTTGTGGATAGCAAGCATTGTTGCTGTCTTCATCATCCAGGGCGATAGAGAGGGCCCAAGGCGTGGGGCTCTCCAGTACCTGGTCATGGTGAGCCTGGCTATTCCCCCTCTGCTGATAACCCCTTGGCTGATAGACCTCCAGGCCGTCAACCTCGACAATCTGGCCCTCCTCCGTTACGCCACAGTTCTACTGGCAATAGGATTCGCCATCCTTCTGGCGGTGGTGCCCTTTCACGGTTGGGTCTCCGCCGTGGCCGTAGATGCCCCGCCTATGGTGGCCGCCTTCGTTCTCACCGTGGCCAACGCCGTTGTGCTTTTGTTGCTGCTGAATCTCCTGCAATCCTACCCCTGGCTGTCTGAAGATCCACAAGTCTTTCATCTCCTGCGCCTGGGTGGCCTCTTAATGGCCACGGTTGGTGGGCTTTTAGCCTTCGCCCAGCGGGATTTCAGTCGCCTCCTGGGTTACGCTGTCTTGAGCGACATGGGGTGCACTTTGGTGGCTTTAGGGACTGCTTCCCCCTCTGCTCTTGCCGCTGCCCTTTTGCAGGTTACACATCGCTCCGTGGGCCTGATGTTAACGGCCATGGGGCTGGCCGTGGTGCGTCACCGTACCGGAAGCGATTCCTTCGTTAACCCTTCGACAGGCCCCTGGTCCTTTGGCACTTGTCCTGGACGACAAGTACAGGGCCCAGGGACAAAGGGCTCAGGACACCGCTTGGGTGGAGTGGCCAGGCATTTGCCTCTTTCAACGGCTGGCCTCATACTGGGCGGTCTATCCCTGGCTGGGATGCCCCTCACTGCTGGCTTCCCAAGCCGCTGGGCCATCTATCGTCTCCTTTCTGGGTATCACAGCCCAGCACCTGGCTTAAGCCAGGTGCTGCTTAAGCCAGGTGCTGGGCTGGCCCTCGCTATGCTGCTATCTGGAGCGGGCGTAGCCTTTGGCTACCTGCGTGGCTTGAGCACCCTCTTAGGTCCGTCCACTGAGCCCAAGGTGAAGCGAGAGCCCTTCATTGCTTCCCTCATGATCCTCGGGATGATCGTCCTTTGCATAGGGTTGGGCCTCTGCCCGCAGTGGCTCCTACCACCTATCGAGCGGGTGGTTGAGAGTTTCAGTTTCCTGAGATAGATTTGGCGTGTTCAGTGTGCGGAATGGCAACGCCGCACCTGCTATTCGACCATTCGCTGTATGCGGTCTCTTGTAGTATGATGTGACCACAACTAGAGGGGATGTGCCCATGACCGAAATGACAGTAGGCATTCGAGAGCTGAAGGCGCGGCTAAGCAACTACATGCAGCAAGTCAAGGCTGGAGCCACACTGGTCATTACGGAGCGGGGTAAGCCCGTCGGGCGCATCGTACCGCTGAGTCCGTCGGTGGAGACCCGCGTGCAGGAATTGGTCCAGGCCGGGTTGATAGCCTGGAGCGGGCACAAACTGGTTCCCATGGCGCCAGTGGCGCGAACGCGGGGCAGACGGACGGTGGCCGACCTGTTGTTGGAGGACAGGGAATGATTCTCTGCCGAATATCGCGAGGAGGTTTGAAATGGCACGCACCAAAGCTGAGAAAGAGAAGATAGAAGCCATCAGTCAGGAATTGATCAAAATGACTGGCGAATTCTGCGACCAATACCTGGATGAAGACTACAAACAACTGGCCGAGAAACTCATCCTCAAGATGAAGCGCAAGTGGCAGGTGCCCTTCTTGCGGGGGCGCGTCAACACCTGGGCTGCCGCCATCATCTACGCCCTGGGACAGATCAACTTCCTGTTCGACCACAATACGGAGCCTTACGTCGCAGCAAGAGACATTCCCCAGTACTTTGGCATTTCCCAGAGCACCGTGGGACAAAAAGCCAAGACCATCCCCGATATGTTCAACCTGCGCTACAGGCATCCGGAGTTTTCCACCCCAAGGATGCGCGACAGTGACCCTTTCAAAGGCATGGTCATGATTGACGGCCTCATCGTACCTGTCAGTATGCTGTCGCCTGAGGTACAGGAAGAACTACGCAGGCGGGGCATCATCTAAATGGCGAACCAGATCGTCTTGAAATCCAAGTTCCTGGGTGGAATGGTGGGGAGTGCCCTGGGTGATGCGATCGGTGAACTGGCCTTCCGGGGCCTGGGGGAGGCGGGTCTGCGCTCAGCGATAACACAAACGGACGCCCTCATCTACACGGATGACACGGTGATGGCGATTGGTCTGGCCGAGTCCATCACCCAGGTCGGGCAGCTCGACGAACAGCACCTGGGTGATACCTTTAGGGCGAACTTCAAGCGCGAGCCCTGGCGGGGATATGCCGCGGGTCCACCCACCGTTTTCTCCCTGGTGGAAAGGCATGGGACGTCATACTCAGGGGCGGCCCGCAGTCTGTTTGGTGGACAGGGTTCGTTCGGCAACGGGGCGGCCATGCGGATTGCGCCGGTCGGGCTGTTCTTTCACGACTCGCCAGATCTCTACGAGCAAGCCCGCGCATCAGCGTCCGTTACCCATGCCCATCCCATCGGCGTGGATGGCGCCGCCGTGCTGGCCTGGGCCGTCGCCCAGGCCGTGAAGCTGGCCCCGCAAGGGGCGTTCCCGTTCGAGGAGTTCTCCCAGGGTCTCGTGGATTGCGCCCGGACACCAGAGATTTGGGACAAGATGGTGCTGGTCAGAACCCTGATTGCCGAAGAAGTCCCTCCCCCTGATGCGGCCAGGCGCTTGGGGCGCAGCGTGGCCGTGCATGAGTCGCTGCCCTTTGCGATCTACGCATTTCTGCGCCATCCCAAGTCGTTCGAGGCGTGTCTTTTCTGCGCGGTACTGAACGGCGGGGATCGGGACACGCTTGGCGCGATGGGCTGCGCCATCTCAGGGGCCTATCTGGGCGTTGAAGCCGTCCCGCAGGCTTGGGGAGAAAAGCTGGAGAATCGCAAGCACATTGAGGACCTTGCACTCAAGCTTGTGGAGATGAAGGAGTGAAAACCGGGGACCCAACGACCATAACCTGGTGGCGATCCAGGATGTGGGCCGCTGCTGGCCGTAGGTTGGAATCGCTGAGGCCGCTGAGGAGCGCTGATAACGCTGACTTTCAGCGTGTTCAGCGGTTCGGAGAGTTTGAAGGAGATACCGATGACCAAACGGTATGTCCGTGAGGAATAGCCCCTGTCCGAGATTACAGCTAGGATCATCAAAGCGGCCAAAGAAGTGCAGAAGGAACTTGGCCCAGGCTTCGAAGAGGTCATCTATCAACGTGCTCTGGTCCTGGAGTTTCCTGGCCATGGATTGGACTTCTCCCGTGAGGTGTGGATTGACGTGCACTACAAGGGAGCGAAGGTCGGTCGTAAACGGGTGGATTTCATTGTTGATGAGGTATTGGTCGAGATCGAGGCCAAAGCTGCCCTGGAGGATGTGGACTTCGTGCAGACCCTCTCTTACCTCAAGGCCTCCGGCTACAAGGTTGCCCTGCTGCTCAACTTTGGGGCCAAGCAGTTGGGAATCAAGCGGATAGTGTACGAGAAGGGACGCAGATGATGCCTTCAGCGGGCTCAACGGAGTTCAGCGTACTCAGCGGTTCCAAGGCGTGGGCCGCTGGTGGCTGTAAAACGGCGGCACAACGGTAACCTTTGGAGGGCGTCTATGGACACCAAAATGACCTACCGGCTTTGACCAGGTAGATCTGGAGCAGATGCGCTTGCTGGGCCGACTTACACCAGGACAGCGTGTCCGGGTTATGCTCGACGCGCGAGAGTTGGCCGTGGGGTTGATCCGTGGGCGATTGCGCCGGCAGTATGCTCACCTGCTACTTCGCGAGATCAACCTGAAAGTGCTGGAGGAGGTGGCTCGTGCCGATCTACGGGCTGACGGAGGAAGAGGCGGCGGTAGTGGAACGCGAGTAGACCAATAGCACGAAAGAAGGAGAAGAGGAGGCTCAGATGGATTGGCGAGATCAGATCGAGATCAACCCTAACACCAAGGGCGGCAAGCCAGTGGTGAAGGGCACTCGGGTGCCTGTCGAGGTGGTGGTAGGCGCGATGGCCGGTGGGGCTTCGTTGGAGGAAGTCACTGAGGCCTACGCCGTCACCGTCGAACAGGTGCAGGCCTGCCTGGCTTTCGCCGCCGAGATCCTGCGACAGGAGCAGTTCCTTGCGGTTCCTGGTTGATGAATGCGTCCCGACCTACATCACAGCACTCCTGCGTGACCGAGGCCATGATGTTCTTGACCAGCGGGACGCCGGCCTGCGAGGTATTGATGATAGAATCGTGTTAGACATGGCTGCCAGAGAAGGTCGGATCATTATCACGCAGGATTTGGACTTCAACCTGCTCTTCGTGAAAGATCTGCAACCAGAGGGACTTGTCCTCTTGCGTTATCCAGAAATACTTACTCCCAAGACGGTGACCGAGCTATTCGAAGGGTTCGTGGACAGCGCGGGCTTGGAGCGATGACCGGGCAAGATCGCAGTGCTCAGTCCAGGGCGTGCCCGATTCCGGCCATTGCCAAAGCCACGAGGTGGGTAGTGAAAGTCCTCTGGATCAAAGAACCCTACCTGGAGCAGATCCTGACGGGAACCAAGACGGTCGAGGTGCGGGTGCTGGCCGCTCTGTGGCAGATCTACCCGCCCGAGAAGAGAGCCCTGGGGGCCATCGCCTTAGAGCTGGCCCTACCCGATGATGAGGCCGAAGAGGCCGATAAACTCTGAAGTTGACCCTCAGGGCTGCCACAGCAGAAAACAACTAGCTCGTGGAAAACAAGCGTGACTTTCATCCTTTCACAGGGTTATCTCTTTTGGAAGGTGAAGCTTGAATGAAAAACATGCTCCTGCTCTAGCTGTGGAGCAGCTCTCTTTCAAATATCGCGACCGGCCTGATTATGCCCTGCGCGACGTCTCCTTTGAATTAGAGGCAGGGCAGATCATGCTGGTGGCTGGCACCAGCGGCTGCGGCAAAACCACCCTGATCCGCTGCCTGAACGGCCTCATCCCCCGCAGCTACAGGGGGGAGTTGGAGGGGCGGGTCTTTCTCCACGGGGAAGAGACGAGCGATAAGCCTCTGGCGGCCATCTCCCAGATCGTGGGCACGGTGCTGCAGGACCCTGAGCGCCAAATCCTGGGCAGCCGCGTCGTCAACGAGGTGGCCTTTGGGCCAGAGAACCTGGGTCTGCCACTGGCGGAAATCACCGCTCGGGTTGATGAAACCCTTGACTACCTGGGCATCAACCATCTGCGCCGTCGGGAGACCTTTTACCTCTCCGGCGGCGAGAAGCAGAAGGTAGCCCTGGCCGGCATCCTGGCCATGCAGCCCTCCATCCTTCTCCTGGATGAGCCCTTGGCCAGCCTCGACCCCGCCAGCGCTCAAGAGGCCCTGCGCCTCATCCGCCGCCTGGCCGACGAGGGCCGGACCATCCTCATCGTCGAGCACCGGGTCGAAGATATACTGAAGATCGGGCCAGAAAAGGCCCTCTTTCTGGCAGATGGTCAACTGCACTATCTGGGGCCCACGGCCGGTCTCGAACGGGCAGTTGACTATCACGAGGTCAAGCTGCCAGCGCCGATGATCATCGTCAAGGCCCGCCACGATCCGGCTCCTATCTATGAGCCACCTCTTCTAACCCAAACGGAGGAGGCCGGCGAGCCTCTGGTGGAGTTCCAGGAGGTGAGCTTTGCCTATGAAGATGGGCCGCTGGTCCTCCGCGATGTCAACCTGACCATCAACCGCGGCGACGTCATCGCCATCTTGGGCCCCAATGGGGCGGGCAAAACCACCCTGGTCAAACACGCCATCGGCCTGCTCAAGCCCAAGGAGGGGCGAGTGCTGGTCGAGGGGATGGACACGCATGAGTTGAGCGTGGCCGAGATCGCCAGGACCCTGGGCTACGTCTTTCAGAGCCCCAGCCACATGCTTTTCGCCCCCACGGTGCGGAAGGAGTTGGCCTTCGGACCTGAGAACCTGGGCTACGACGAGGCCACCATTGACGAGGGGGTGGCCGAGGCGGTGAGAATCCTCAACCTCAGCGGTCTGGAAGAGTACCCACCCCTGGCCCTCAGCTTCGGCCAGCAGAAGCGGGTCAGCATCGCGGCCATCATGTCCATGCGCTCGCGTGTCCTGGTGATGGATGAGCCCACCGCCGGCCAGGATTACAAGAACTACATGGTTTTCATGGACGCCATCTTGCAGTTGCCGAACTTTGAGGCTATTTTATTCATCACCCATGACATAGATTTAGCGGTCTGCTACGCCAATCGCGTGGTCCTGGTCTACGAGGGGCGCATCGTCGCCGACGGGCCGCCTGAGGAGGTGCTGGCCCAGTACGATCTCCTGGAACGTTGCCACATTGTGCCCACCTCGCTACTGGCGGCCAACCTGGAACGCCTGCCCCAGACGGGGCGCTTCATGCGGGCTGAGCTGTTAGCTCGCGTGTGACAGAAAGGAGGTGCCTATGAAGTAAGTCGGGACGACTTCTATACTCAGCAGATCCAATTTTGCTCGGCCTGGATCGCCGGATCCAGGCCAAAAGCGGGGATTTGACAATCCCCTTGGAGCAGTTTTGGATCCATTAAGACACATAACTGCAAAGGAGGAATCTAATGAACCGCAAATTGCTTTCCGTGATCGTCGCGCTCGTCGCCGTCCTGGTCATATTCTTGCTCGTCGTGTGGATCGGGGGGGCGATGAACGAGAACCTCAAACTGGACGAAACAGCCCTGTTGCGCTTCGTGTTCGTGGGCATCGGACTTCTCATCGTCCTCGTCGTCTACTTGCTCACGAGCAGCAGCGGGGTGTGGGAGGTGGGCACGCGCCAGGTGGTGTACATGGCTATCGGTGCGGCGCTGTACGCCGTGTTCTCCTACCTCTTCAACGGCACCGTCTTCGCCGTGCCGTCGGTCAGCCAGGTCGCGCTCCGGCCCGCCATCGCCATCCCGATGTTCTTCGGCTACGCCTTTGGCCCGACGGTGGGCTTCTTCACTGGCGCGGTGGGCAACATGTTTGGCGACGCGCTGACCGGCTTCGGCCTCTCACCCCAGTGGAGTGTGGGCAACGGGTTGGTCGGCATGATCGCCGGCATGGCGCTCCTCTTCGCCGACAAGAAGAAAGGCATGAACGTGGTGCTCATCATCGGCGTCGTGCTGGCCGCCATAGCGACCGTATTCTGGCTCCTGAACCCCAACTTGGCTAACATGATGTTCTTCGCCCCGGATGAGGGCATCTTCGGTGACGCAACCATAACCTGGTTCGCCGCTCTCTCGGCAGTGATCGGTCTCGTGCTGGTGCTCATCGTCCGCTTCGCCTTCGGCGAGAACGTTGACGTGGCGGCGGCGGTGACCTGGAGCATGTTGGGCAACCTCACTGGCATTGGCTTCGCAGCCATATCCGATATCTGGATCAACGGCTATTCGCCAGCCGTGGCCATCGTCGGTGAGTTCTTGCCAGCAGCCGGGCCCAACCTGATCTTTGCCGCCATCCTGGTACCGATCCTCGTGGTGGCTTACGCAGCCGTCCAGCGGCAGGTTGGACGGTAAAAGCCAGAAACCGGGTTTTTCCCAAAAACCCGGTTTCTATAACCATCAGGTGGAGCAATGCTGGTAACGTGGCGCTATCGTAAGCGAAAATCACTGATCCAGAGCTTTGACCCACGCGCGTGGATAATCTTCTACGGCTGCTTCATGGTCTCCTCCATCTTATTCTGGGACCTGCGCTTTCTGGCTCCACTTCTCGTCATCGCCCTGGTGGTGGTCTTCACGTCGGGAATCAAGTGGCGTGAGATGTATCGTGCCTGGCTGTTTATCGGCGGGTTTGTCATGTTCTTCTCGTTGCTGACGTTCTTGACCGGGCGTGGCGGGACGGAGTTCTACACCGAGGAGCACCTGATCACCAGCCTAAGCGCGCCGTTCACCATCTTCAACTGGCAGCCAACGCTCAACATCACCGTCGAGCGCACCTTCTACGCGCTTAGCCAACTCGTGCGGGTGTTCAGCCTCGCCAGCATGACGATCCTGATCCCCTACTCCCTGAACCCAGTACACTACGGCGTCACCTTCCACGGGTTGGGGTTGCCGGATAAGATCGCTTATGCGATGGAACTGACCATGCGCTTCATCCCTACCTTAGGACGCGATTTTCAGCTGACGCTGGACGCACAGCGTGCCCGCGGATACGAGATCGAGAAACTGAGAGGTGGGCTGATCGCGCAAGTGCGCAAACTGGCTCCATTGATTGTGCCGGTTACCATCCATGCCATCGCCGGCAGCGAGGATATCATAGACGCGATGGACCTGCGCGCGTTTGGAATCGGCCCACGCACGTGGCTGGAGCAGTTGCGCTACCGGCGGCGTGACTACGTGCTGATAGCGCTTGCAGTGTTGCTCCTCATCTTCTCGGTGATTTTCTCCCTCTTTGGCTACGGGCAACTCTGGGTGCCTGACTGGGCGTTGGCCTGGGCAGACTAGGCACGCTCAATAGCCACACCAGCACACAGCGAAAGAGCCCTCAAACTTTGGAGGGCTCTTTTGTTCATCTTGACAATTGGCGAAGGTGTTGTATCATCAAAGGTAGACTATGAACGGCGGAAGGGGCGAGAATGTTCAAAAAGGTGACAAGAGTAGCTTTAGGAATCCTCCTGCTCTTGACCTTTTTACATAATAGTGTTATCCCTCCTTGTCGGGCCCTCGACTATAGGGTGGGCGCATTGGTGGCCGGCTATCAGTTCAGCTTTGCCAGGTGGGAGGCTGGAGCCATCACTCGGAAGCTCGATCAGTTGTTGACCAGCGCACCGGGGCGCTCGAGCGAGGAGGAGAAAAGGGCCATTGTCCTCGATTATCTCTCCCTGATCCAGCAGATCGGTCAATTGGAAGAGAGCGTTCAGCAAACCTACAGCACTGTGGAGGAGAATCCAGCCGCAGTTGCGCTGCCTTTGCGCCGGGAGCTGGAGGAGTTGAGACAGCGCCAGGCGGAAAAGCAAGGTCATGTGGAGGCTATTCTGGAAGAGCAAATAACCCGAATTCTGCTCTCTCAAGATTTAGACACTCTAAGGGTCGTCTGGCCTCCGGTCAAGTTCCAGTTCGAGAGATTGCCTCTCTACCTGGTGATCTCACCCCGTCAGGAGATACTGGTGAAGAAAGGGGTCTATCTCGAACACGGTTTGGGCTTAGACAAACGAGAGGCTATCGAGGAGGAAATTGACGAGACTTTGGATGTATCGTCGCTAACCGTGGGCGTCGGTGGATTATCGGCCTATCCAGCCATGATAGTGGAAGAGCCCTCCCTGGATTTTGTCGTCAAAGCCGCTGCCCACGAGTGGGTCCACGGGTACTTGTTCTTCAAGCCCCTGGGCTGGCACTACGATCACAGCCCTCAAATGAGAACCATCAACGAGACGGTGGCTTCTATTGTTGGTGACGAAATCGGCGACCTGGTCATCGCCCGCTTCTATCCCGAGCTGGCCCCTCTTCCCGTCGAAAAGGGTGAGGAACAGCCTCAGCCGGAGCCAGCCGGGTTTGATTTCAACCGCGAGATGAGGCGCATCCGGTTGACAGTGGACAAAATGCTGGCTCAGGGCGATGTGGAGGGGGCTGAGGAGTACATGGAGGAGCGATGCGGGTTCCTCGTGTCCCAGGGCTACTACATCAGGAAGCTAAACCAGGCCTACTTCGCCTTTTATGGCTCCTACGCCACCAGTCCTATCTCCGTGGACCCCATCGGAGAGGCCTTACAGAGGCTGCGGCGAGAGAGCGCTTCCCTCAAGGAGTTCGTTGACACCGTGGCTGCCATGACCAGCCACGACGATCTATGGCGAACTTTGGGTGAGCCTTCGGCGTGAGGGCTCAGCCGAACAGCGCAAGCCTGGCCCGGCTTGTTGCGGCGGCGCGGCTCCAGGGGCGATATAACTCTTTGGAAGACTTGGAGCAAAAGACTCAGGCTGAGGGGATTCCGCCTGATGACCATACGCTCTACACCGAGTTGCTGGAGTGGCGGGCGATCAACCACGAATTGACTGACTTGTTGCGCTCCGCCAGTTCCTTAAGAACCAGGGGCTCGATTCTTGCGCGCACCGATGACCTCACCCCTATAGTCGGATGGTCAGATAGTCAGGCTACCTGACCAAGGACTACCTGACCACCTGACCAATTGATCAACTATGGTTTCTGCGCTTCCAACTGGGCGATCAAGTCATCTAAGTTGGGCTTTTCTTCTTCCGGTGCCAGATCTCTGGCCACCTTCGCCTCCTCGAGCGCCTCGTCCAGGCGGCCCAATTGCAGATAGACTACGGTTAGATTCTTATGGCTGTCGTAATTATCAGGAGCCATCTCACTGGCTTTTTTATAAGCCTCAACCGCCTGATCTAACTTACCCAGAGATGAGTAGGCAGTTCCCAGGTGAAGGTGCGTTTTGATGATCTGATCGTTGAGAAGTTCTCCATGATTCAAGGGGCTCAGCGTCACCGCTTGCTGGTAGTGTGCAAGAGCCACCTCCAACTTCTCAGCTCTCTGCTCAAGATCGGGCGTCAGGACGCCCCAGTTCCAGTAGACGTGTCCGAACTTGGCCGCGATGCCAGGATGGAGGGGGTTCATCTGTTGGCCATGCTCTAGTGCCTTACGGCTCTCCTCAAACAAGGCCACCCTTTGATTAGCATCCAAAGCGGCAACTGCTTTCAGCCCATAGGCCCAGCCCAAAGAGGCGTAATACCGATCCCGGTGAGCGGCCAATTGGATAGCACGGCTATACAGGACGATGGCCTTATCTATCTCCCCTGTTTCTTCCGAGGACAGCCCAAACTTGTAGTAGATATCCGCCTGAGCGACCTTAAGATTGGTGTTGAAGATTAGAAGGAGGACTAAAAAGCTCAAAACCAAGAATCCAAAGCGTGAAACCCAGATTGGAAGTTGGAGGTTGGAAGTTGGAGGTTGGAGGTCGAAAGTTGAAGGTTGGAAGTTGGAGGTTTGAGCTTTGAACTTTGAACTTTGAACGCTGCCGATCATCAAGGCCACTGCCACAGCCAAGATAACCAGGAAGATGTAGGCGTAATAGACAACTGTGGCCCTTTCAACGCTGGTGCCTGGCAGCACTATAGCAGCGTGAGCAACTATGAAAGGGAGAAAACAAAACAAGCTGCCCAGGACGTAGGTCGAGAAATTGGAGGTTGAAAGTTGGAAATTGGAAGTTAGAATTGGTATCCCGCAGAGCAGCCAAACCACAAACAGGAGGCCGAAGATAACGGGGCCATTGGCTCTCAGTTCGAACTGATGACTGATTAAATCGAAACTAGTGGTCGCCAGGATCAGACCCACCAGGAGAGAATGTGCAAGAAGTTGGAAATTTGGAAGTTTACCACGTCTCCTCCGCCGTTGGCCGCGCCGCTGGCGTGAACTGTCAGGAGGCAAGGTCTCTGCTGCGGCTTCAAGTATAGGCTCCTCCCCTTCGACAGGGCTCAGGCGATGTCCTGAGTTTATCGAAGGGACAAGCTCAGGACAGGCAGGCTCAGGGCGCTGCTGCCAGTGGTAGCCGACGATAGCCAACAATGCAGCGTAGAGCCAGAAGTAAGTGCGAGTGGCAGTGATGGCGATGCCGAACTGGATTTCGACGAAGTGGGCTATAAGGGCCGAGAGCAAGGTGATCAGTAGAATTTGGTTTTCGAATTCTGGACTTTGGTTTTTGGGTTTTGGACTCTCCTCTTTTCTTTGCAAGAAGAGGGTTGTCATCAGATATATGACCAGAGCCAGCAGTATACCGGCAGGTATCCCCACCCCGGCCCATCTTAAAGTACCATCCATGAGCCAAGGGATCAGCGCACCTGAGAACCCTCCCACCAGCCACGTAATTATCAGGAATCTACGCTGCCGAGAATTCGCTATCAGGCCGAGCCACTTAAGACCGTAGTAGAAGATGCTGCCGAAGAGGAAGAGATAGGCAGCAAATCCGATAAGACCACCCGTTACCCAAACATCTAAAGTCTCGTTATGGCAACGATCGGCCGTTTTGTCGAGGCCGAACATGGAACGCCATTCGGGGCGTAAATATGGAAAGAAGGTGAGCCCCATCGTTTCTGGCCCACGGCCAACGACCGCCCTAAGCGGGTCGGCCGTGATCATTTCAACGGCTCCCTCCCAGATCACGGTTCTCTCAATGATATGAGCAGAGATCTGGCCCAGCCGAGCGAGGAACGGCATCTTCCTCACTGGTGATAATGGGGTATTGGGCAAGTTCAAGGCTATCAAGAATAAACCAAGTCCGATGGCCACGCCAATCACCGTCAGCGCTAAGCCCTTCCATCCCTTAGAGACAGCGAGCAGGAGGAAAAAGAAAAAAAACCCAGCCATGAGACCTATTAGCGGCCCCCGGCTCACGGTGAATAACAAACAGATCAATTGAAGGGCCAAAAGAAGGAAATAGCAGCTCAGCAGGACAAAGGAAGAAACGGTTCTCTTTTTCCCATCGCGAACTAAGGAGAAGGAGCGAATGAGCTCCCTTATGGTCAAGGGAATGACCATGATAAGATAGGCGCCGATCAAGATAGGGTTACCCAAGGTGGATTGGGCACGGCCAGCACCCCCCATGATCCAAGGCAGAGGATCCAACCTCAAACGTTGCATGATCCCATAAAGAGAGATAGGCAAGCTGGTAAGGAGGATGGTTGTGATCAGGCGCTCCAACTGCTGGCGGGTGCGCAAGGTATCTAGCATTGAGAAGAAGATAACAATGTAACAGAGGACAACATAGAGGCCCTGCCGTCGGTGGTAAGAGCCCCAAAAGCTGACTCGGAAGATGACGGAGGAGAGGGTACTGAGAAGAAAGACGGACGCAAAAAGTAAGGTAGGCAGAACGAGGGGTTTCAATGACCAATGACCAATGACCAATTTCCAATTTCGAGGCCCTTGCTCAGCGACCTTGATGATCCAAGCTGCTGCGATCACCAGGGCGATGGAACGCAGCAGCATTACCTTGCCGGCCTCAAAGACGCGGTTGCTGTAGAAGTTGAAGAAGAGGGGGATAACGATGGCAGCCACCAGCCAGCCGGCCTCGATGATCTTATCGCAAAGAAGATTTAACTTAGTTCCTGCCATTGACTACTTGTTTCCAATCTGTATAACTCGTATTATCGAATGTCCGGCCTATTCCTCAAGCAATCTTGACATTACAGCTAATTCACTAATTCTCAGCGGTTCCTCCGTAACCAAGAACTCGTAATTGCTGTATTCTGGACGTTGAAAATCAGTAATTTGGCCTTGCTGAATAGCGTCTCTTATCTCTAAAATAGCGTCCTCAACACTCTTTTGAGGCCGAAGATTCAACTCCCTCTGGATCTTGTCGAAAGAGACACGATAGTTTCTAGCATCTACTTTGCGGCTGTCGGTGACAATTTCCGTCTGGGGCAGCACTTGCTTTATAATCTGGCCGATTCGGTGAATTTGATAATTCTGTCCATTGGACCCCACGTTGTAGATTTGGCGTTTGACCTTCTCCAGCGGTGCTTCCAAGCATTTGATTACAGCCTCGGCCGCATCATCAACGTGGATGAAGGGACGCCACTGCTCGCCCCCATATATGGTGATCTCCCCGTCACGGATCGCTTTAGCGGCCAAAAAGTTCACCACTAGATCGAAGCGAGGACGGGGGGAAAGCCCGTAGATAGTAGCGAAACGGAGTATAGTAGGTGCAAAGCTGGCATCAGATAGGATAAGCAAAGCTTCTTCCGATTGCATCTTCGTTAGAGCATACAGGGAGATCGGCTTAAGAACTGATCTCTCACTCAACGTTTCATCGCTGGCACCGTATACGCTGCAGGTGGAGGCGAAGATGAAGCGTTGGACTCCGTACCCCCTGCTGACCCCAGCCACCATCTTTGTGGCTGCCAGGTTGATATCTACGGTTAGCTCCTTGTCGATCTTGCTCGCTGGGTCACCAACTATCGCCCCCAGGTGAACCACAGCATCCATGCCCTTCACACACTGGACGACCGTCCCGATATGCCTGAAATCCCCCTCAACGAGCTCGAACCCGGGCATACCTTGCAGTTCGGCCAAGGAGCTCTTGCCATAGGCCAGGATATCGAGCACCCGGACATGGTAGTTCCTCTCCAACAACTTGCGCACCAAAGTGGAGCCCAGGTACCCCGCACCGCCGAGGAGCAGAACATTCCTCAGTTTGGCAAGAACAACCCTCTCTTGGGCCGCAGCCTCGGGAGCGAAGGCAGCAATCACCAGGGTCACCAAAAACCTCAACGCCCCCACCAGACAGAGGGTTAAGAGCCACCCAGTTATGAGCACGCTGCGCGGGAGGGGGAAAGCCACTCTAAAGAAGAACAGCGTGAAGCCGAACAGGAGATAAGCGATGCTTACCGCTTGGAAAATAACCAGCGCCTTGTACCGACTATGGTAGGTTCGCCCATAGGTGTAGAATCCGCTTGAGTAAAAAATGACTAAACTCTCCAGGGTCAGCAACCATGCGAAATCTCTATAGACGTCAATATAGGTGCGCAGTAAAGATTCTCTGAGTCCCGGCACTGACCAGGTGACGCTCATATACCTGATCGAAAAGGCCAGGGCAAAGGCAAGGCTGACCATGACCGCATCGGCAAAGATACGAAGCAACATGGGTTTTGTGACTTTCACGTCCGCCCTCCTTCCTGAGTAGCTGCTCACCTTGCATCCTTAATGCTCCTGCCGGATCCCTTCGGCATTGCTCAGGACAAGCGCCAGATCCGGCGGCTGGCAGATTGCCTGAGCACCGGAGCGCCGGGATTTGACAATCCCGGCGGAGCAGGTGAATAGCTACCTTCCTTCCCGAAGGGACACAGATTTCTTCATTTATTTATCTATTTATCTGTGCCAATCTGCGCTCATCTGTGTCCCCTGCCCTTTTGGACAGCATCCGCTTTACTTCCGTCGCATACTTTTGGATGCGCTCAATGGCGTCACAAATGCCTTCCACGGTCTCATCGTCCATGTGGGAGTAAATGGGCAAGCTGATGCTTTTAGGAGCCAGGCTCTCGGTGACAGGAAGCTTACCCTGGACTTTGAAGTTTGAAGTTTGGTAAGCCTGATGGGTATGCACAGGGGGGTCGTGATATTTGCGGGTATCAATGTTCTCGGCCCTGAGGGCCTGGGCCAACTCATCGCGGGAAAGGCCGAAATCGCCCTCCTCTACAGCCATGGAGAAGTCCTTATAGGAAGAGCGATTCCCCGGATGGATACTCTGGAAGGAAAGGCCAGGCAACTTATCCAAGCGGCTCCGGAAGGCCTCCGCCACCTTGTTTCGCTTTCGGGCGTTCTCCTCCAGCATCTCCAGGCTTTTCAGCCCCAGGACGGCGCTGAACTCCTGCATGCGAGCGTTAACGCCGGCGAACTCGCTGCCGTAATCGCCGGGATTACCGTATTCCCTTCCCACCCTTATCCTGCGGGCCAGCTCATCGTCGTCGGTGGTCACCATGCCTCCCTCTCCCGTGACCAGGAGCTTGGTGGGGCTCGAGCTGAAAACCTCGGCATCGCCGAAGCCGCCCAAAGGGTGGCCCTTATACAGGGAGCCATAACCGTGGGCGGCATCGAACATGAGAGTAAGGTCGTGACGCCTGGCAATGTCTTCCAGAGCCTCTACATCGGCAGGGTTGCCAAAGTTATGGACAGCCACGATGGCCGAGGTGCGAGGGGTGATGGCCTCCTCAATCTGCTGAGGGTCTATGTTCCAGGTTTCGGGGTCAATGTCTACAAAGATGGGCTTTACGTGATTCCACACCAGGGGGTGAACAGTAGCCATGAAGGTGAAGCTGGGGACAATAGCCTCGCCCTTAAGCTCCAGGGCCTGGCAGGTGAGGAGGAGGCCGATGGTGCAACTGGAGACGGCCACGGCGTGTTTGACGCCTATGTAGTCGGCTATCGCCTCCTCGAACTCCCGCAGGTATTTCCCCTTGGTGAGCATCCCCGTCTCGAAGAGCTCCGCCACCTCATCGCCTAAGGCTTCGTAGGGCGGGAGGGTCGGTCGAACGATAGGCAAGATCTGATCGAAGAGCGGGGTGTTACCCAGTACAACTGGTTTGTCACCCATAAGGTTACTCCTCAATCTGGAGGTTGGAAGTTTGAAGTTTAAAGTCGCGTCTTGACGACCTGAGCGGGCACGCCCACAGCGGTGACGTTGGCAGGTAAATCCCCGACTACGACCGCCCCGGCGCCGACTATGGTCCACGGGCCAATGCTTACCCCCTGGATAACGTTGGCGCCCATACCGATGTAACAGCCTTCCCCTATACGTACCTCTCCAGCCAGATGCACCCCTGGGTTAATGTTGCAGAAACTGCCCACTATAGTATCGTGGCTTATGGTGCAGGCCACGTTGACAATAGTGTGGTTGCCGATGACGGCACCCGTGTTGATGATAGAGTAGGCGGCTACCATGATCCCCGTCCCCAGCTTGGCGTAGGGTGAGATGTGGGCGAGGGGCGAGATGGCGCTGCAGAACTTAAGCCCCAGGGCCGTGTCCTGAGCCTGCCTGTCCTGAGCTTGTCCTGAGCCCTGTCGAAGGGCGTAGCCGAAGGGCCTGTCCTGAGCCCCGTCGAAGGGTCGAAGGGCCAGGGCTTTCTCCACCATCTGGCGTTGAGCTGAGGTATCACCGATGGTAGATATCACCCTCACCTCGCCCTTATCGGCACTGGCACTGAGCCCAGCGCTGTCCTGAGCCCTTCGACTACGCTCAGGACAGGCCTGTCGAAGGGCCGAAGTGTTTGAGAACCAATCGAAGCCGCCCAGGACCGGCACTCCATCGAGGATTTGGCCGTGTTTATCAGGGTCCTCGTCTATAAATCCTAAAACCTTCCACCGCTTTTCCACCTGGTTGATATCCTCGAAGATGCCTAGAGTTTCCCTGGCGTGTCCGCCAGCTCCCAAAATAACAACCTTCTGCATGAATTCACTCCAAGTCACGGACTATGCCATCGGGGCCATACACGCCTTCCCTTCGCAGCGCCATGCCCAAGGCCTTAAGGAGGATGAGGAGGTCCAGCCGTAGAGACCAATGGTCTATGTACCAGATGTCCAACTCGATGCGCTCCCTCCAGGGGATGATGTTGCGGCCATTGATCCAGGCCCAGCCAGCCATCCCTGGCTTCACCTCCAGGCGGCGCCTCTGGCGGGGGGTGTAGCGAGCCACCTGGCTGGCCATTCCTGGCCGTGGTCCGACAAGACCCATCTCGCCCCTCAAGACGTTGATGAGTTGGGGCAGCTCATCCAGCGTCCACTGGCGCAAGAATCGGCCCACCCGTGTGATCCGCTCGTCATCCCGAGCTACCTCCAGCCCTAACCCCGTCTCCTCCGCCCCCACCACCATGGTGCGGAATTTGACGAGATCGAAGGGCTTACCATCCTTGCCGATCCGCTCCTGGACATAGAACACGGGCCCCTTAGAATCGAGTTTAATAAGAAGGGCGATAAATAGAAACAGCGGAGACAAGATAAGGAGGCTCACAATAGAAACGACGAAGTCAAAGAGGCGCTTAATTGTTTGTTGGCAAGTTTTCATTTAGCGCGTCACCACCACAGTATAGGTGTAGTCGAAATACGACCAAGCCAGTAGAAAGGCATCCAACGGCCGGTTCAGTTTGTTTCAGGTGAGGCACGTGGAGCCCTGTACTTGGCCATACAGGACAAGTGCAAGGGCTTCGGCACGCTCAGCTATCTCCTCAAGAAGTGTCTGGTCGAAAAGCACCTCCCCTGTCTCTACGACGACATCAACCTCGCCGACCTTGCCCACCGGCCCCGTGGATGGAAAGGCCAACATCACCGGCACCCGCCAGCAGATGCGGTCGGCAACGACCAGACTGGGCTCATCTCCGAACAACAGATTGCCAACCCGATCTAACACCAGCTTGCTAACCTTGCGTTGTGCCGTGAGGGCCGTGATGTGAACTTTCGATCTGAGCCTGATATCAACCTCTAGCTCCGCCCATCTTGGAATTGACGATGTTCCTAACTCAACTGTCATATCTGCCTCCTCTGCCCCATGCTGCTTGCTACCTGCCATTATACCTAAGTCCGCCCCAGAAAGCAAAGACGAATGCCGATCTGCCCCTCCGCTGACGCTAGCTCAATGGCATATAGCCTGCACAAGCCATTTGCCATACGCTATATGCCATGGGTGTGACTAAAACAACCTGGGACGCAGCCCCTGGCTTGTCTAGTTTGGAAAAGCATGTTATAATTTGGTGTAAGAAGCCCAAGCGGTATTATGAGGGGGATAGAAATGGCCGAGTTCACGCTTATCTCTCCGCGCAAACGCCAATTGAAGCCGCTGGTAGAAGCGGCACTCCACCCTGTACTTGTCATACAGGACAAGTGCAACGAGCTGCGTTTGCTGGAAGCCGGCATCCGCCGCACCGAGCAGAAGCTCCAGGGGTTCGAGACTCGATATGGCCTGCCCTCCACAGAATTTGTCCGCCGCTACGAGCAGGACAGGCTGGAAGAGACCCTGGAGTTTGCCGAATGGATCGGGGAATACCGCCTGCTAGAACGGTTGCGGGAAAAGGCAGACGCGCTGCGGGAGCTCCGGTAAGAAGCTGAACCTTCCTACATATCCTCATCACAAACATGAGGGCAGTGAATACAATGTGGTAGCCTCACCTGGGCCTGATCTGGCGGCTGTCCTCAGCGAGATCGAGATATTGGTCGAACTCCGTTAACCAGTGTCAGTCTTGGCTCCTCGCTTTGTCACCCCCTCTCCCCTGCTCCCTCGCTTCCCCCCACCTCGTCTCCCCCTCTCTCCGACTCCCGAACTTCTCCCTCAGCAGCCTATCGTACTCGGCCTCCACCCTCTGAAAGACCTTTCGCTCGTCGAAGAATTCCTCCGCTCTCCTCCTGCCAGCCTGCCCCATCTTCTTGGCCGTTTCTGGATCCTGTAGTAAGCCTAATATCGCTTCGGCCAAAGCATCAGCATCTTTTACCGGCACCAGTATCCCCGTCTCCCCATCCCTGACCACCTCCCTACAGCCGCGGATATCGGTGGCCACCACCGATTTAGCCATGGCTGAGGCTTCCATGAGGGTGCGGGGAAAGCCTTCCCGGTGTGAAGGCAATACGAACACGTCCATCATAGCATATAACTGAGGCATATCCCTCCTCATACCGAGAAAGATCACATCGTCCCCAAGCCCATAGTCCTTCGCGATGTCAGGGCTTAAAGCATCCCTCTTCTCCTTCTCAATGGGGCCAACAACGAGGAATTTAATGTTGGGCATTTGTGCCTTCATGATCCTCGCCGCCTGGAAGAATTCCAAATAGCCCTTCTCTTCGACCAGGCGTCCAACTATCCCCACCACCCTCTCATTTTTCCTGATGCCTATCTCGCGCCTCTTCAAAGTTACCTCCTCAGCGCTTATCCGCCGAGGATCGAAGAGGGTGATGTCAATACCGTTGCCCAGGTATTTTATCCTCTCCTCCTCGCAGATGCCCTCCCTGATGGCGATTTCTATGTCCTCGGAGTTTTGGGAGAGGATCGAGTCCGAGCAAAGAGCTGCGATCTTTTCTAGCCCGGCGAAAAAATTCCTGACAGCGGGGTGCATGCCGTCGTGGAAATAGAAGCCGTGCAAGGTCCTGACGATAACTGGCACGCCGGCGAATTTGGCTGCCAACTGCCCCAGAAATCCTGCTTTGGGGGTATGAGCATGGACGATAACGAACCCCTCTTTTCGAAAATAAGAGAATAACTGCCATAGCGCCACCAGATCAGCCAGGGGGCTGATCCTGCGCTTCATGTCCACTGCTTTGACTGGGATCCCGGCTGTCTCGATCTCTGGAATCCACCTGCCGGGGCTGCAGATGGCAGAAACCTCATACCCCCCTTCCTTCAAGTACAACAACTGATTAAGGAGCAAAAACCGAACGGCCATGTCAATGGTAGTAACGTGAGCCACTTTGACTTTCTTCATAATCGGTCAGCCTGTGT
>Ga0209978_10000170_pt1 | contig 21584 bp, 17 predicted proteins | sample BentaG_FD_182805 | JGI IMG/M metagenome (GOLD analysis project Ga0209978, IMG submission 182805) | Deep subsurface microbial communities from South Atlantic Ocean to uncover new lineages of life (NeLLi) - Benguela_00093 metaG (SPAdes)... | ecosystem: Environmental > Aquatic > Marine > Oceanic >... | reverse complement strand
TATCCTTCACGTTTTGAGCATTCTTAAGAGGTGCATATTCTGCTGGACAATAACCTTCTTTGCTTAAAACAAATCCCCAGGGTTGTCGCCAAAGTCCATTAGAAATTCTCTCTGGTTGTGGACTTCCTATTAAAATGTGCCGGCAGTCACTTCCTAATTTTTCCAACACTCTTTCATCTATATTTTCTACACTCCAGATGCCTCTTGGCTTCTCATAGTCGTAGATACCTAAGTACTTACATAATTTCTCATATGTGCTGGGAACAATTCCCGCATCTCCCCCAATATCTATGGGAACCCGATCTGGTTGTTCGTGGGCTAAGGTTTTCTTTACTCTACCTCGAGAAGTGCAGTTGGCCATTAATTTTTCCAATGAGCTCCTCGAGACGTTTTCTGTAGTATACAAAGTTCTCAAAAGGAACATCTGGAGGAACATTATGATCTATATGGGGAATATACCCTCCCTGTTTTATCATATAGGGGATTTTACCTTCCAACTCTCTGTCAATGGAGGATTTATCTTTGGCAAGTACTCGTTTGTCTATACCACCTGTCATCTGAAGCTTAGGAAACTTTTTTCTCACTTCTACAACATCCATTTCAGCAGCTACTTCCATAGGATAAATACAGGTAACTCCCCCTTTTATAAAGAGAGGAATGAGTTCCCAGCAATTACCATCGGTGTCTACTATGATGATATCCACCCCATTGCCTTTTAGAAGGGAAGTAAACTTCTTGTAAGCAGGTAGCATAAACTCCTTGAAAATTTCAGGGGAGATTAAGGGACCGGTTTTATAGCACATATCCTCCCACATGAGAAAACAATCGGGCTTGATTTTTGAAAGGAGGGGATAATAAACTTTAATCCAAAAATCGACAAGATAATTTATCATATCTTTCATTAAATCAGGCTGGTCATAATAGGAAGTGAGCAGCTTTACTTCCCCTAGAAGGTACCGCAAGGGGCCAAAAAATCCTACTTCTCCTCCCATCATAAGGGGAAAGTCTCTATTTTTATAAAATTCAACTGCCCTATTCAAATTGTCGGTGTATCTTCCTGGAGTTGCTGGACTTAACCTCTTCAGTTTAAACCTCTCCCAACTATCTCTATTTTTCACTGGCCATTCGTAATATTCAGGGATACTGTCATTCTCTTTGCCGATCCTTTTCTTTATTCCCATCTCGTCTACGATTATCTTGCTGCCATCTTTGAATTCCTCTATCACTTCAACTTTAAATTCGGGAAAGATCCAGGATTTTACGGGAAAGATAACTGCTGGTTTGTCAAAATTAACCACTCTCTCTAGATCCTTACATTCTACTTTAAATGGAAGTGAGCCTCCTACACTTTTTCCCGAGGGAATGTCTGGGGGTATTCCGTCTATCTGAGGAAGACCTTCTCTATACCACCTTCTTATTGTTCCACCCCAATAGCCAAATTCATAAAGTGGTGGAGGGGTGAAGGTGTCAAAATCCATAGTTGCCAGAAATTTTTCTCTTGAAGTCACTTACTATCTCTCCTCTAACATAATGTACGAGCTTCACAGGAAAAAGTCTTAGGTTTGTATTGTTCACGGAACTGTTGAAATATCATGAATTTCTATCCATTCTGGAGCGAGTGCCATAAATCCATGGTCTTACGAGGTTCAGGCCACTCTCCTTCTCCTGCGGGCTGAAATATGAGGCTTCGCTTTTTACCTTTTAAGGGAGATAAAATCCGGGAGAAGTAATCCTTTACTGACTCATCTTTTCTCCGGGGCCAACAACTCCCAATGAAAACCTTACCCGCAGCTATAAATTTGTTTATCATTAATTCATACTCATAGAGCTCGGGCTGACCCAGGTTGACTCCTTTAACCTCAGGGAGAGAAAGATGAGTCTCTAACAAGTAGTCAGCTTTCCCGCAAAAATGGGTTACTCCTCCGCCGAAAGGCTTTAAGGCCTCTTTAATAAAAGGCTTGACAAACTTACTCCACATTTCCGGAGAGAGCAAGACAGAGCTATCTTCAGTAATACGCACACCGCAGTCGGCCATATAGACACTATCATACATTCCCGCAGTCAGAGATTCATCAATTACCTTCTTCCACAAGATATTACTTTTAATAAAGATCTCGGTCGTTTTTTCCATCAATTTAAAGACTGACGAAGGATGATCATAGACGTCAAGAAATATAGCGGTGCCTCGCAACAGATGCGCCGTATCAAAGGGGCCTAACACGGCGGGTAGGTAAACTTGAGCTTTTCCCTGTAACTTTCGCTTAAAGTATCTCATAAACTCACTAATTTTAGAATAAAGACCTTTTTCCTCAATGCTATTTAAATCCTGATGAATAATCTGGTCTATGGACAAATGTTCTTTGAACCACGGGGGTTTATCGGGAAAAACCAGGTACTTTGCTCCAAATATACTGGGGACGATGGCACATCCATGGTTTGAACGAATAGATAGTTGGGCATCGCTTTTGCACCGAGCCCGGGCAATAAGCTCCCAGGTATATTCGGCAAGCATCTTTTCCTGGTGATAAAACTGCTCTTTAAGATCATAATGGGGAAACAGATCAAATTCGGGGACTTCCACTCCCCCGACCAAGCCCCCGTGGGCGAATTTCAGTTCCCAATCATAGCCTATCTTGCACTTTCCCGCCTCAGTGTATAAATTCTTAATTCCTCCAATGAGTATGGGCAAAAAATCCGGTTCATCGCTTCTCCAGATAGCCTCCTGACGCTGTTTACCCGTTTCCATAGCTTTTTTGTTTGGATCGAGTAAACCCAGGATTTTATCGATCTTTTCTTCCATCTTTACCTTTTTTCTTCTACTAATATTTCTCTATAGTGTGGGGCTCATAAACTTCTGGAAATTCTGAGAGTCTTTTCCCACCTCTAATCATCCTGAGGTGTTCATCGTCACTGTTCTGGAATTTTTGGGCAAGCTCAGCAACTCTCTGGGCGTCTTTGCCAGGAATAACGGCTATCCCATCGCTACCCCCATGGATAATATCTTCCGGTTCTACCACGCATCCTCCACAGGTTATGGGAACTCCAGTTTTCCCGGGTAAATCATGATAGAGGGCTACCCTGGGAATGGTTCCCCGGGCAAAAACGGGAAACTCCAATCTTATAATTCCTTCGACATCCCTCACCAAACCGTCGATGACGATACCCACAGCTCCCGCATTTCCCGCATCGGTAGACATCTGCTCCCCCAGATAAGAGTACTCCTCATCTCCCCCCGCATCGATGACTACTACCTCGCCACCTCTAACCTCTTCCAGCGCTTTTACACAAGGAAGAACATTGCCCGGGGGAGTCCTCAAGGTGAAGGCCAGACCAACCATCTTCGTCCCAGGAACAATCTGCCTTATCCGGGAACACATCACTCCTCTATCAATTCCAAGAGCAGTCAATGCGTCACTCACCATCGCCGTACTAACTTTTTTAAGTTTTTCCACAATATTATTCATTTTTGGTTAACCCCCTATAGCGGATGTTATTTTATATACCCCAAGGTTAAATGTAAAAAGGGAGGCCTAAAAAGGCCTCCCTTTTTTTCGATAGTCTGCCTATCTAATCTGTAGGGGCCAGCTCCCCACCAGCAATATCTTGCCAGGCCTCGGCTGTTTCATCAAGTACCTCCTCTGCAGATAGGGTACCAGCAAAGAAGGCGTTGATAGCATCTCCCATGGCTCGTCCACCCAGACATTCTCCAAATCTCGGATTGAAGACACCGGGATGTTCCATACTGAAATCAATTCTGGTTTTCATGGTGTCCTTTAAGAGCTTCACCCAATCCGGATGCCCCACCATCAGAGGATCATCGATGAAGCGAGGATCGGTACCGTAAGGTGTTCTGGTAGGCCACAGATGGTAGGGAACACTTAACAGGAATCTAATGTAGATATCTCCACTCATAAACTCTTTGATGAAGTTTTTCGCCACGTCCGGGTACTTGGTATCAGCGTTTATGGCCCACATATCTGCCCCATCCCACATTATGTGTTTTCCTCCCTCATCAGGTATAGGAGGAGCGACCATTCCTACAACACCGGGTTCGTCTAGCTTGGGATTGGTTCTGAGGATATCAGCAGGGATTCGACCGGAGGTCATAGTCATGGCCGTCTTTCCCTGGACAAAACCCATTCTCCCTTCCATGTATCCGTGCCCAACAAACCCTGGAGGAGCAAATTTTGAGAGGGCTGTCTCGTAAGCGAGGGTTTTCAAGGCTTCCTTGCGGTACTTGGTGCTAAGGGCAACCCTATTTTGCTCATCAAAGAAATATCCTCCCGCATTCCACATCCGTTGGATGAAGTTGGACTGGTTGTGCCAGGTGGAAAGACCTACCAAACCTATTCCGTAAACACCCTTAGCTTTATCTGTTAGCGCCTCTGCTGCTTTCAGCATATCACCCCAGGTTCTGGGGGCAGTCAGGCCTTTTTGAGCAAACCAATCTTTTCTAAACCAGATAAAATTTCCTCCTGACTGGATGGGAACCGCATAGATATGACCATCGTAGGTAACTACATCGAGGAAGTTCTGAGGAATATCACCAAAGCCCTCAATCAGGTCATCAACTGGCAGCAGAGCACCCATCTCATAGGCTTTATAGGTGTTGTCCGAACCAGTATAGAAAAGATCTGGAGCTATCCCGGCTCTCACCATAGAAAAGAACTTTAGGGTTATATCCTCTACGCCGACATACTCTGGAAAGACCTTTACTCCAGGATACTTCTTTTCGAACTGGGCCACCAGGTCGCTGAAGAAGGCAACTGACTTAGGATCAGTTTCCTCAGTCATAAAGCGGATGGCTTTTACCCCAGCTAAAGCTACCGAACCTATCACCATAACCATAACCAGACTTAAAGCTAGTTCTCTTGCCCACTTTTTCTTTCTTGACATTCTTTTCCCTCCTTTTTGAATTCTTATTCCCCATATAGGTAATTATTCTTTACCACCTCCTTTCTTTGGTTTTTGCCCTTACCGATGATCTCCATAAATTAAAAAATTGATAATTACCCTTTCACTCCTCCGGCCCCCCAGGCCTCTATGAGAAACTTCTGAATGTAGATAAAGAAAATAAGCACCGGTATACTAGCCATAACACTTCCGGAAAAGATGAGATCCCAGCGGTCCTCATGAGCGGTGATGAAACCAGTTAATCCGACGGGGATAGTTTTTTTCACCTCGGAAGAGATAAAGAGCATAGCAAAGAGATACTCATTCCAGGAGGTAATAATGGCAAAAACAGAAGTAGCAATAACTCCAGGAAGGGCAAGGGGCATGACTATGCTCCTTATGACTCTCCACCTTGAGGCTCCATCAATCATAGCCGCATCTTCCAGTTCTATGGGAATAGTTTGGAAGAAAGCCCTTAAAAGCCAAAGACTATAAGGAAGAGCATTGGCGATATAGGTCAGGATCAGAGCCCAACGAGTATTGGCTATGTGCCAGTTAATGACCAAAAGATAAAGAGGAATAGCTAAGAGAATGGGGGGGAACATATAAACAACCAGAATAAAGTTAGCAAAGCTGGCTCGGCCAGGATACTTGTATCTGGTAAGACTATAGGCAGCTACTGAAGCCACTAAAATGCAAAGGAGAGTGGTTCCAACGGCGACTATGCAGGTATTGATGAACCAGCGGGCGAAGAAGGTTCCTTTAAATAGCTCTATATAGCTAGCCAGAGTAAATTTATGGGGAAAATAGGTGGGGGGAGCTCCGTAGAGCTCGAAGGTAGTCTTAAAGGAAGAAGAAATCATCCACAGGAATGGAAAAAGGCAAAAAAGCACTAAGGTTACTACTCCCAGATACAAAAGAATTCTCTTTACTATTTTTATTCCTTTGAATTTTTTCATGCAACTTCCTTGGCTGGCTTAAAGGTAACTAGGTAAATGGTAGCCACCGCCAGAACTAAAATAAACAGCGTGGTGGTTATGGCTGAGGCTCTGCCTAATCTCTGAACCTTAAAAGCCTCCTTAAAAGCTAAGACGGGCAGTGTAGTAGTAGACTCGGCTGGGCCTCCGGCGGTAACAATCCAAATTTCATTAAATTTGTTAAACATCCAAAGAGCCCGGAGGAGAATAACCACCAAAAGCACGCTCCTTACCTGAGGTAGAGTAATATACACAAAGCATTTCCAGAAACTTGCCCCGTCAATTCTGGCCGCCTCATAGAGCTGTGGCTCAATAGTTTGCAAACGGGCGAGAACATTGATGGTAACGAAAGGAAAGTATATCCAGCCGGCCATAAATATCAGGGCCCACATAGCTAGATTTATTGAGGAAAGCCATAGTATGGGTTCGGTAATAAGGTGAAGATCCAGGAGAGCTTGATTTATCACCCCATATAAGTCATTGTACATCCATCTCCATACCAGGTAAATACTTACCCCCGGTAAAAAGAAAGGTAGAAGAACACATCCTCTAGCAAATCCTCTCCCGACAAACTTTTGATTAAGCAAAAGAGCTGCTCCCACTCCTAAAAGAGTCTGAAAAGTGAGAGTACCGCCAACCCAGATAAATCCTCTTAAAAAGGCGGCTATGAACTTGCGATGCTGCCAAAGATAAGTATAGTTGGAAAAACCGATGAACCTGGTGCGAAGACCGGTAAGCGTTTGTCTATAAAAACTCATCTTCACGGATACAGCTACAGGATAGAGCATCAATACTGAGATAAGGACTATGCAGGGAACCAGCATTAATATTCCTATTAAGTGACTGGTTTTTTTCACTATTTTAGCTCCTGCTCATTAACCCCTTACCAAATTATACTCTTAACTTGATAGTATAGCAATTTCCTTTTTGAACGCAGATGAACGCAGATTATTGAAGATTTAAGTATAAAAACTAACTAAAGAATCATAAAAATTTTCAGAAATCGGACTTTCACTAAACCTTAGTTTGCAGCAGTAGTTATAGAAATTTCTTTTTGGTAAATTTTACCACAGAGCAAAGTAAAGGTCAAATCAATCCAAATTGATATTCATTTCCTAAAATGCCCTTTGGAAAAGATATTTTACATCTTCTAATCCTACTGTTCTGGCACTTTCTCCATTGGGATTTCTTCTCATGACCTCCTCGGCCATTTCCGGGATGATCTCCTTTTTAACTCCCAGGTCTCTCAGCCTCGGGGGAAGTCCAATGTCAACCAGCAAATTTCTTACCGCTTCTACTGCCTTCATAGCTGCGCTTCTTAAAGATAAACCATCAACTTTTTCTCCCATAACCTTAGCTATATTGATAAATTTATCGGGATTGGTAAGAATATTATACTCCATCACATGGGGGAGGAGTAGACCCACCACGGCACCGTGGTCAGTCTCAAAGAAACCTCCCAGCGGTTCCCCCAGGCCATGAGCGTTACCACAACCGGCCTGAGCTATGGCCATTCCAGCCAGGGAGCTAGCCAGAGCCATATCTGTGCGAGCTCCCAGATTATCTGCATTCATCACTACCTGGGGAAGACTTCCTGCAGCCAGTTCAATTGCCTGTAAAGCTAATCTGTCAGATATTGGCTGTGCCATACGCGAAGTGTAAGCCTCGGCGGCATGGGTGAAGGCATCCATTCCTGTGTAAGCAGTTATATAACGGGGTACACCCATCATCACCAATGGATCCACAATAGCTACCTTGAAAAAGATGTAAGGGCTGGCCATAAAATATTTCATCTTCTTTTCTTTGAAAGTAATTACAGCATAGGGAGTGGTCTCACTTCCTGTACCAGCCGTGCTGGGTATACCTACCAAAGGGAGAACTGGACCAGGAACATTCCCCTCTCCCATATAATCCCACACATCTCCCCCATACTTAGCCACCACAGCTATTCCTTTAGCCGCATCCAGGGCACTACCTCCTCCCAGAGCCACGATAACATCGCAACCTTTCTCCTTAGCCAGCTTACCTCCAGTATTGACTGTTTGCTTGCTTGGGTTAGGCTCCACTTTATCATATAAAACGGCCTCAACTCCTTCTGCCTTTAAGTATTCAATTACCTGGTGGGTAAACCCCAGCTCCTTCATAGCCTTTCTTCCAGTAACCAGCAAAGCTTTTTTCCCGTAGCCTTTGACCTTCTCACCTACTTCCTTAAGTCTACCCTCTCCGAATACCAGTTTTGTCGGCATCAAGAAATCTAACTCCCCTACCATTTATTCCTCCCTTTCTTTATTTTTTTTAGCATGATTCAATTTTATCGATTCTTTCTGTCAAGGTCAAATCCCTAAATCCGCACAACAAATAGGTGCACAGGAAGCACTGAGCAAAACAACGCTAACCGCGTTTTCTCTAACTGCCCTGAGAATCTTATCTCGACAATCGGTGATATTAAAAAGGTCAGCTTTAAAGAAGTGCTTTACACCGCAGGCTTTCACCAGTTTCTCCAGAGAAATGGCCACCGTTTTCTCACCCCTAATGGTAACTCCCGTTCCTGGATTGGGTTGGCCACCTGTTTCTGCAGTCTTGTGGTTATCAAATATAATGAAGGTCATTCTGGCTTTATTGTAAACAGCATTCATCAGAGATTGAATGCCCGAGTGGAGAAAAGAAGAATCACCCATAACTGCTATTAATTCTTTGTGGCTTGTTCCGGCATGATACATCCCACTGACTACCGAAGGACTTATTCCCATACAACAGGTCGATACTAAATTTTTGAACGGTTCCTCGGCTCCCCAGGAGACAACACCTACCCCTCCTATACAAATTGGATCCTCCATTTTATCCAGGGCTTGATATAGGGCCTGATGACCAGCCAGAATGGGACATCTTTTGGCCCAACGAACTGTCTTGTTAGAGGAGATATGTTCTTTAGAGCGGATCTCAAAGCAACGCAAGGGAACCTCTTGTCCTAAAAAGCGCCTTAAACCTATTTCTATATCTTCCGTTTCCAGGGAACCTTCTCTGGGTAAATCCCCGCTGATTTTTCCCCTCACCGGTATGTTTAAATACTGAATCCTTTCTTCTATGTAGGGTTCTATTTCTTCAACTACGAAAATCCCGTTAAGAGACTTAACAAACTTAGAGATGATGAACCCGGGGAAAGGATATACTACCCCCAGAGTTAAAACTTTAAACGATCTGGATATACGCTTAGTTGCCTCTTTAACCTTCTTCAAAATTGGCCCCGAGGTAATGATACCAAAACTAGCGTTGTGATTTCCCTCTATTTTATTAAACTCTGATGAATTTAACTCCTCTCCTGCAAAAGCCAATCTTTTATGTCTGTTGCGGTTTGTTTCCAGAGTATACGTTCCCAGCGAAAGGTGTTCCTTGTTGGGTTGAAATCTAGAATTCTCTATCCTATCTTTTTTCCCAGGTAACGAACCCACCTGAACATTTTCTGAAAATTTAAGAAAAGCACTGGAAAGGCGAAGCAGCACAACTATTCCGTATTTCTCTGAAAGACTAAAGGCGTATCTGGTCATCTCCAAGGCCTGTTGAGGTGTAGCAGGCTCCAGCATAGGTAACATAAAAAGTGGGGCATAGTATCTATCATCCATCTCGTTCTGGGAGACAGCTCCTCCTGGATCGGCTCCCACGACAATAACTAACCCCCCCTTCACCCCAGTAAAAGCGGCCATCATAATAGCATCACTTGCCACATTTAGACCCACGTGCTTGATGGCTGCCAGTGACCTTGCTCCTATTGCAGCCGCACCAAAGGCACAAGCTACAGCATCCTTCTCGTTAGAGCTCCATTCGACATGTACCCCTTCTCCTTTTGCCTTAGTCAGGCTCTCAATTACACCGGTTACCGGACCACCGGGGTACCCTGCTACCACCTTAACACCCGATTCCAGAGCGCCTCGAGCTACACACTCTATTCCGTTCAGCCTCATTATCTCTGACATGAGTACCCCTCTTACTTCTCTATATCAATTCTTAACGCTTTGTAGATGAAGGTCTAATCCCGCTAGGTGATCGATAAGAACAACCTTATATTTATGGGAAATCCACTATGTTTCAATTCTCTCTACTCGATGAGTTACTTTTACCGTGTTCCTGCGAAATAGGCAATTGTTTTGGCAAGAGCATTCATCTGCCGCATGGCTAATGTCTTAGCGTTACGCACTTTGTAGTGGGTTTTAAAGCAAAACAGGTTTGGCTGCACTTTTTCACCAACAGGACAAAGACCCTTTTCGTATTTCTGGGATGTTCCTTGGTAAAGTGGGCAATGGTTTGGGCAACCTTTGCCATAGAATTTTTCTTCTCGAAAAACCGGTTCTAAATGAACTGGTTTCAATGCTCCATAAATTGGCTCTCCTCCAAATTCTACGTACTTGTCACGGAAGGTTCTCCAGGAAAGGTCCTTCTTTTCTGTCTTCAACAAAACCGCATAAATATAATAAGTGTGAGTGATGTTCCCGGGAGTCTTTTGCGGCACAAGCCAGGAGCAACCATCTATGACCTCAGCATACATCTTGGCTATATCCTGGCGCCATCTAACCAGCTCTTCAAGACGCTCAAGTTGGGCGAGTCCCACCGCCGCGGAAAGCTCGGGCAAGCGATAATTCCAACCTAACAGGTCGTGCCTTTCAAAATTCGGATCCTGTCTAATTTCTCTGGGAATACTTGTTGAACCTGCTTTAGCTCCAAGAGTAGAATAACCGAGAACCGATGCCTTTCGCACCAGCCGAGCGTATTTTTCATTATCAGTGATTACCATTCCCCCATCACCACCGGAAGTCATGTGCTTTGAACCCTGAAAACTGAAACTAGCCATGTCTCCAATTGTCCCCACTAACCTACCTTTATAGCGACCAAGGAAGCACTGAGCATCATCCTCGATGACAACAAGATTATGTTCTCGAGCAATTTCCATAATTACATCCATGTCTGGAGCCATACCATAAAGAGAAACCGGGATAATGGCTTTAGTATAGGGAGTAATACGCCTGCGAACATCATCGGGGTCAATTTCAAATGTTTCCGGATCAATGTCTGCAAATACGGGCACAGCATTATGGTGAATCACAACCAAAGCTGTGCTGGCCATGGTGAGTGCTGGAACAATGACTTCATCACCAGGTCCAATTCCAGCAGCTGCCAGACAGGTATGCATTGTTCCAGTTCCAGAATTATTTGAAATTGCATACTTAACCCCAAAAACTTCGGCAAACTTTTCTTCAAGCCTTCTAACAAACCCAGTACTTTTAGTATTGTGCCATCCAAAGTCAAGCACTTCACGCACATACTGATACTCTTTCTCTCGTTTCTTTTCAAACTCTTCCTGGTCAAGAAATGTCTCAGCCATCTCATTTACCTCCTAATAAGTTTTTACCATTGGGTGAGCCCACCGTCTACCACTAAATTATGAGCGGTGACGAAACTGGATGCCTCAGAGGCCAAAAAGACTACCGCACCTTTTAATTCCTTTCCTTCCTCACCCTGACGTCCCATTATGAAGGTCTTTCGGTAGGCTTTACAGAACTTTTTCGGCAGACTCTCACGATAAAAGCCGCCGGGACTGATACAGTTAACCCGGATATTGTAGGGAGCAAGGTAGGCAGCCATATCTTTGGTCATTGCGATCACGGCTCCTTTGGCGGCACTGTAGTCAATAGTTACTCCTCCCATTTCAGTTCCTCGGTAAACTCGTCGATCCTTACCGATCATCCCTGCTGTTGAGCCTATGTTAATGACTACCCCTCGTTTATTGGGTATCATCCATTTAGCTACCACGTACTTGGCACAGAGAAATGAACCGGTTACGTTGACGTCCACGGTATATTTCCACTCCTTCAGAGGACGCACTTCAAAAGGGGCATTTTCTTTGGTACTTTTCACATTACCCGCATTGTTAACCAGAATATCTATTTTTCCAAATTCTTTAAGCACAGAGTCAATCATTTGGATAACCTGGTCTTCTCTGGTAACCTCAAGAGTTAGGGGAATAATTTTTTGTCCGATCTCACCCCTAATTTTCTCCGCAGCTCTCTCGGCTTTTGCCAAATTTCGGCTGGTGATGGCGACGTCAGCTCCAGCTTCAGCAAGAGCCAGGGCCATATCATAGCCTAAGCCGCTGGCACCACCGGTAACAATAGCCACGCAGCCCTTTAAACTGAATAATTCCCATACATTGTTCTCACTCATGTTTTTTCTCCATGGCGATCTAAACTAAGGTGAGATTTGCAAGTTATCTTGAAGTTCCGCCTCATCTTTACCTTAAACAGACAAAGCTAGGGTAATCAAATCATTCACAAAGAATCCTCAATCATCTCAGGCTTTGAATTATTTTTGTATGAACCCAGTCTGGAAAGCTTCCTCGATTAGAGTACTCAAAGATGCCTCTTTGGTTGAATCTAGGTGGGGTAATGGCTCCTTCATTTGTTCTCCCACATTGACTCCCCTTACCCCAACAACCCTCTTGTAAAAAGAAAACTCTTCCCCTTCCCTCATCTCCAAAGTTTTCTCAGCTTTTTCAAAAAAACTATTAAGGGCCATTTGCTCTCTTCTGGCCCCTTCGTAATCTCCGCTCTGGAAAGCTTTGTATAACCGGACATAGGGCTCAGGTATGCCATTAGATGGACCAGAAATAATTCCTTTGGCTCCTAAAAGAAGGGCGGGATAATCCAAGTAATCACATCCCACAAGGAGAGATATCTTATCCTTTAAGGTAAGTGCACTTTCAAGACTTACGAAATCAGAGGTGCTATCTTTAACCCCAACAAAATTGGGACAGTCTTCCACTAAGTTCTGGAGAACAGGAAGAGTAACATTATTCCCGGTAAGTTGAGGAAGATTATAGATAAAGAAAGGGACATCTTTGAATTTCTTAAAGATCTGTTTAAAATAGTCTTCCAGGGCTTTTTCTGAAACGAGATAGAAAAAGGGAGGAAGAAGAGCTACTGCGTCTGCTCCTTTATCTCTAGCGTGCTCGATTAACTCTTCCGTTCTTTCTATCTCCATATGGCTGACATGGACAATGACCAGAACTCTCTTATTTACATGATTTATAACTCTTTCGGTAAGTTTCCTACGCTCATCAACCGCGAGTAACATACCCTCACCAAAGGTTCCCAGGATGAATAATCCGTTGACTCCCTTTTCTATAAGAAAATCCACCAGGCTATCGGTGGCTTCAAGGTCAATCTTCTTTTGCTCATCCCTTAGAGGAGTCACCATAGCTGTTATAACCCCCTCAAACTTCGATTTCATTTAATCCTCCTTTAGTTTCCGATATCTATTCTGCTGCAGCACCCAGCTTTTTCATAGTTCATGAAAGATGCCTCCTTAATTTGTCCTCACGTTTAGATTCTTGAGATTAAAAGCCTCGATCCATCTTAAGGTTGACTTCTTTATACTCTCGATAATTGCTCTTTCAGGGTCGGCAACAATTTTGAGATTTTCTAGGTTCTGGAGTAGCTTCGCCTTTTCTCTTCTGACCAGTTCCTCATCCATAACATAGCGGCCCGAAACTACGGTGACATCATCGAGTATTTGGGGGTCTTGGGCAACATCGTCCCTGGTTAAATGAGTCTGGTTTTTCTCCAACCATTTCCGCCACCGCTCACTTTCAAGTGCTCTTTTTCCAAGAACCGAGAGAAAGTTGGAGGGGGATCTCAATCTCCCCTGCTTTACAGCTTCTTTTTCCCTATCCCCCAGTTTCAGATAAGCCTTTATCTCTATGGTGCTAAATTCTGGTCCGGTATTGGCGGCAGTGATTCCGAGATCTGGGTGGAGTTTTAGAATCTCATCATCGAGAAAATCAGCATTGTGTTCCTTAAAGCCTACTCCATATTTTCGGGTAATAGCTGCTAAGCGTTGAGCGGTGTCAGGGTTAAAGTCACCGACATTTTTCTGCATTTTGATCAAAGTTCCTGTCTGCCCCACGATGAAGTCAGGCCTTGGTAGGTTCCGCTCATCGAGCTCCTGGATTAGACTCTTTAGAAACTCTTCGAATGCCCTAAAATCGGTAAGACCACCGGCGGTTTTTTCGGCACCGGCCTCGTAACCAATTTTCCCGAGACCCTCTTTTTTCCGCCTCTTCTCTATATATTCTATAATCTCTACCGTTCTTTTGGTCACTATCTTTAAGGGAACATATCCTTCAAAGTGGGGATCTACAGTGCAGTCGACATGCAACACATTAAACCCGGCACGAATATCGGCCAGAAACGACGCCTTCGCTCTTTCCATAGCTTCCTTCTCGGGAAGATTCTCTTGATATTCATGGTCTCGGAGCCAAGGACCACCATGGTCTCTGCAAATGAATAAGGGTCCCCTAAATCCTATTTGGTGGCAAAAATCCCTTATCTCCGCCACAAACTGTTCCTGATCCCAGCCCAGAATGTACCCCCCACCCAACTCTCTTGTTTCCACCTGATTACGGGTGGCGATCAGCATAACTGGAAATTGATACTCCTGAGCTGCCTCCAGGGTCGAGCGAACAATGAACCGGGACATGGGGTTAATTGCCAGGAGGGTTGCCTTGCGGCCTTCCCGATTCTGTAAGTTCTGCAGACCGTTGAGCAAATCGGTCAACGAAACACTTCTTGGACATGACATCTTTTTCCTCTTCTACTTATTTTGAATTTCAGTTCCTTTTTCTTCTCCCTTAGAGAGTCCTCGGACGAGCAGCCATATACAAACTCCCCATCTATTCCCTACGGCTAAAGGATGTCGTTTCAAGATACTTAAAGCTATCAAAAGGGGGGAAGTTAGTCAAAAGAACTAGCCCACTTCGGCAGGGATGTAGTCAACTCCCTCCCGTTTGTAAATGGCGGCAACTTCTTTTTCTAAGTCTTTTTGAATTTCCTTGGATAAGGGAGCCGGGTGATGTTCCTTGAGGACCTTTCTTACCTTTTCAATCGCTCTTTCACGAGTATCTTTACTGCCGTTCCTATTCCAAACATCTCTCATGGTCCTATCGGAAAGTTTAGTAAAGTATTGTTCCTCTCTAAAATAGCGAAGAGTGTGTTCATGAGCTAGGTAGCTGCCCCCATGTGCCGCTTCCCTGATTACATCTAAGGCTAACTTGTCTTCAGTCACCTCTATTCCTCTAAGGATTCTATGGATATACCCAGCCATCTCATTATCGATGACTACTTGCTCGTAGCTGGCTGTTCTGCCAAACTCAATAAGACCACCTACTACAGCAATTTCATCAGCTCCCGCAAGGGCTGCCAAAAGCATAGACATCATCTTTTCATATCCAGCCTGTTGATCAGGTATTTTGGAGTCGGTTTGACCTACGATAATGTTACTGGGTATCTTATACCAACGAGCCATTTGCGCAGCGGCAGCCGAGATGAGAGCCTGTTCGGGACATCCAAAAACATTGGAGGCAACAGACATATCCATCATTCCTGGCCAAACCATATAGATTACCGGTGCTCCGGGATTAATCAGTTGATTGAGAACTAAACCACTTAACAGCTCAGCATTCATTTGAACCAGAGCCCCTGCCAGAGTAACCGGATGCATAGAACCCGTAAGTGGCATAGGACAAGGCTCAAACGGCAACTTCACTTTGGCGGTCTCAATGGCAACTGTAACCTCTTCAGACCAGGTGAGAGCCTGCTGGGGACAGGCGGTCATGGTGAAGGTCTTTTTCTTGGCTATCTCTTCACGTCCTCCACAGACTATAGAGGAAAGCTGAATAAGGTCATCGGTGGTTTTTTGATCCAATCCATCACCCGCCGGAATAACTTTGCCATTGTTCTTAGCGAGAACCTCGAAGTATCTCGCATGAAAAACACTCTTTGGGATATCCTGGGCCCATATCATACCATTGCCAATAACCAGGTTGTCCATAGCATCAGAAAGACGAGCAAAATCGATAATATCTCTCTCGGTAGCTTCCCGATATTTTCCATCTAAATCTAAGACATAGGCGGTAGTGGAGCCTGTGCCAAAATATACCCTTCCATCTCCCAATCTCACCGGTTTGTACCTTGGATTTCTGGGAAACCTGGTAAAAGAAGGTGGCACTGAGCGGATGCATCGTTCAATGACATGGGGAGGGAAATAAACAAGGCTGTTATTGTCTACCTTCAACCCATTCTTACGAAAAATATTGATGGCACTTTTACAAAGGAACCTAACCCCGGTACACTCTAATATCTCCAGAGTGCCCATATGTATACGTTTTAACTCATCTTCACTTAATAAGTCTAAAGGGTTTTTCCTTTGAATGTTAGTAGACATCTAAAAACCTCCTGAGCATTTCTGCCAGTTACTATTTTATTTGCCTATACTAAACCAGATTCTAGTAAATCAAAAAAGTTTCTTATGTAGCTTAATATAAAATTGACAATTTTCCTCCTCTTCCTCTATTGTCAAAACAAAATAGTTAAACTAATTTAAGGAGAGGCAAGTCTTTCGTAGTTATCAATCCAGCTTGCTTCTTCACCACTAGAGGAATGGAATTTACCAGGATTGCTGCCGTAGCTATATCACCTGCGATTCCTCCTTTAATACGTACCCTAAGATCAGGTTCTCCTTTAATTAATATTAAATCATGGGGATCCCTGGCACCTACGTACATTTGTAGGTCCAGACGAATTAGTTTATTCCTATTTTTGTCGATACCTCGGGCAATTTGTTTTATTCCCACAACTTGATTTTTCTTAATGGTAAAGTATTGTGTTGATATATCTTTCCTTGCTAGGACAGGATCTATAGTCTCCTCTACATTATCCAATTGCCAGCCTAAGTTCCAGGCAAGATAGCCCAACGATTCAGCCAAACCAACATGGCCAATTCTTTTCGTCTTAACGCCTTCCTGGAACTTTTCTGGTGTAAGCATTACTCCGATTTTCGTTTGCAGAGGTAAGCGTCGGGTAGATGCATCAACCACTCTTTCTATGTGAATACTTTTCACCTTCTGACAAACACCGGTAAGAAAAAGCGGGAGTGTATCCATTACAAAACCAGGGTTCACTCCCGTAGCCAACACAGTTACACTGTGCTCCTTGGCTAAATTATCCAACTGCTGAGAGAGACGAGGATTCCGAAGATAGGGGAAAAACATCTCTTCTGCAGAAGAGATGCAGTTGATCCCTCTAGAAACGATACCCCGAATTTGAGAATATATCTTCTCAAAAATAGATCCTGTGGTAAGCAAAACCAGATCAGCATCGATACTGGACAAAACTTCATTAGCATCACGAGAGACCGCAATACCTACTTTTTTATTAAGACTTAATAGAAGCCCGAGATCTTTTCCCACTTTCTCTGGAGCTATGTCGATAGCACCTACCATTTTTAACCTTGGATTATCCAAGATGATTCCGGCTGCCTTCATTCCTATTGGCCCAAGACCGTAGGAAATCACCCGTATTTTTTTATCTTTAACAGTCCAATTTTCCTTCATCTACGCTTCCTCCTTTGACTTGAGTCTTACCAGTCAGAATTGAAAAACATCAAAGATTATTTTTCCTCCAGGTGACTCAATGCCTGTTTGACTATATTGATGCCTACTTTATTACTCCAAGCTTCTAACAAACGTTTAGTTAATAGTCCGGGTTTGCCTTGACCAATCTGGATACCGTTAAATTTTGTAACTGGTAAAATGCAGTAGCTAGTAGCGGTGAAAAAAGCTTCATCAGCATTATAAACATCGTATGTTTGTATATTCGTTTCTTCCACAGAAATTTTGATTTCTTTAGCTAACTCTATTACCGTTTCTCGACTTATTCCACCGAGAACGTTACGAAGACTGGGAGTTCGCAATACCCCTTTACTTACTATGAAAAAATTATATCCGTCACCTTCGGCTACGTTAGTCTGCTCATCAAGTAGGAGACAGTATCCGTCCGGATCTATCAGTTTTGCCTCTCTAGTACCTAAGTTTAGATCCATCCGACTGCAAGTTTTTATCTTAGGATCAACACACTGAGGAGAAATCCGTCTAACCCAGGGAGTAATAGCATGGGCACCCACTTCATAATATCTGGTATAGGCTTCAAAAGGAAGCGTCCAGCAGTATATGATAACCGTGGAATCCTTGTAGGTCTGATCCTCGTATCTAAACTGAGGTAGAACTCCCGCTGAAACATGCTGGTAAATCCAGTAGTCATCATTTTCCCCAAGTAAATGTTGATTAGCCTCCAGAACCTCCAAGGATATCTTCTTCATCTCACTTGGGCTCATAGCGGTATCTATCCTGGCACATCGCAATGACCGAAAGAGACGAGCTGTATGCTCTTCAAGTTTAAATAGCTTTCCATTGAAAGTCCTGATTGCCTCATGAACCATGTAAGCATTATGGAAAGCCGTATCAAATATGGAGATTCTTGCCTGACTTTCTGGAACAAATCTCCCGTCTAAATAAACTATCCGTTCCTTTCCCCTTTTTTTCTCTAACATTTCTACCTCCTGATATTATCTTATTTTCAGTTCTTCTAATTCAAATTTCATACCTCAACCAATGTTTCTCCCAAAAGAATCTATTATCCTCTATTTTCACCAAGATTACACGGAAGCATCCAAAATGCGCCAATAGCCTATTCCCCTCTAAAGGGAGAAGACACCATCGCTTTTATGATAACTTTTCCCGAAAAGGTTAAACTAATTACGTAATCTAAAATATCTTGTCAACTCAGGTTGAAAAAGCAACGGTGCTATTCAATCCTTAATTTTCTACAGGCCAGTTTGGTCCATTTTTTAATCACCATTATATCTTCTTCCACTGAATTTATAACTTGCAGTCCATCTGCTCTTACGGTATACGAAGTTCCATCCAGAACGCCTCTTATTTCATCTAATTTAGCCTCCATCTTGCTTTGTGAGGCCAGCTGAACATCAGTGGTCGGCATCAGGCACTTTTCCAGAGCAGTATCCTTACCAAAAATCTCTTTGCTTTGCTCCAGATCTGTCCAGGGTCCGATATGGAACATATCAATCTGGGGAATTTTTCTGATTGAATTAAGCAATTTAGTAGTATCCCCACAACTGTGCCAGTATCCTATTCCCCCGTGAAACTGGCAGAGTTCCTGCTCGTAAGGAAGAATAAATTCCTCGTATTGCTGTGGAGAAAGGGAGGGGGAGTTTACCTCATCATCATCTAGATCAGCTCCACCTACTTTTTGGCCCAGGAATTTAGCTCTCTCTTTTACCCACTTCTTTCGAGCATCGGTGATAAACCGCATTAGTTTGTGAACAAATTCTGGTTTTAGTAAGATATCGAGGAGTAAATTTTGCATTCCCCTCAGGGCACAACCCACTCCCAGAGGTCCCATTCTCCATTCCGGGAAAACAACAGCATATTCATCCCCCATTAACTCACCAATTTCATTGTACATCCGGTGAGCTAAGGGCATGAGGCCGCTTTTTTGAAATTCGGGAGATTCTAACCGGTCCAGATCCTCATAACGTTTTATTAAAGGCTCTCTATCTATCCAGGGGCTTTCACCCTCCACAAATATAGGCTTACTGCCAAATAAGCTGGATTCAAAAGGAGCCCCCAGCCAGATGGGAATATTTTTCTCAACCAGAGTAAAATCTTGAAATTCTTCAAAGCGATAAATCATCATTCTCAGGGTATTTTCCAGATAGCACCTGGGGTTGGTATAGAATTCCTTGACGCTAAAATTCAAGATGTTAGCCCACATGGGGATCTCCGGCTCTACGGTGAAAGGAATTATATTCACTTCCTTGCTTGAATGGGGTATTCCCCGCCAATGGTCCTTGGCGGTATATTCCTGATGTTGCCAGAATCTTTGAATCTTTTGATTACGAGATGATTCAACTAACTGGTCAATTTTTTGGGTTAGTTTGCTTATAACATCTATCTTCATCCTTCCTTTTTCCCTTCTATTTTAGATCTAGGCTGTTATTATAGCTAACTCTAATTAAATTTCTGTTATTTTCACTTGGAGATCCGATTATCTGAAGTAGTAATTTGGGGTAGAATTCAAAGTTTTCAAGGTATATTAAGATCTGGTAGATTTTCGTCTAGTTGCCTAAGCCAAGAGAAAATTTGTGAGTAATTATCCTTGAAAACCAGTGATCCTGGCACCAGGATATTGGCACCAGCTCTAATCAAAAGAGGAACTGTTTCTTTTCTTATGCCTCCGTCCACTTCAATTTTTGCATTCTTTATTCTTAGGCCTTCTAAAATCTTTTTGACCTCTGCTATTCTCTGGTAAGTAGAAGGTAACAAGGAGCGACCTTTTACCCCAACTTCTGTACCCATTATTACTATGAAGTCGAGCATATTAGCTACTGATTTAAGAATAGATATAGAGGTCCTGGGATCGAGAGAAAGAGAAACTTTTATATTTCTTTCTTTAATTTTAAGTAGAGTACGAGTTAGATTTTTACAAGCTTCAGGATAAACTGAGATTATATTAGCCCCGGCTTCAGCAAAAGAGTCAATGTACCGCTCAGGACTTTCAACTATTAAGTGAACCTCGAAGGGAACATCGGTTAAAGGTCTCAGGCTTCTTACCAGATCGGGGAAAAATAAGAGATTCGGTACGAAGTGCCCATCAGCCACATCAAAATGAAAATAATCAGCGTATCCTTCCAGATCTTTCACGGCCTTGCCCAAATTCGTCAGATCTGCCGACCAAAGAGAGACTGAATATTCAGTTTTCATCCTTATAAACCTCCGGAATGTCCGATTTCCTTAAAAAACATGTGGTCAGCCAAGGATATCTTCCCTTCTATATCAGGCACGATGGCAATTTCTCTTACTATTTAGTTTTTTTCCTCCTTAGGGATAAGATACATCTCGCTTCTGCAACCATTAAAGCCCTAGAAGGTTTGTTGCCTCTTCAACCGCCTTTTGAACGAGATTCTGTGCCTGAGGCGCATTTCCCTGGTTATGTCCATATTACCACTCAGTAGGGATAGGTGTGTAGGGCACACCCTCCCGTTCATATATCTCTCTAACTGCTTTTTCTAGGTCTCTTTGAGTATCCTTGTCAAGAGGTGGCGGACAATAATCGCTAAGAATCTTCTTAACTCTCTCCCTGGCTTTTTCCAGGAGAGTTTTGGATCCCAATCGTTCCCAGACACTTCTTGGATTACGGTCAGCTAAATCCACCTGAAAATGTTCCTCTCTAAAGTACTTGAGAGTATGTGGGTGAGAGAGAAAATTTCCTCCAACTCCTACTTCCTTGATGACATCAATAGCCAGCTTATCCTCAGAAGTATCCATCCCTTCTATAATTCTTAAGATGTTGCCGGCAATCTCATCGTCAATGACTAATTGCTCCAAACTTTGGGTTCCGGCAAAATCAATTAGCCCCCCAAAATGAGTCATAGAGTTAGCTCCAGCCAAAGCAGGTAGTAGCGTGACCATTACTTTTTCATAGGCGGCTTGACCATCGGGAATTTTTGCGTCTACTGTTCCGGTCACTATATCGTTGGGTATCCCATACCATCGGGAAAGTTGTGCGGCGGCAGCTCCTATAAGAGCTGCCTCAGGGCAGCCAAAGACATGATTGGCAAATCGCATATCCATAATACCAGGGTAAGGAGCATAGATAACGGGGGTTCCGGGGTTGATGAACTGGGTAAGAACGACGATGCTGAGAATCTCAGCATTAGTCTGAATGAGAGTACCAGCGAGACTGACCGGGTGACTAGAGCCAGCCATAGGCATGGGCATAATTTCTACTGGGATTCCCGCTTTAGCTGCTG
>Ga0209978_10000169_pt1 | contig 21621 bp, 21 predicted proteins | sample BentaG_FD_182805 | JGI IMG/M metagenome (GOLD analysis project Ga0209978, IMG submission 182805) | Deep subsurface microbial communities from South Atlantic Ocean to uncover new lineages of life (NeLLi) - Benguela_00093 metaG (SPAdes)... | ecosystem: Environmental > Aquatic > Marine > Oceanic >... | reverse complement strand
GGTAAAACCAAACAGGGGCCTGTTTTGATAGGCGTAATCTCTGACCTTTATGGTAACCTCCATGGGTGATAGCGGTCTTCCAACCGTGTTTGCAGGGCAGTTGTCAGAACAGCGGCCGCATTCAGTACACGTATAGAAGTCGAGGATATGTTTCCAGGTGAAATCTTCCACCGTCTCAACTCCTAGAGAGTCCAGGTCCTCAATATTTGCAACGTCCCACCGGGGAGGTTTTATAGAACCTTTCTTGAGCTTGTGGAGGAACACGTTGAACAGGCCCGTAATAATGTGAAAGTGTTTCCCAAGAGGGAGGTAGTTGAGGAAAACCATGAGTGTCAGAATATGAAGCCAGTAATTCCACAGGAAAAAGGTCTTTAAGGCAGGCTGGCTAAGGCCAGCAAGGAGATAAGAAGCACTGTGAGCTGCGGGCAGAAAAAACGTATATTTTTCTCCAAGCACTATTCCACTCCCATCTAACGCAATATCAGTTACCATCAGCAAACTGATCAAACCCAGCACAAGATAGGCGTGAAATTTATGGGCCTTTCCATGTTTGAATTCATATCTGGCAGGTTTGGAAATAGCCCGGCGAAGTATAGCTGCTATACAGGCAAAGAGGACGATAATCTCAAATAGATCCTTAACAAGATCATAGAGATCTCCTAGCGAGCCCCCCATAAGAGGTAAAACAAACCCGGCCTTTATCCCTAAACCATAGAGGGTTATTGACCTGAGGGCCAGAACTACAAATCCCCAAAAAATCATGATATGGAGTATGCCAATCCAGCGATAGCGGGTCTGTCTCCATTGCAATATGCCATAGACAATCAGATCGTAAACCCTCCGTCCCAATGAGTCGAGTCTAGGATCCGGTTTTCCGGAACTCAATAATAAATAGCGCTTATAGATAATGTAAAGGAAGAGTGCGAAGCCGACAATCAAAATGAACAGCAGGACAAAGGAACCTGGGATACCCAGATAGCGCTCAAGGGCAGGCTGGATTGCGTGATCCATGTTTTCCTCCTTAATGAACAGGTGAAAGGCAAGGCGCAATTATGAATGACGATTCATTTAATAGCATAGGTTTTTCAGGTGGTCAAGGATTTTTGCTTTTGGATAAATGACGGTGGGTACCTTTAGGTGGAAACATGGCCATTGTAAAGCATCAGAAACATGTTTTTTTATTGTACCAATCCCGGCATTTAGGTTATTATGAAAAAATCTGTTAATTGTGTCCTTTAAATAATGACAAACTCGTAAAAAGTGTTTTGTGAACGAGATTGAGCGTTTTGGGAGAGAAGCGCTTGAGATGTTCAGCGTTAAGAAATGCTAACTGTCTGAGGGCATTATACCGAGTTTTAGTCCCGCTGAAGCGGGAAACATCTTAAGTGCGCCCAAAATGCTCACGGATAGAGCAAAAATCGACTTTTTACGAATGCATCAATAATAGAGAGGACCCCCAAAAAAAACAGTAGGGAATAATAGTAGAACGATAGAGAATATAATGAAAGGTCTCAGTAGTGATACAGACAGGAGGGCATTATCTGCCCTGTTAAAGTCCAGTGCCCTTATAAACTCATCACTCCAAATCTCCGATGTACTTGATTCTGCCATGAAGGTGGCTGAGGAGTTTATGGAGGCTGAGGCCAGTTCAGTCCTTGAGCTTGATGAAGAAACAGGGGATATCATTTTCAGATTGGCACGGGGTAAGAAGGGTGGATTTGTCGGGACAAAGAGATTGAAGCTCGGTGAGGGAATTGCTGGATCGGTCATACAGAACGGAAGGCCGATGATTGTCGAAGATGTGGAAAAGGAAAGAAGATTTAGCGATCGGTTTGACAAGGAAACAGGTTTTAAGACACGGTCACTCATCTGTGTTCCGCTTACTATCCGGGAAAAGACGATAGGTGCCCTTCAAGTCATCAACAAAAAAAATGGAGGCCCATTTACCGAGGAAGACCTTGATCTCCTGACAGCCCTTGCTCAGCAGATTGCTGTTGCACTGGACAATGCGAAGCTTTACGAGAGGCTGGAGGAGAGCTTCAAGTTAACTGCCGAGGAACTTAAAGCCACACAACAAAAGTTGATTCGATCGGAGCGATTAGCAGCCCTGGCCAATCTGGTTCAGGGAGTGTCCCATGAGGTACGGAACCCGATCATGTCCATAGGGGGCTTTGCAGCGAGGATGAAAGCTGGGCTAGGGAAGAAACATAAATTCCATAGATATCTTGACATCATCCTTCAAGAGACATCAAAGCTCGAAAAACTTGTCAAGGATGTGAAAGAGCTTGCAGGAATGCATACCGCATATCTCCAGCCAGCAAACATGAACAATCTCTTGCTCACGGCCATAGAGAATTTCTCTCCTGCCCTATCCCAGAGATCCATCCATCTCGAAACAGATATTGAAGAGGGCTTGCCTCCTATTACGGTGGATAAGGCGCAGATAGTGAGGGCATTGAAGAATATTGTCCAAAATAGTGTGGAGGCTATGCCTTCGGGAGGCACGCTTAAGCTGAGGGCTCGGGAGGTAGACTCTCACATCCAGATCGTGATAGAAGACTCTGGTATTGGCATAGACGAGGACGAACTTGACTCCATCCTGGAACCCTTTGTTACTTCCAAGACAACGGGGGCTGGGTTGGGGCTGACTATGGTTTATCAAATCGTAATGAATCACCACGGTGAAATTGACATCAAGAGCAGGGGTGGCAGGGGAACGAAAGTAACGCTTGATTTACCTTTAAATCTTCAATCTCAAATGGAGGGCTAAGAAATGAGACGGAATAAGGGTCTATTACTCCTGGCTATTGCCCTTATTATCGGTGGCTTGCTGGTTTACTACTTCAGTTATCATTATGGCAAGGAAGGCGAAAAACAGGCAACTGTTGAGAATGCAGACATGGATCGAGAGGAAAGACCTGAAGGGGTGGAAGCGGTAACTGCTGAGAAAAAAACCGAAGAGGTTTCAGGAGAACAGGGAGTTGAGGGCCAGGTCACGGACGTTGAAGATGAATGCAGGAGGATGGAAAAAGAGCTTCTAGAGTTTCTTACATATCTTGATAAAAAGGATTATATCAGGGAGTTGGGCATAGAGGAAGATATGCACACCCATTTCAAGAAGATCCTTCGTCGGTTATCCTTAAACCCTCCTACTCCGGCAGGAGAAGGATTGAAAATTGATACGATTATCAAAAATATATACCATTTTTATAGGGCATTAAGTTTACAGGATCTAAAGCTCATAAGACTGATTTTAAAGAATGAAGCTGATACCTTAGAGATGAACCTGGCGGCACTGTACCCATGGCTTATGTCAGCGGATAGATGCAGCCAAAAGGATGGGCTGCCATCCTCTCTGGATACCATTTACCGATACGCCGGTTTTTTGGCAAATTCTATTGGGGGAAGGGCCTATCTATTTCGGCGGGAAACAAGGTTGCGACTCCTTATGAATTATTACTGCCTCCTCATTATCCATGAAGCTGACAAAAGAAAGATGAACAGTTTCGGGATCGATATAACGCCGTTCCTGGAGCCGTTGGCTGAGGAGATTGAAAACTATCAGTTTCTCTACTACCGGAAGGAGTATGCGGGTAAGCTAATTGATCTGAAAAATTACTACGTAAAGAAAAGGAAGATATCCTGATATCTCTCTAAGCCCTATCAAGGTACGAGAGGGTTGATTCCCAGAATCTTATATCATTCTGCAGTCTCTGGTAAAATTTGGTATTGGTAATGGCAATGCCGCCAATTTCGGCAAGTGCCAGGATAAAGTCTATCTCCTCACTATCATATTCCCTTTGTTCTGCCGAATAGAGGCGTATTTCTCCAATAACATATTCATTCACAACAATGGGAACAGCCAGAATAGACACGATACCCTCTTTTTTTGCCTCATCTCGATACTGTATTTTATCGTCTGCAGCAGCATCCTTTATAAGAACTGTTGTTCCTCTTGCTACATCTGGCATACTCTTATCTGCCTGAAGAGGTCCTTTTTGAACATATTCATCGCTCAATCCTCTTGATGCAACCATGTCTAGCCTGCCAGTTGTCTCGTTCAAAAGATATACACAACATCCCCTAATATGCATAATCTGGCTGATTTTTTCTGCCATTGAATCTAAGACCTCCCCTGAGTTCAGATCAGAAAGGAGATCTCGAGAAACCTCATGTAAAATTTTGAAAAATTTGGTGGATCTCTTGGTGTCAAAAGCTTCCCGGGATACAGCTTTAGCCCCGTAGCGTTTCATTTTCACATGATGGACAGGCTCTATTCCTCCTCTTTCGAAAAGCCTGGTCAACTTTTCCTTCTCCTTTTCGTACATTCTGGCATTTATTATGGCCAGTCCAGCCATTTCGCCCAGGGCGGACACAAATTCAATCTCTTCCTCTGTAAAGGATCTGGGGGAGGAAGTATACAGTCTCAGCATTCCGATTACCTTATGGTGAATCTGAACAGGTACACTCAATATTGAAGCAATCCCTTCTTCGGCCTTTTCCTTGGGGTACTGGATTCGTGGATCGTTCTGTGCGTCAATAATCAAGACCGGTTTTCCGTCCAATACCTCTGGTACGCTCTTATCCGCATTCAGGGCCCCTTTTCTCAGATACTTCTTGCTCAAGAAATGGGATGCAACAAGCTCTAAATCCTTCGTCTCCTCATTTATGAGTCTGAGGCTGGCGGCCTTTATTTTCATTGCAGCAACGATCCTTTTTACAATAAGGCGCAACACCTCTTTTGAATCAAGCACCGATAAGACAGCCCTGGATACCTCGTGGAAGACCCTGAAATATGCAATTTCTTTTCGTTCCATTTGACCCCATGTTAAGCTTGTTAACACTATAAATATATAGGAATTGCTTTCGACGGTCAAGCAAATAGGGGCACGGTCGCGGTAACGTCAAGGTCCAGGGTATGGGTATCTTGTCCTGTGACGCGGCCCTGGAGGCACGGTAACGTCAAAGTCTATAAGGGGTACGGGTTATCTCTTTTCAGGTATGTTCGGTGATACTGTTTGCCTTTTAGCGGCATTGTGTGTATTTTTTTTACAGGCTGTTGCCGAGATCCTTTTTCACTTGGGCTAAAACGTTTTTTCCCGACTTGTCGGGATTCGCCAAGATTGATGCATTCGTAAAAAGTCGATTTTTGCTCTATCCGTGAGCATTTTGGGCGCACTTAAGATGTTTCCCGCTTCAGCGGGACTAAAACTCGGTATAATGCCCTCAAACAGTTAGCATTTCTTGACGCTGAACATCTCAAGCGCTTTTCTCCCAAAATGCTCAATCTCGTTCACAAAACACTTTTTACGAGTTTATCAAGATTTGTTTGCAAAAAACGTTTTAATGACCGCTCAAAGGGATTTCCGTTTGGGCAACAGCCTGTTAAAGAGCGACATAATCTGAATAGTGAAACGGGGTGAATTGCGTGGTCGCACCTATTAAGACGATTTCAGTAATTGGGGCCGGAGGTATGGGAGCCGCTTATGCCAGCAAGTTTTATGACCTGGACAAAAACGGTGTATTCCTTGTCGCCAAAGGAGAACGCTGTGAGAGGCTCAAGGAAAAGGGTCTGATCGTTAATGGACGGCACTACTTTTTTAATGTTATCAGACCAGAAGAAAAGGGGTCACCCTCCGATGTCATACTCGTGGCTGTCAAACATCATCATCTGGAAGAGGCTCTCAAGGACATCTCGAACAGGGTGGGTGAGAACACCCTCATCTTATCGGTCATGAACGGCATTGAAAGTGAGGCGCAGATTGGAGCTGTGTATGGGATGGATAAGCTGCTCTATTGCGTTGCAGTTGGTATTGACGCAGTCAGGCAGGGTAATCGTGTCAGCTTTTCCCGACAAGGGAAGCTCTTTTTCGGGGAAGCAGAAAACATTCATTTTACCGAGCGGGTCAAAAGGGTTCAATCCCTGTTCGATCAGGCTGAGATTGTGTATGAGATTCCTGAGGACATGATTCGAACCCTCTGGTGGAAATTCATGATCAATGCAGGAATCAATCAGGCTTCGGCGGTGCTGGGTGGGCCCTATTCGGTTTTTCAAAGGTCAGGTGACGCCAGGGAGCTCATGGAATCGGCAATGAGGGAGGTTATGGCCATTGCCCAAGCAGCCGGAGTCCATTTAACAGAAGCAGACATGACAAACTGGAATCTGTTTCTCAGCAGCCTATCCCCAGATGGGAAAACCTCGATGCTCCAAGACATTGAGGCGAGAAGGAAGACAGAGGTAGAAATGTTTGCTGGGAAAGTGATTGAGCTGGGAAAGAAATATGGAGTTCCAACGCCGGTGAACCAGACCCTTTACCGGATCATAAAGGTTATTGAAGGGGATTGAGATTTTTATTTTACATCCCATCTTCTTTCTCATATACTTCCCACCGTGAAACCGCATACCACGTATTATCAGTGGTTTCCGGATTTTTGGGTTTGTGCTGTCGGTTTTTTTATTTCGTCATAGTAAACTTGGTCCTTTGGGCCAGGTCAGTGCGGCCGTTGGCGGGATGGCTCTCCCGGCAACTATTGCCGTGGGGTGTTGGAATAATGGAATATTGGAACAATGGGTTTAGTGAAATTGGGTCATTTTTGACATATGACCTGGATGTACTATTAAGAATCAAGAAATCTTCCGCTTTTAGCCCCAGTATTCCATTGTTCCATCATTCCACTATTCCATTTGGACTAAACTGCACCCCTCTGAGGTGAAATCAAAGCCGGCCCCTCTGGAGTCGGATTTCTACTTGAAAACTATCTGATAACAAGGAGATTGTGTGTCATCTATTAAGGGTAAAAATCCTGGTGATCTGCCTGTTGGTCAGCACTGGATTCAGAAATGGCCTGGGAGAACCGCAGAACCGCCACCTGATGTTGACCCGGAGTCTTGGAGCGTAAAGGTCACCGGCCTGGTGGAAAAACCGTTGACCCTTACCCTCCGGGAAGTTCAAGCACTGGGGGCAGTTGAGATTGTCAGGGACTTTCACTGTGTAGAGTCATGGAGTGTTCCACATAATAAATGGAAAGGCGTTCCAGTTCACCGGATCCTTGAATTGGCATGTCCCTTATCTGAGGCTCGCTATGCTGTAATAGGCAGCCCTGGTGGTTACGAGACCAATCTTTCCTTGGAGACCCTGCTGCGCCCGGATACCTTACTCGTCTGGGAATGGGGTGGGAGGCCGCTTAAGTGGGAGCATGGTTACCCCCTCAGGCTTATCGTTCCGGATCTCTATGCTTACAAAAGTGCTAAATGGGTTTCACAGATCAAGATCGTCAGTGAGGATAGCCTTGGGTTCTGGGAAAAGAGGGGATATCACCGAGGTGCAGATGTCTGGTCAGGTGAACGCTTTGAGGGAGACTCACCTGATACGAGGAACACACGTGGAAAATAGAAACTACAAGAACGGGGCACTGGAAATAATCGACATCCTGGAAAAGGAATACCCTGATGCCAGAACCGCCCTTTCGTTTAAGATGCCCTTGGAGCTTTTGGTATCTACGGTGCTTTCGGCCCAATGTACCGATGAAAGGGTAAACAAGGTAACCGAGGACTTGTTTCAGAAGTATCGCTCTGCAGAAGATTATGCTCAGGCTGATTCCAGTGAGTTGGAGGAGGAGATTAGACCCACTGGCTTTTTTCGAAATAAGGCAAAAGCGATCAAGGCATTCAGTGCTGTTTTGGCAGAGAGGTACAATGGAGAAGTACCATCCAGCCTTGACGCACTCGTATCTCTCCCGGGAATTGGCAGGAAAACCGCAAATCTTGTGCTTTCAGAGGCCTTTGGTATTCCTGGGATCGTGGTAGATACCCATGTTCTCAGGTTGAGTAAACTCATCGGTCTCACGGGAAATACCGATGCCACGAAGGTAGAATTTGATCTCATGGAGATAATTCCAAGAGAAAAATGGCGGCTCTTCTCAAACCTCCTTATTCTCCATGGCAGGGCCGTGTGTATAGCAAGAAGACCGAGGCATCAAGACTGCAAGATCGTTGATTTGTGTGAAGCGGGAATCAGGTGGAAAAATGAAAAGCTTGCGTAAGTCGCGGTATGGTGGCCAGAAATGATTCAGTGGAATACCTTGCTTATTGTATTCCTATCAGTTTTTGTTTTTCGATTCCTGTTTCAGCTTACCCTCAACCTCGCTAATATCTCCCACTTACGCCGACACGGAAACCATGTCCCGCGGGTTTTTCAGGGTACAGTGGATGAAAAGAAACTCTCCAGGATGTCAGCCTATACAGCGGATTCTACCAGGTTTGGAATTGTTGCGAAATTGTTTGACCAGGCTGTATTGCTTGCCATTCTGTTGACTGGCCTTTTGCCCTGGCTGGTTGGAGAAATCACTGCCTGGCACCTCGGGTTTATCGGTGGGGGGTTGCTCTTTTTCGCTATTCTTGCGTTGATTGCTCAGCTGCTTGACATTCCGTTTGACCTTTACAGCACCTTTGTGATTGAGGATAGGTACGGTTTCAATACCAGGACAATGAGGCTGTGGTTCATAGACTGGATTAAGGGTTTGGTGCTATCCGGTATTCTTGGTGGGATCCTCATCTTTTTCCTGTTGGCATTGGTGTACTATTTTGAGAGTGCCTGGTGGATTCTGGCATGGATAGTTATTTCGTTGTTTGAGCTGGTCATCATGTGGCTCTACCCGGTTTTGATTGCTCCCCTTTTCAACAAGTTTGAGCCGATTCCTGATAAAGAGTTGGAAAAAAGTATTGCCTCCCTTATGGGAAGGGCGGGACTGGCAGTAAAAGGGGTGTTTCAGATGGATGCTGGCAAGAGGAGCAAACATACCAATGCCTATTTCACGGGACTGGGCAAAACGAAAAGGATTGTTCTCTTTGATACCCTCCTGCAATCGCATCCGCATGAGCAAGTCCTCTCAGTCCTTGCCCATGAAGCAGGTCACTGGACGAAAAAGCACATTATCAAGCAACTGATTCTGGTGGAGGTAGCCTCCTTGATTGGATTGTTTATCATAGCAAACCTGCTTAACTGGCAGCTTCTGTACCGGACCTTCGGTTTTCAGGAACAGTTTACCTATGTTGGGCTTTTTCTGGTTCCAGTACTTTTGAGCCCCCTTGGCTATTTTTTGAGACCTCTGGGAGCGTATCTCTCCAGAAGGTATGAACGGCAAGCAGATGATGTTGCTGTTGAGTTGATGGGTGCAGCTAAACCGATGAAAGATACCTTGATACGGTTAGACGCAGATAATCTGGCCAATTTGGTGCCCCACCCCGTGTTTTCCTGGTTCAATTACTCACACCCACCATCAGTTGAAAGGATAGAACGGCTGGAAAATATGATGGATAGGTGAATCTACCCCGATCTATTCGATTGTCATGATCGTTTGATCCGTCAAGGTCAGCCTTTCAAGTCCGGACGAAGTTACGAGGTAGTCATCTTCCAGACCTACGACCCCTTGTCCCGGAAAGATACATTTTGGTTCCAAGGCGATAACCATCCCCTGTTTCAGCTTTCCCGAAAGGTCCGAGGTAAGTGTATTAACCACCAAAGCGGAACGGACAGCACGATTCATCAAACAGTATATATTCAATACCACTGAGGAGGCGTTCGATACTTTGTTTCACATTTTCAAGTTGTGTTTCATTCATCTGTTTCAATTGTCTCGTCTAAAAGCCTGTGGATAATCCCTAAGAAGAGCTTAGTTCCAATAGGGATTATTTCTTCGGGGGAGTCATAGTAAGGCGTGTGCAGTTGGGCACACTTTTCTCCGGCGCCTACGCCAAACATGGCTCCTGGAATTTTTGAGGTGAGACGCCCAAAGTCCTCAGAACTGCGTATGGGTTTTGTCATCGGCAGAACATCGAGCCCGGCTGAGCGAGCAGTTTGCTCAATTATGCGGCACACCTCCTTATGATTAGAGGTGGTTACAAATTCGTCGGTCCAGGAGACCTGAAATTCTAGTCCCGCAGACAGCGCTTTGTCCTGAACCAGCTTACTTGCCTTTTCAACTAACAGGGGCATGGACTCATCGGTCTCTGTGCGGAGCGTTGCCATAACTTCCGCATAACCTGGCGATGTGCCAAACGCTGGTTCCCCCAAACGGGAGTGAACAACGGCCACCCGTGTTAAAACACCGTTCGGTTCAAGGACTGAGGGAAGGTTGGTTAAGCCTTCGATAATCTGACACATTGGTATGGCAGGACTCCTCCCGTGCTCGGGCCATGCCGCATGAGAGGTCAGTCCGGTGAGTCTGATTATCATGCCTCTGGAGGCACAACTAAAGGTTCCTGGTTTTACCACAATACTGCCCATGGGGTAACCGGGCAGATTGTGAAGGGCAAATACATAATCTGGATTAAGAGATCTGAACTTTGGATCTTCGACAAGCCTCTCGGCCCCTTCACCTGTTTCTTCGGCTGGTTGATACAAGAGTACTACCTGACCACATTTGGGGCGTTCATTTGCCAGCATGTGTCCTAGGCCAGCCACGATAGTCATGTGACCATCATGCCCGCACGCATGGGAAATGCTTGAGTTCATGGAGCGATATTCGAAATCGTTTTGTTCTGCAATAGGAAGCGCGTCAAGTTCACAGCGAATGATGACTGTTGGTCCAGGCGCTTGGCCTTTAAATATAAATGCGATCCCGTGTCCTCCGATTTTGGAGATTATCTCGTCTGGCCTAAATTGAGCAAAAAAGGCTAGAATCCTTTTTGCGGTATTCACCTCTGTGCCTGATAATTCCGGATTCTTATGAAGATCCCTTCGCAGTTTAATCAGAGAGGGAAGGAAGGCCTCGAGCTCTGTGATTAGATCCATCGCCTGCTTCCTCATTAATGCTGACAAATGCCAATATCAACAGGCTGTTGCCGAAACCCCTTTTCGCTTGGTCTAAAGCGTTTTTTGATCCCGCTATCCAGCGGGATTGGCAAAACCGTTTTAATGACCGCTCAAAGGGATTTCTGTTTCGGCAACAGCCTGTCCAAGGTTAACAGCACAAAACCAAATTCTTCTAACCGTCTAACGATCAACCTCTTCCCAATAACTCAAAAAGCCCCTAACCAGCTGTGCGAAAGAGGAAAAAGGAGTGCCTATTTATCATCCTTGAAATAATCAGCAAGCAGCTCTCTGCTGTGTTCATCCTCGTGGCAGTAATCACACAGATTTTCCCAGTTAGATCCATCAGGGGGATTGTTCCTGTGATTTCCATCTTTGTGGTGTACGGTCAGGAGGTGTCTATTTTTGTGAGTGAACTCTCGCCCGCATTTTGCACAGATAAGTCCGTGAATTCTTAGTGAACGTTCTCTGTAATCGCTGTCTCCGGATTTGCCTCTTCTTGTATCTCTCAGAAGATCCTCAAAAGATTCACTACTAGGTATCTTCCCAGACCGTGGCCTCTTGTGCGGGCGGTATCGTCTATCTCTCATTTTGATGACTCCTCCCGGTTTCTTGTTTCTTCTTTTGACAAGATCGCTCAACAAAAGTCAAACGGAGACTTGTCCCCTTTGTAAAAGAACACAGCGATTTTGCCGGTCCGAACTCATCCGGCGCGAAATAGTCTGGGTCCACCACAGTTGATAAGAGCCAGCATGGGCGGTCATCGTTGTTTTCCACCTCTATCCAGACGGCTTGCATCAACCTGTGTGCCAGATCGATATCGAATATGGCTTGGGACTCCTCATTTGTCAAAATGGCGCAAGTAACCCGAATAACGCCGTCTGTCCTGGTCTGTGCATGCTACTTGAACCGCACCCTATCAATGGGTTTTGGATTGAAGGATGCACATCCTTGTAATGTCATCAAACCGCAAATACCCAACAACAAGGCCAGGTATGGGAGAATCTGAGTATGCTTGAGTGTCATATTCAAACTGAGATTAAGAGTTGTTTTTACGACCGGAAGCTGATCAGGTGGTTAGAAGAGATCAAAATGTAATGTTGCATTAAGATGCTGTAAATGCTCTCCCTTCTTTTTCTAAAGAAATCGTCCGGTTCTTTCCTTTAGGTATATGTCCAAAGTAGAAGGGGCCGATTATCTTTTTATTAAAACCCAAAACGGACTTAATCTCAACATGAATTCAGAGCATAGGTTATAACACTCTGAAATTATTAATAAAAAGCAAAACATTTTATTGAAAAATGGGCTCCAATCAGGTATAAGAGTCTAGAATAACAAAGAAAAAATCAGAAAGGAGCTCAACAGTGAAATTATCACGCCAAGCACGAAGATCACAAGAAAGAAACACAAAAAACGATGAGAAAAAGCTTATCGAGCAATTAGAGCTATCAGATTTTTAGGAGGGTATGTTCTAAAGCAACTTATGGAAATAGCTGTTTTGCTGTTTTGGACCTTTTGGTAAGTTGTTTCAGAACCAACGTTTTTTCGGATGGCCTTTGTACCATTTCCGTTCTGTGCTCGCCTACCAGGTGTTTCCGAGGGGACTGCTCACCCTCCATCCGGCTCAAGAATCCGCGTGTCCAACCGGAAAAGCCCAGGCGCCCCATGGGGTCGGCGCCTCTCTGCCAAGATTTACTCCTATGAGCAACCCATCCAAGATATCCACACTGCCATCACCGTTGATATCCGCCCTTGGATCACTGGGAGGGGTACTACCAAAGGCGGCATGCACGATGACGAGGTCCAGGAAGTCTATGAGGCGATTGCCATCGGCATCGCCTGCAAAAAGGGTCACGGTAGACAGGTCGATGGGTCTATTATGCCTTACTTCAAATTTTCTTTGGGCATAAAGGTATCCGTCCATAGATACCGTAATGGTATGGTATCCTTCCGGCAACAAGAAGAAAACATGCCCATCACTTCCAGTCAATTGCTGCCAACCATCGACGCTCACCAGAACGCCGCTATGATCCTGACGCCCTTCGAGCCGAATATGGGCGGTCATCCAACCATTCCCATCGGCCAAGGACCCGTCAGCATTTGGCAGACCATAACCAATGCAATAGCAGATTAGAAAGAATATTCCCATGAAAATAGCCAAACGGCTTAGGGTTCTCCTGTTCATGATACTCTCCTTTCTTGGAAAAGGTCCCATTTGATCGAGATCCGCTTTAGTACCAGGGAACGGGACCTGATTTTTTGAGGTTTGCTGATACCAAAACCAAATCCAATATATCGACAACTCCATTACCGTCGATATTCCCTGGAGGATCTGAAGGTGGCGGAGTTGTGGCTACCCCAGATCCAATGCCGCTGTTTTATCAGACCGGTGGCTTCTCCGACCTTTTATAGACGTCATCTGATAATCCTTATGGAAACAGATAGCCATCCCTGATGGTTCAGACCGCTTCACGATTCCACTGATCTCTACACGAGCTTGAGTTCCCATGAGTTTTTTCAACTTGTCAATCGACAGAATCAGATTTATTTGTACGGGTGTGCCCTCAGGCAGAGGATCCACACCGTAGAAGAATGCCCCCCCAGAGGATATATCTCTGGTCCTGAGGTGAAATACTCTCTTCATCTGATCCGCAGTTTCCGCCGTGATTTCCCCGCGGAGTTTCAAATTGAATCTTTCCAATTTCCTTCGATCTTTCATCGTTCTTTGAGCCCCCCAAAGGATGTTGTAGTCAGGAGTCAGGTACCATCAGTGGCTTATAGATCTTTTGGATAGTTGTACGTGAAGGAGGAGGATTTTGCAATCGGGAGATGGTATGATTTTTTTCGTATTTTTTTCCCTGTGCGGCTACGAAATACCTAAGAAGAATGTATTAGTGGGACTTCGCTATTTGAGCCTGTTCAATATTCTAACCCATTGAAATAACTTAACTTTTAGCGCATGATTTTTAAAAGTAACTCAAAATATTAACATTTAGGCTCATTTTTGAATTGTCTAACCCCTTGATATTGTTTATGAATACAAGTACTTTGGAAAAATAAATATTGAACAGGCTCTATTTGAGGGGGGTTAAGAGGAGGGTATGTGGAAAGTTCCTGATGAGAACTGATTTGGCTTACAGGTTCTTGGCAGCCCAAAGGGCAGCTTGAAGGCGGTTGGGTACACTGATTTTCTTAAAGATATTATACAAGTGGGTTTTGACTGTATGAGGGCTGATGCAGAGTCTGTCCGCAATCTCCTCATTGGTGGCCCCCACAGCGACTATTGCCAGTATCTCATTCTCTCTCTGGGTTAGAGGGATTCTGTACCCGTTGGGGAAGGGTTCTCGGCTCTTGTTTCTCAGAATGCATTTCATCATGATCTTCCTGGGAAGCCACAGCTCTCCGTCAAAAATGGCACGGATCCCTTTCAGAAATACGTCCAAGGAGTCGTGTTCATAAAAGAACCCTCGTACCCCTAGCATCACGGTTCTCTCTTCAATCCCCAGACCTTGCGGCACATTAAAGAAGGTCACAAGATCTTGGGCCAGTAGCCTTTTGCCATAGGATTCTATTTCAACCACAAGCGTTTCGAGATCCTTGCCAAGGCAGTCCCACAATACCTGCCTGTGCGTGTCAACTTTTTTGTTATTTGTGACCGAAATGTGCTGAATGCTTAATTTGGGCACGCACTTCGCCCCGGTTTCCTGCTCTAAGAATTTGGCGATTAGCTCATTTTGAAACCTTTTGGGGCCAACAACATAGATCTGCTTGTTGGTCAACGGCATCTGGCTGTTGTCGCGTTTGGAAATTTCGGAGTTCATAGCCGCGAATTTTCACCCCTTACGTTTTCCCTTTTCTCAGCAAAAGTTGTGTCGGGATGATCTCTTCCGGAGATCCCCGCAAGCCCTTGTTTGCAGTGAGATGGTTTTTTCTATTCTTCGGCAGATGGGGCCGTTTTCGTGAGCTTTTTTTGGATCATAAGATCCCACAGTCACTTTTCGGATAAGGAAGCACACAAAGGAAGGGGGTTAGGAGGGGAGGTTCTGATGTAACTTATGGGCATAACTGTTTTGCTGTTTTGAACTTTTTGGTAAGTTGTTTCAGAACCAAGATCCCCTTTTGCGCTTACGAGTCCTCTAGTAAAAGAAATCCTCTGTTGCAATCCGTTTGGTGTCGTCGAATTCAATACCTTCCATTTCCAGTAAGGTTCGTTTCATTTCTAGTCCACCCTGATATCCACCAAGTGATCTGTCTGAGCGAATTGCCCGGTGACATGGGATTATGATCGGGAACGGATTGTTTGCCAAGGCGTTGCCAACTGCCCGGGCTCCGTTCGGGCTACTCAAGTGCCTAGCGATACGCTGATAGGTACTAACGGACCCCCGAGGGATCCCGTGTTCAGCACGCAAAACCTCCTGTTGAAATCCAGAGCAGATGTCCATACAAACCACCTCAAGAGAAAACTCAATGTCTTCACCACTAAGAAATGCCTCAATATCATCGGCAACGACATCAATCTCAGAACAAGAAGAGTCGATAGAATCAGGAAATAACACGGAAACCTGGTGTGTGGCCGTGACACCCGGCCTGGAGAGCAAAACTCGAAAGATCTTCGGCTGGCCACCAAAAACCGACCATAGCATAACCACTGGACCGAAAGGGGTGGAGCGAATGCAGAAGGATGATTTGACAGTGCCTTTGTTTTTCATGTGTTTAAGGCTGGAGCTAATCCGCCTGCAAAAGAGCATCAGCGATTTTCTAGGTCGAGCTTCAGCGAATGGTTCAAGTAAGTCGCTTCGAGAAACCTTGAGTTTCAACCTTCTGAGATGAAGAATCTCATCATCGGCCTGGTATCTGAACGACGAGCAACCTCAAGGAAGCCAGCTTTCCTGAAAGCCGAAGCAAGCCCTGTCCAGGCAAAGGCGGCTGGCATTTTGTCTTTCTTGGGCTCAACAGGATAACCTTCGAGAACCGTTCCGCCTCGTTTTTTGACATACTCGATAACAGCTTGCAGAAGCTGAACGCTGAGTCCTTTGTTGCGATAGTTCTTGTCGACAAAGAAACAAACGATGGACCATACTGGTGACTCGTCAATCTTTTTGAGAATGCGGGACCGATTCAGAACGGGAAAGCTAGGTCGAGGTGCTACTGAGCACCAGCCGACCGGCACATTCCCAGTGTAGGCCAGGATGCCAGGCACCTCGCCGGAATCAACGATGGCTTTCATGGCTTTCCTGTTGCCTTCACCCTTCTGGCGCTCAAATTCGGAACGTTTAAGCCGCCACCACATACACCAGCAGCCGCCACAGGCTCCACGCTGTCCAAAGAGCTGTTCAAAATCAGCCCATCGATCTCCAGTGAGGGGATAGAATTCCAACGCCCGGAGCCTATCTCTTTTGTCCTGCATCATAAATACCGCGGTTTCTTTCTATACTGTACGAATGCTGCCAGTAAAAATAGAGGCTCAAACCTTAACTATTTACTAAAATCTACCATTCCATAGATATTTTAGTTTGTCAAAACGCTGTCTCAAATAGGAATCTTTTTCTATTTTCTCTGCCAATCGTACCCTGTTTCGGCTGAAAATATGCATTTATTCCACATGATATGTTTAAGAACGCATTCTTTCGTGAAAAACACATTGGTTTTTTTATTATCAGCGATGGGAAGCTCATCTCCGCTAAAAAAAGGTCTTCCAGGGCTCGTTAAATTGTTCCTTGAGTGCCATATCCGTAGTATCTCCTCCTTCAGCATCTATCAAAAGCGCAACCTGAAACCTATAAACAACGAATCATCATCCTTCTCCACCTCACCGGAAGGATCATCGAAGCGGGCATCAAAAGTCCTATAACCAACCCCAATTGCTCCATTTTCCACAACATAGAAATACAGCGCGGCAGAGAATTCCATATACCGATTGGAATCCCTAAAACAGAGAGCCTCGGGAGCCAGGGAGAAAGACGCTGAAATAGTTATTGGCAGATTCGTCGCCCTTCCCCTGAGGTCGTATTCACCGAGGACCTGAAAGCTCACCGCCCCCAGGTCATACTCTTTAATGCCAACTTCCACCTCCCCAAAAAAGGCCTTGAGTCCCAAACCGAGAATCAGCCCGGGAACCAACACGTCATCTTTTAAGGCGAAATTTAGATTCGTTATCAGATAATCATCGCTATAATCCAAACCAATGCCAGCTTCAGGGTAGCTATCGTAAGCCGGAAATATCCAAGCCACATTTAGTTTGATATCATCGGAGTTTGCATAAATCTCGGAACTGATACTTGCACTGCGTCCATATGTTGGAAGAATAAGGGTAATCACGGCGACTATTAATGCTATTGTTCTTATGTTTTTCATGCTCGTTTTCCTATCTGGGTTTGGCTCAAGGAAAATCTTCTGGCGTCTGTTTCCACGTGCAATACGTGATAAAAAGCCCCAAAGAAGTGTATCCGTGGTTTTCTACGCATAATTGTTAAATACCAGGTACTAGAGCAGATATCAATAATCAATTAGTCACGCCTGAGCCAATTTCCATTTCCGTGGCGGTATCCCACCCATGTGGGCGAAATGAAATATGAGAAAATGATTTTCTTGCAAAAGGACAGGGGAGGGCGTTTTTAGATGTCCTGTAAAGTCGGTAGAAAAGGTGAGAGGTGATTATAAAAAAAGGGCATTGTCTTGGTTCACTGTACCTTCAGACAATGCCCTTTGGTGGTTAGGGTCTTAGGCCTTCTTTTTGGGTTTACTCTTCTTTTTTGCCTTGTTTTCCTTGACTTCTATCTTTTTGGCCTCAACTACCTCAGCCTTTGGGAGGCTGAGTTTGAAAACGCCATCTTTGTAAGTTGCATCGAGTTTGTCCGTTTTAACCTTCTCGGGAATGCGAAAGCTCCGCTCGAATGACCCGTAACGTCTCTCAATGCGATGGTAGTTCTCTTCCTTCTCTTCGTTTTCCTGTTTCTTTTCACCCTTAATGGTGAGAATGCCATCAGTAAGCGTTACGTCCAGATCCTTGGCATCAACGCCCGGAATTTCACCAGTAACCATATACTCTTTTTCAGTTTCGGATATATCAATTACAGGCATCAAGGCGTCTTCCTTGTTGAAAAGATCGGTGAGGCCAAAATCGTTGAAAAACAGGTCAAACATATTCCAATGTGGTAAGAGCGACATAAAGCCATCTGCCCTTGGAATCAATTCATATGTCCTTGTCATATCTGACACCTCCTTTCTTGATTGAGCTTTGGATGTTTGAATAGTAATCATTATCACTATCAATTCAATCCCCCACAGGATAATTTTTGATTAATGCACAGGGGCTTCAGGTGTGCTGATAGGATTGTCTTGGTGTTGATCATTAGTGAAGATAGGAAAATTATCTCTCGCCCGCTCCCTCCCGCAGTAAGGTGCGGGACATCGCTCGAGTCCACAAAGGTCGCAGAGATAACTATTAAGTTGTCGTGATTTTTTGACCCCAGTTAAATAGGCTGCGCCCCAGTGGAATAGGAGCAAGCATTCCACGGGGTAAACATTCGACGGGACAGGGACGAAAAGATCAGCCCAAATCCTCCTTTCAAGGATTCCGCTAAAAACTTTGAGGCTCTGCGAGCTCTCCTGTGAGATTAAAGAGCTTTTCAGGTCATAGATAAGGCACGTTTTTCAGGGGTGATTGTTGACTAAGATAGGACCGTGGTAGGTATAAACCTGGGTTCTGTGAATGGGTTTGAAGATTCAAGTGCAACTAACAACTAACAACGGACGACTGACCTCATAAATATTTCAAATATATGAAAAACTCTCTGTTTCCTTTTGCACCCGTGATTGGAGATTCAAAGGTTCCGCAAACAGCCAATCCTCGGTTAGAAAAAAAGGCGGATAGATCATTGATAATGGTTTTCTGCAGACCTTCATCTCGAATCAATCCACCCTTTGCCACCATGCCCTTTCCGGCCTCGAATTGGGGCTTGATAAGGGCAAGAATGAAGCTCCCTTTACCGAGGTGTCTTATAGTGGCGGGGACAACTATCTTTAAGGAGATAAATGAGGCGTCTATCACTGCGCCATCAAGAGATTCCTTTATCTTTGAGGGCGGTAGATGCCTGATATTGGTTCTCTCTAATACAACAACCCTGGGATCGTTTCTCAATGACCATGCCAGTTGGCCGTACCCTACATCAACGGTAAAGACCTTTTTGGCGCCATGCTGAAGGAGGCAATCGGTGAACCCGCCAGTGGAGGCCCCTACATCGAGAATTGTGAGGCCCCTCACGTCTATGGAGAACTCGCGTAATGCTGCCTCGAGTTTTATTCCTCCTCTGCTCACATAGGGATGATCAGGCCCGGTGAGTTCAATGGAGACGGATGGATTTACGAGATGGCCTGGTTTTTCAACCCGCTTCCCATCCACCGTGACCAAACCGGCAATGATTATTCCTTGTGCCCGTTGCCGGCTCACGAGGAATTCTTTTTCAACCAAGAGCTGGTCAAGCCTTTTCTTTGGCTGGCTCATGCTGGTTACATAATCTTCTGGCCTCGGCTACGATCTCTTTTGTGTCAATGCCACATTGTTCTCGTAACAGGTTTTGGGGGCCATGCTCTACGAATGTATCCGGAATTCCCAGACGCTTAACCTTCACCGACGATACATCTTGATCGGTAAAGGATTCGAGAATTGCACTTCCAAATCCACCCTGGAGCGTATTCTCTTCTACTATGAGAACCTTGCCTGTGCGTGCCGCCATCTCAGGGAGCCGGGTGTCGAGTGGCTTTACAAATCGGCAATTGATAACAGCAACTGAAAGGCCCTCCTTTTCAAGCTCCCGAGCAGCCTCAAGGGAGGGGTGAACTCGGCTGCCGACCGCCAGGATGAGAAGATCTTCTCCCTCACCTAGAATCTCTGCCTCGCCTATGGGTATTTTCTTGTATTCTTTATCCATTGGAACACCAAAACCTCTGCCTCTGGGATACCGAATGGCAATGGGACCATGAAAGGCAAGAGCGGTGAAGAGCATGTGCCGTAGCTCATTTTCATCCTTTGGTGCCATGATTGTCATATTGGGGATGATCCTGAGGTACGAGAGGTCAAAGAGGCCGTGATGTGTTGGTCCATCCTCACCGACAATGCCACCCCTGTCAAGAGCGAACACGACCGGTAGATTAGGTAGACAGACATCGTGGATTATCTGGTCGAAGGAGCGCTGGAGAAAGGTGGAGTAGATTGCAACCACCGGTTTGAACCCTTCGGTTGCAAGACCCGCGGCAAAGGTTACTGCATGCTGCTCTGCGATGCCCACATCTAAAAAGCGATCCGGGTATACCTTGGCAAACTCGGTGAGGCCTGTACCCTCAGGCATGGCAGCGGTAATGGCAAAGAGTTTTTCCTCCTTGGCTCCCAGTTCAACCATGGTGCGGCCGAACACCTCTGTATAAGATGGCGGGTCTCCGGCTGATTTGCTTTTGCTGAGGCCCGTGGCTATGTCAAAAGAACCAACTCCATGAAAAAGGGTGGGGTTTTCCTCGGCAGGTGGGTAACCCTTCCCCTTGGTTGTCAAAACATGCACGAGAATCGGTCCGTCAAGCAGGGCCACATCCCTGAAAGTTTTTATGAGAAGATTAAGATCATGTCCCCTCATGGGGCCTATATATCTGAATTTCAGTGCCTCAAAAAGCATACCCGGTGTGAGAAGGCCAACCAGGGAATCCTCACTCTTTTTCAATAGGGCAAATATATTTTCTCCCACTCCTGGGATGGAACGGAAAAAATGCTCCAGATTCTTCTTTAGATTAACGAACCGGGGTTCCGAAATCTTTCGACTGAAATAGGAGGAGAGGGCGCCAACGTTTTTGGCTATCGACATCTCATTATCATTCAGGACAACAATTAGGTCTCTCTCAGTAGCACCTGTCTGGTTAAGGGCCTCAAAGGCCATGCCAGCGGTCATGGCTCCATCACCAATAACTGCAATAACCTTATTTTTATCTCCTTTGATAGATCGGGCTGTTGTAATTCCTAGACCGGCGGATATGGAGGTTCCGGAATGACCGGTGTTGAAGGAATCGCACGGGCTTTCTTCTCCCTTTGGAAATCCACTGATTCCTTTGTATTGCCGTAAGGTATGGAATGTATTTCTCCTGCCGGTAATAATCTTATGGGCATATGCCTGGTGGCCAACATCCCAGATAATCTTGTCGCTAGGTGAATCAAAGACATAGTGGAGTGCAATTGAGAGTTCCACTACCCCCAAACTCGGGGCCAAGTGCCCGCCTGTGCGTGAGACCGTTTCTATGATGAGGGTCCTTATTTCACGAGCCAGTGCCTCTAATTCAACTGGTTTCAACCCCTTCAAGTCTGCAGGACTGTTAATGGAATCAAGGAGACTTCTTGTGGAACCCGTTTTGTTTCTCTTCTTTTCCATAATTCGTGATTTTCTAAGCTCTCCTTTTGATGATGTATCGGGCCAGGTCTCTTAATGGCTCTGCCCTCTGATCGAACTTATTCAGAAACTCTATTGCTTGCTCCACCAGGCGCTTTTGAATGTGCTTTGACTCGGAAAGCCCAAACACAGAGGGATAGGTGATCTTTCCCCGTTCCTGGTCACTGCCAGTGCCTTTGCCCAAGACATCCTCGCTTCCTTCTATGTTCAAGATATCATCGGCAATCTGAAAAACCAGCCCTATTTCCTGCCCATATCTGTTGATAGCCCTGACCTCTTCCTCAGTACCATCTGCAAGGATTGTTCCAGCCGTAACCGAGGCAGCTATCAGGGCCCCTGTTTTATGTCTGTGGATATACTCTACCACAGTAAGGTCCGGATCC
>Ga0209978_10000168_pt1 | contig 21647 bp, 26 predicted proteins | sample BentaG_FD_182805 | JGI IMG/M metagenome (GOLD analysis project Ga0209978, IMG submission 182805) | Deep subsurface microbial communities from South Atlantic Ocean to uncover new lineages of life (NeLLi) - Benguela_00093 metaG (SPAdes)... | ecosystem: Environmental > Aquatic > Marine > Oceanic >... | reverse complement strand
AAGAAAAGCGCCCCAGACTTTGCCTTATGGAAGAAGCGAGGGCCAGAGGAGTTGGGCTGGGACTCGCCTTGGGGGAGAGGGAGACCAGGCTGGCACATCGAAGACACGGCGATCACAACGCACTATTTCGGACCGCAGTACGATATCCACGGAGGCGCAATTGAACTCATATTTCCCCATCATGAAGCTGAGATCGCCCAAGCCGAAGCTGCAACAGGGAGAAAACCGCTTGTGAAATATTGGGTGCATACGGGAGTTCTCAAGGTTGACGGGAAGAAAATGTCGAAGTCTTTGGGCAATTTTGTCACAGTTCGAGACGCCTTGAAAAGGCATGACCCCGAAGTTCTAAGGTTCTTCTTTGCTTCTGCGCACTATAGAAGCATCATTGATTTCAGTGAGGCAAGTTTGGGGCAGGCGGAGCGAAGTCTTCAAACTCTCCGTAACGCCTTAAGTAACGTCCGGAAACTTGCGTCTAGACCGGAAATCGAAAAGAATGAGGAGTTAGAGAAGAAGATACTGCGATGCCGCGATAAGTTTGTAAAAGCGATGGACGACGACTTCAACTCCCCTTACGCTCTTACAGCGTTATTCGACTTGGCTAACGAAGTAAACAAGTTTGTCGACAGCCACGAAACAATAAACGCGAACTTGCTTGAAAAAGTCGTGAATGCTTTCAGAGAGTTAGGTGGTATATTCAACATACTTCAAAAGGAAGAGAGAAAGGTCGACTTAGGAATCGTAGGCGACTTGGTAGATTTGCTTATTGAATTAAGGCAAGAGTGCAGAGAAACCAAAGATTGGCAAATGTCAGACAAGATCCGGTCAAGGTTAAGGGATCTGGGAATCATCTTGGAAGACACAGCAGATGGAACTAGATGGAGAAGCACCGTTTAAAAACCCATTCTTAGCTTCACGACGTTTTCCTGCAGAGATGAAAAGTTCTCGGATTTTCGAGCTCAACCTCAGCGTGACTCTTGAAGGATTAAACACTCACCATTTTTAGACTGAGGATAGAAAAGTCTGCTACTGAAAGATGTATGTCCCAATCTAATAAAAGCAAAAAATAATCCGCCTTTAACCTTAAATACTTCTTAGATCAATAGGAAAGAACATGCAAATTCTAAAGTCTATACTCCAAATTGAGATTCCACAGTCCTTGATAGATATTGGGCAAGCAATCGTTGACATGTTACCTAAAGTCGTCGGGGCGATAATCGCGCTGATCATCGGTTGGATTGCTGGAAGAGCCTTAGGGAAAGGAATTTCAAAAGTTCTTGATAAGGCTGGAGTTGATGATGCCTTGCGTCCAACGATATTCGGCAGAGTTCTAAAGCGTTCAGGGATTACATGTGTAGGCTTCTTCGATCTCATCGTCAGGTGGTTTGTTTACTTGATCGCTATTTTTGCAGCTGTCGATATACTCCAAATAGCCATCCTCAGCCAGTACATGAGCATGATAGTGGCATACATTCCAAACCTCATCGCTGGCGTGATCCTTCTTATTGCAGGATTCATAGTAACCGACTATATCTCAGACTTTATGAAGAAAGTAGGCGAAGAAGCAAAAATCGCCTATTCTAGGTTGTTTGCAGACGGGCTAAGATTGTTCCTATACTCGGTTGTTATCATACTTGCCCTTTCACAAATGAAAATTGACGTCAGCATTCTCACCATATTCGCCACTGCTCTTGCATGGGGAACCGCTATCGGAGTTTGCGTTGGGCTGGGCATAGCCCTAGGCTGGGGCTTCAAAGATGTCATAGCTAAATCCGGTGAGGAATGGATCAAATCGTTAACTACAACTGCCGAAAAAGTTGAAGAAGCCAGAGCCAAAAAGAAAACAGCATAATCTCATATAAACATACGTTTCAAAGCACATAATGACCCCTTAGTTAGCGACTCAATCTCCGTCCACCTCTCAAACTTTTCCAAAACACTATCGTAAGTGTGCACCGCATCAACAAGGATGCGGAGACGCTGCAACTCCAACTTGTCTTGACCAGACTTGCGAAGAGCCTCAAGAGCCCCAGCTAAAACCTTCAAAGCCTCTTTGTGCGTTAACAGATCTTTACTGAGAGACACACTTGTTGTTGTGTGTTTTTTCTGCGGTTTTTGCACAACAACAAGTACGCTCATACGCCTCAGTTTTTCTTTAATGGCTCCTTCAGATTGCTCTATTTTTTGTGTTAGCACGCTAAAGTCGTGTACGCCGCTTTCCCAAAGCTCCCGAAGAAGCTTCACCTGCATGCATATGTTTCTCCCTTCGCATGTGTGAGCACAGAAACGGTCCCCACGCAAATTAAAGAGAATAGGCCTATTCAAGCCTCTTTATTATGTGATATCCGTACTTCGTTTTTACAGTGGGCGAAATCTGTCCTTTCTGAAGAGCGAAAGCGGCTTTCTCAAACTCTTTCACCATTTTTCCTCTGCCGAAGGTTCCTAGGTCTCCGCCGCGTTTTCCTGAGGGACACAGCGAAACGTCCTTAGCAATGTTTGCAAACTTTTCTCCTTTCTTCAGCCGTTCCAAAACCGTGTTTGCCTGTTTCTCGGTCTTCACAAGGATGTGGGCGCAATGAACTTTGTTTGGCATAAAGAGTAATTACGTCCAATTCGTTTATAACCGTTATTTTAGCACAAAAAGGGAAGTTATGCAGTTTAGGGAAATGCATTTTCCCCTTAAATACGAATACGCGGAAAAACTTTCCCCCGATAGATTACACCAAATCGTCCACGGACTCTACATCAAAGCTGGCTTAATCACACGTAAGCCACTTGGACGCCGATACGATCTAAGAGCTCACAGCATCCGCAAATTCTTCCGCACCCAAATGGCAGCATTAGGCGTTAACAGAGATTACATCGAACACATGATGGGACACACCATCAGCACCTACCATGACAACAAAATGAAAGGCCTCGAATTCCTACGAGGCATCTACATGGCTTCAGGACTCTCGATAAAGCCAAAAACACGCATCAACAAAATCGACGCCCTCAAAGAAATCATAAGAGCATGGGGACTAAACCCCGAAGAAATCCTGACAAAAGAAGCTCTAACAAAACCACACAGAACCGTCATCGACAGAACCCAGATCGAACAAACACAAATCCACCAACTTACCACAGCGTTGAGACAACAAATGCTCAAAGAAATACGCGAAAATCAGACCAAAAAAAGTATGAATTCATGCTTAAGCGTTGGTAGCCCGGGGGAGATTCGAACTCCCGTCGACGGGTCCAAAGCCCGCCACTCAAGGGATACCTCTCGCCAGGCTTATCCTTGCTTGTCCACTACAGTCGGCGGAGTCAAAGGGTTTCTCCTCCACCGGGCTAAGCGTGTTCCCGGGCTAACGTTCACATTCATAATAGCCTTCTCTCGATAATTAACCTTAACGTCGTTTACTACAGTCGATAACTCAATTTCATAATTCATTTAGAACCACTTCCTAATTTTTGCTAACAAACCATTTTCAACTGATGGCTTGCTGTTTAACTCATTAATATTTCTAGGTTTTAGTGTTGTTCTCTGGAATAGTGGTGTTTTAATCAGTTGCAGTTTGTTTTTGTTAAGATACACGAAAGACCCAGTTTCAAGTTTCTCTGTGATTTGTAGCCATTTCTTTGAGTAATAGTTCTTATATTTGCGTCTTGAATTTTCCTCAATTCCTAGTCTTGCGTGATAACGTTGTTGACACAATCGAATAAATGAAGCGTCAATAAGTGCTAAGTCGGTTGTAATTCCTAATGTTCTAATTTGTTTGTTTCTTCCTGCGTGACAAATTCGGAATAAGTTTTGGCTTGTGCTTCCTCTTATGTTTCTAGCGTATAGCTCAAATTCTTCTAGGACAATTAAGACCCAAACGTAATGCTCATTATGTCTATTATTCCACAAGTCACGTAATACAAAGTCAACGAAGGTCTTTTGAGTTTCAGGTGTTAGGTTTGAAATGTCGTAGATTATTGATTCGTTTGTGATTAGGGGTATTCGGTACAAGTCATAATATTGGTTAATTGTTATTTCGTGGTATAATGGAATATCGCTTTTGTCTTTCCAAATTCCAGAGTTATCAAAGACGATTATTCGCCATCCTAGTTTATGAAGTGCTGAACAGATAGCCATCGCCAAAAGACTTTTTCCAGTTGAATTTGTTCCGCTAATTAGAATGTTGCTTTTTTGTGCTTCATTAAAGTCGAATAGTAATCCGTTATGAACTTGTGGTGTTGTTCCGTTAAACTGTGCTTCTGGAATTACTCTATAGTTTATTGAATGTGCTAGTTCTTCAAGATAACTTAGTGTTTGTTGTTTCTCTGTGTTTCTCATAAGACTGTTACGTGCTAACTTCCAAATTCCCGATTCTTTAAGTTCTGAATCTGTTGGTGTTATTGTTGGTAGATGTTGGTTACGTTCGTTAAACATTTCTTTTGCTCTAGTTTCAATTTCATTTCTATTAGGCGTTGTCAATCACTCTTTTCTCCTATTTTTTGGTTCTGTATGGTCTTCTCTATTAGAAAAGGTATTTAAATCTTCCTAAATTAGCCTTTAAATCAAAAAACAAGCCTAAAAAACGTTTGCTTACATACGCAAAAAATTATTATTTAGCTGTTTCTCTTATCTCTTTTAAACGCCTTTTTAACTCTTCTACTTGTTCTTTTTTCCGTTCTTTCTCTTCTTCTTTAAGATGTTTATTTTGTAGTTCTGAGAATATTTTGGTGATTTTGTTTCTTATATCAATAATCTTACGGAAGTCTTTAGGCATCATATCGGGTAAATTATCACCCATTCTCTCAGCGCATTCAAGATAAATCTGTGAAGGTCTAACACTAAACTTATTGTCTTCTATGCTATGTCGGATACATTCGCTTAGATGTTTATAGTCATAGACGATACACGGAATTAAAATGTGTTCTTCAAGAATAGGAACAATAATAGTTTTTGGTTTATTTTTTTCCTTCATTTTTCCGTTTTCGCCTAAAACAAATGTAATTGCTCCCGTCCTCACACGATGCGAAGCGTTTTCAATTTCATTAGCTGTTCTTAAACCAAACATTTTTTGAATGGCGAAATATCTTCTTTGACCGTCAATAATAGCATATTCATCAATTCGGAATTTTCCACGAAAGCTAAAACTTTCGGAATTCTTTATATTCTCTATTTCCTCTTTGGGAATCTTCCAGACAAGTAGAGGATTTAATAACCCAAACTGTTTTATGGAAAGACTTAACGCTTTAATGTCATCGCTTCTTATTGTTTTTAACGCTCTTGAATTACATAAGGGAATTGAATCTATACTTGATGAACTCCACGCATTATTAGCAAGCACATAAGGATTTATCAGTTTGATGAAGGGAATATATTCGAGTTTCATAGTTTTGCCGAATTTAAACGATTGTATCGTACTCATTTTTTGTCACGTTCTTGAGCATAATCTAGGTAAGCCTCAGCCCCCCTTCGCTCAGCAAGACTTTTTAACAAGCCCATTTTTAATTGTGCAATAAATTCCTTTATGTCTTGTATTTTATCAGATGAGTAGTTGCGATTTTTTAATGTAACATATCTACAGTTAGTATCCATAAGTGCCACAATTAATTGGTTTAAATAATTCACTACGTTATAAAAACTTATTATCCATTCTTCTAAGCCTTCGGTGGGTATGACATAATCAAATTTCATTTCTCCTTGTTCCTCTTTGTTTTTGTATCCGTGTATTGCGCCTATTAGTTGTTTGTCTGGTTTTGTCATTTTGTGCCATAGTTCAATTCGTTCTTTTAATGGATTCTTTTCTTTTTCACTCATTTTTTGTCACTAGATTAACACTTTAGTGTCTATTTAAAGGTTCCGTTTTTAACGGTTTTTCCCAATAATAACACCTACATATATAAAAAATCTTTACATTCCACTGTTCGATAATAATTTTTAGGTTTTATATAATGGTGTTTTTCACATTTGAAACTTCTTTTACAAGCGTTTAAAGTCTCGTTACACTTTTTAACGTTATTAGATAGGCTACAACAACTGTTTAATCCATAACATCTTGTTTTCCAACCCACCCCAACATACGTAGAACCATTTAAGCACGTAGAACAGGTTATGGGGTTATTGGTTACTTGTGGTTCTACCCATTCAGGTTTTGTCATTTTATCACGTCTAAACCATAGTATAACCGTTTACATAAGTGATGTCGAAGTTTCCGTAATGCTACTTTAACATAGTGATTTAACGTGAAAATGTAGAAGAACACCATTACCTCGACTTTTTGGTTTTTTACATCCATTTTTTAATCATAATATTGTAGAATTTAATGTTAGTTAGAAAATCACATTTAGAATTTTCAGAGATAAAGGGTAGTGAGACTATTTTCCCTTTAATGCATTTGGTGAAGTCATGAAACGAAGGAAACATGTATTCTTATTAACCAAATTAATATCAACATAAAGAAGATTAAGCACTTGAGTGTTCCTAGCTTCTTCCATTCATTACAATTTTTTCCTGTAGGGTCTTCCTTTTTAATTCTTTTGTGTAATTCAAACTTTAGAACGTCCTCCTCTAATTTTTGCAGTCTTCTATATATTGTCTTCAGATAACCAGAATATCTCCAATCATACCAATACCAAATAATGTATAGAAAAAAGGAAGCGAAGGTTAATGGGAGCAGTTCAAACCATTTTAAACTTAATAAATCAACCGTGTATGATAAAGCGACAAGAGAAAAACAGACGGGAAGCAAAATTGAAGTTGCAACCCAAGAGTGCTTGAAGTAGTCACTTCTAAGTTTTTCCGCAAAATCATATTCTCTCAAAGCCAGTTCTTCTTCCCTAGTGAGCTTACTTTCACCCATTTGTTTTCCCTTCACGTATTCCAATTAGTTCTTTTGGTTCTTATGATTTTATTGGATATTCAAAAGGTTCAAAAATATCTTTGGATTCTTCTTTCAATCCTTTAAGCATTTGTTCCGTTGTTTTACACTCTTTTATCGAGCATCTAGGTTTGACAGTTCTCTCATCTTCCATTTCATTTCCACATCGCATACATTCCCAGATTCTAGTGGCTTTCCAAAGATAAACCCGAAAACCTTCTTTCTTATACAATCTAGCGAACCGTTCATATCTTTTCGGTATGATTATTACAACATCGTGGAATTGCCTAGAATTCCTCTTATATTTCTTGATTTGTCGAAGAGAATCTGCAAAATTCCAATTTATATCACCTTTCACTTCAATAGCGGTTCTTTTCCCAGATTCCTTGTTGGTTACAACTATATCTGGTGCCATCTCTACATAGGTGTCATATTTCACTTGTTCATGACCTCGCCAATAAAACAACTCTTCCAGCACATATTGGATATTTGCTGACCCAACAATATTGATAATATATCCAGTTGGCTTACCCCAATCGGCTAACTTGATAAGTTCACGAACCAATTCGTCATGAATAGTCATTTAACGTTCCTCATGTACAAATACAGTATTAGCTATTCAGATACAACCCATATTTAAATTGGACGAAGAAAGGTATAAAAAATTCTGTGAGAGTAAAGTGAAACTATTCTACTCAGTTCTTTTGGTTCTGCTATAGCTTTTTTCCACAGTAAGGGCAGAATTTTGCTTCTCCTGTTATCACTCGCCCACAGTTGAGGCATGCTCTTGTTATTGTCTGTAGGGAAGGAACTTTTCTTTTCATTGCTTTGATAAAGGAGTCGACGACTATTAGAACCGCTATCAACAATAAAACATATACAATAACGACAAGTATTGACCAACCAATAATAGCCATTTTTATTTCCTCTTTTTAGTTGAAAGTTCTTCTGAGAATATAGTTCATTTGAAGTTGCATTAAAGATTTAAGGAGAAAACGTACACATTGATAAACGGTTGAAATGCCCAAAAAGAAACCCAGAAAGAGAACCAAGATTAAAGGACACTACATGAAAGTAAGACAACGTTCTACCAAGAAGGGAAAGAAAGGTACGATAATGGGGAAATGGAAACCCAAAAAAAAGGAATAAATTGGTACTAGGGAAAGAAATGTTTTGGGAAGAGAAGAAAAGAAAACCTATTCCTATGAAGGTAAAACGTAGTGTCTATAAAAGAGCCAAGGGAAATTGTGAGAAATGTGGAACTCCTCTAAAACTAAATGAGGGAGACTTTCACCATACAAGAGACCCAACAGTTACCTCAAGAGCCAAAACTGTTCGTTTTCTCTGTCCTCTCTGTCACAGAAGACATGGTCACAAACGGAAGACAAGAAAGACAGAAACGTTTTGGGGAACTGAAAAGAAAACAAAACTTGTCCGAAAAGATGTTGTAAAAATAAAGAAACCAGTGAAGAAGAAATCGAAGACTAAAAGAGTTGCTATTAGAGGCTTTTTTGGAGAGGTGATAGGATACAGAACAGTCAAACTCCGTAAAACCAAAACAGCGAAGAAGACTTCAACCAGAAAGAAAAAGAAGAAAACCAAAAAAGCAAAACCCAAGACCAAGAGAACTACAAGAAAGAAGAAAAGGTAGTTGGTGTTTGCCTCACACTTTTAGGAGTTGACGAAATGACATGGAGCGAGGCTACATAGACACCGATATTTCTCTTTACATACCTATATAAAAACGTTGCGTTTGTAAAGGTGTTTTTTAACATCAAAAACGGATGAACAACGCAAAACTAACCAAACGAAGTAACAGAATTTATACATATATGTTTATAGGTAAGTGTTTACATATTGGATACGATGTGTGGTTTATGACTAAACATCAGAGAATAGTCGAAGAAGATTTGGCAACCATCAGAGCATTTGCCCGACTAACGAATAGAACCACAGTTGAATTTTTCAGTCATTTAGCCTCTAGGATACGCAGTTCTATGGAAGAAATAGACTCTGATACAACATCATTAAAACGGAAGTATCCTTTCGCTGATGTTCTAGTTATAAAAAATATGAAGGCTTTAGAACGACTCGTAGGTGTTTATCTTGAGTAATGGCGAACCTACTAAAACCATTAAGGTTGAAGTTACAGGTGGCAAAGCAGAGGTTGACAGAATAACCAAAGAAAGGGACGACCTAAAACAGTTACTTCAAGACCTTGCAGATAAAGAACTAGAAGAGAAAAAACAGGAAGTGAAAGGGCTAGTTCCAGAAACCGAACACGACTCTATAGACGAAATGAGTGGTTTTCAATTGGACGGCTACATTTCGGGATTAAAAAAGAACGAAGAAATAAAGAGAAAAATTTCAACGGGAACCGTAAAACTCCGAGAACGTGGAATTTATGACGACATAATGAGTAAGGAAATTAGCGCACAAGAATACGTGGACTTTATTTATGAACACGCAAGTAACCCTAAAAGCCCATACTACAACCAAACGAGACAATACAAGAATCATTTAAAAGGGTTGTTAAAACCAAGAGATTTTACATTCAAAGATGTGGAGATTATCGCCGACCCACTCGAAAAACTTGCAACAAAGGAGCTAGGTGCAACTTTCGGTTATAAAGAATATGGACCGTGGCTAAGACGCAAGATGGAGGAAGCACGGAATGCCAAGTAATAAAGACGACATTTGGTATTTTTGTGGAGACTGTAACTCGTTTTTTCAAGATAAAAAGAGAATAATTGAATGTAGGTCTTTCGGACATCTAATAAGACGAAGAAAACCATTACGCCTTAGAATCGTACATAAAGCAGATGAAACCATATCCGAGTTTATAACAGTTGATGTTGACGGCGATAAATGGAATTGTTTGTTACGTTTATCGTTTTTCAAGACAGATGAACGAGGAAAAACGTTCCATCTAAGTAATGTTATTTTGAATACGCCACTAAGCAACATCATTCGACAATTAAATCATATTTTTCCAGACATAAAAATAACAGAGGAAAAACTCATAAAATTATTGAAAGATGCTATCGTAAAAAATGTATATTCTGAAGTTAGCGAAACCAGCATTAAAATACTCCTTACCCTCGATGAGTGGCTTTTGCTTAAACCCCGAACAGCAAACTCTAAACTTGTTTACACAAGCCACAGTAAAATCGTTAAATTAACCAAAAAACAGCCAAAAACCACCGTGTACGCTAACCCAGTAAGGTGATTCTAAATGAGTGTGGAGTGGCTAAAGAAACATAAACGGATTCAAAAACAAACAGAACCAAAAGAAGAAAAACAGAAGAAATCCTCTATAATCAAAGTTACAGCGTCACAATTTCTCAAGAAAACACCTAATGCCGAAGAAGAAAAACTCAAGACCCTTGAACTGATTCAATCCCAATTAAAAAAAGACCAAGAATCAAAGAGAGAGAAGGAACAGCGAGAACAGGAACTACAAGACGAAATCAGCGAGTTGTCACAGAAAGAACAAACCGACTATAACGAATTGGTAGGTCTAGCAAAACAAAAAGCACACCTAGAAGTTGAAACCGCACAATTCCAAAAAGAACAAGCCCAATTAACATTAGAAAACGAGAAGTTAGTTAACATTCAATACAAACAGCGTTTTGAACAGTATGTTAAGGATATGAAGGAAGCAGGTGTTACCGTTGAGGTTGATTCTGATTATGTTCGGAAGGTGTTGAAAAAAGATGGGTAAGGACGCTATTATAGAAAGCCCCATCAAAAAGAAAGCAGACAGCCACGCAACATTAGTTAGTGACACCATAAAAACCGTAACACTCAAACCGAAAGCCGTTAAATGGGTTGACGCTTGCTATATATACGTTGACCCTAACAACACAGTAAGTTTTGAGGAAGCACAAGATTTAGAGGGTGCAATCCGACACACGGTTGGTTTTGTGTTGAAAGAAGACAAGGACTATTTGATTTTAGCGATGGACTACAGCGAATACGCAGAAGGATACTCCAAAATAATAGTGATACCAGCATCTTGCGTCATAAAGGACAGTGACTAAAATGAACAGTAACGTTGAAATTCGCATTTTAGGACACGTTAATGGACTATACAAAAGTTTTGTTTTAGAAGTATCCAAAAGTAAGGAAAAAGAGAGTGGTAAACTCCCAATTCCCAAACTTATGGAAGTGCAATTAAATGAATATTTCTAATCAACTTAAAAGTTATGGTTTTTCTTATTTTGAAACACTCTTATGGGAAGAGGCTAAGGGAATGGTTGATGAACGATTAAAAGGAAACCGTAGGCGAGGCGCAACTTTTGAAGCATTTATCTATTTAATATTCGATTTCGTAGTTGACACGTTAAATTTAAAGAATAAAATACGTGTTTTACATAACCCATTCACATATCGCAAATACGTTAGCAGACAAGGTTTAGGAATTGATATACTCGTTACCTACAAAAAATGGACAGGAAACTGGATACAACTATTCGCAATAGAATGCAAAGATTGGCAACCCAGATTTATGAGTCCAAAAGTCTTCTTATCACACGTCCAAAAACGCTTCTGGAACATCGTAAAACCATTAAAAATACTGATAACACGAGGAATAGAATATAGCGTCAACACACTAACCAAAATAAAAAACTACGGATACACCCAAATCACAAATAACTACGTTGATAACATCAAACAATTAATAATAACCAACATACCCAAATCAACAATTAATAATATACCTAAACCAACAAATAACAATAACAATATGATTAAAAGTGTACATATACACATGACACGTAATTACCCCTACTGTAAAGACCCTATTCCCAATTTTAACACGTTAACAGCCACAGAAAACAACAATATTTTATATGGGGGATAAAATATGGTAAAAAAATGTGAAGACTGTGGAATAAAAGCTACTCCTGAAAAGCCAGTTCGCTTTTATAATACGGTAGGTGCGGTCTTACATTATGATTGTTACCATTTACGCAGGGTTAAATTAAACGGTAGAACGTGTGACTGTTACATTTGTAAACCTACAAAGAGGGATAAACAAAATGATTAAGTCGGAAATACTCAAACTCAAACATAATGACATTTTCAAAAAGATTTACTCTAAATGGAGAATGCGAAGATTTCGTGATAAAACTTTAACGTTAGAAATGATACAGCGAGGGGCATTATGGGAATATGGGGAGTTAATGAAGCAACAAAACACACAGCAAACAAACGATGAAGACCCAAATGATTATTACGTTATGGTTCATGGCAAAAGTATGTTAAATTCCGAATGGAAAAAACTAATGGAATTACAACGAGTCAAGGCAGACACAAGTATTAATCCGAGTCCCGATTGGGAACTACAAACAGTTCATTATCTACAGAAGATGTTCCAAGGCGACAAAGAGAAACCACACAAAGACCGAAGCGTTGATTTATGGTGACGTTGTAGGTTAATGATGAGACAACACGTTGAAAAGTTGCGTATGTACAATTCTGTACACGCAAGACTTAAATCTTACCGCATGGACGAATATGAAACTGGTTAAACGAGGAAAAGAACCCCAGTTTGGAAAGGCTTGAAGAGGTTTCAGTTCTATCTTTAACAGAAAAGAACTCCTTTCTCTTTTCAACTTCTTCAAGCCCCAAAAAACTGTTTCCTTATGACTATTTATTCGTTGTGAAAGAATCTTCTATAAACTGGTTTCAAGTGAACCAAAACCGTGAGCGTAATGACAATTTCGCAAACGTCTTGATTGATACATCATATTATTTAGCCCCTATGCGCCTTTTTCTAATTTTCAACATTAACAATTCAACAAATAAAAATCCGATATGAATAAGGTATGAGGGTTAACCGTAACAAACCAATAATAAACACCATACAAATCAACATCTTTAACCATATATCACAAACCATTCAGGCTTTCCGTCACGGCTCATTAACATTCGTTTTTAGAGAGGGATATAGGGTTCCTACGTTGATATATTGACGTTAACTCATGTTACCGTTGATTATTTAACATGTAATATTGACGATAATATAACAACATCTTTACTAATGATAATAAATTATACAAGTACGCCTAGATTTATTGTCATTACAGAGACATTTATCATTATTTATGCATGCATGCAGTTGTATTTCACATTTTGGAATATTGTGCCATAGGAAGCACTGTTTTTAGGCTTTGGTGTTTTGTGTTATAGATGAATGTTATAGAAATGGTTTAGCGAGGATTTTGAATTGGTTGAGAACTCCCTCAATGGTCCACGTAGACGTCGTGGACGTTTATCTATCATCGCTGATATCCTAAGTGAAGCCACAAGGGGTGTGTCGAAGACACGTATTATGTATAGGGCGAGTTTGAGTTTTGTACAATTGAATAAGTACCTATCCTTCCTTTTGGACGTGAACCTTCTTGAAGTTGTTGAGAACCCAAAGAGAAGAAGCTACAAAACAACAAACAAGGGCTTACAATATCTTCAAAGCTACATGGAAATCGGAGAACTGTTGAAAAAAGAAAAAGAGAACATTCCATGAAGCGCATGTTTACCCTAACCTTACAAAAACCGCGTTGTTAGGCATGCATGCATATTGGTTTATTGATTAGAATTAAGGATATAAAAAAAAGGATGGTTAGAGGTTTCGTTCTGGTGGTGGATATTTATTATTTTCTCGTTTAAAATCAATCTGTTTTTTTAGTTGTTGAAGCTGTTCTTTTTTCATGGTTAATTGGACTTCAAGAACATTGCGTGTTTCTTCGGACTTGGCGTTTTCCATTAGTGCTTTGAGAGTTTTAGCTTCTTGTTTAAGGTTTTTATATTGCATTTCTATTAGTTGCCATGCTACGTTAGTCATAAAATGATATGATTCTTGAAGGCGTTCTTTGGTTGGTGCTTGTTGTTTATGTGTTGGGATAATGAAGGGTAAGACACGTTTGAATTTGTTTTTTAGTTCTTCTAGTTTAGGACTTGAATAGTGTTTTCCTCTGATGGTTTTAGGTTTGTGTCCCATAATGATGGCACACCAATTGTCTGGGATGTCGGCTTTTTCCATCGCTGTTTCTACCAAGTCTCTAAAATTGTGCGGTGAATACCTTTTGTTCTCTAGGTTGTGCCATGCGTCAAAACTGATTTTTGCGAAGTTCGTTCTTATTGCTGATGGACTTAACGCTTTAGCTTTTTTTGGTTCTTTTTTCTTACCGTTGCCGTTTCTGTAGCCCACAAATATGGGGCTTTTAGGAGTGAACCTAATGTTTTTACCTAGAAGTTCAGCTTTGTATTTATCGAGTTTCTCAGCTACAAAAGAATTAACGAAGCATACTTGTCTAACACCTTTGTATTTTCCCTTGCCTTTTCCCTTCAGTCTTTCAGCTTCAATATTAATTATGTAGGGAAGTTCTTCGTCACCAGTTGGTTGTAAATCATCCCATATCAACTGAATAAGTGTTCCTTCTCTAAGTGGTGCTGAAGTTAAAAGCCAAATCATACTTTTGTCACGCCATGTCCGAGCCACGTTTACCATTTCTTCTATTTCTTGAAGTGATGGCATCCTCTGTTTAAGTGTTGGAACCTCAAATTCTTTAGGAGTGTTTAACGGTCTTCTGTTATGTTTATAGAAACTACGGATTATAGCACTCATTTGAGCTTTAAGATTGTCTGTTAGTTCTATGTTTGAAATGGCTGTGTTATGTAAGTTTTCAGCTTCAAACTCTTTATTTGTTCCTACGTTTCTCATACCTTCAAGCTTTAACTCTAAAAGTTCATCAGGATTCTTGTTGGTAGCATCACAGTAACGCTTGAATAAACCGAGATATTGCCTCTGTGTCTCTTCATTCGTGATAACGTTAACCCAGACTTCGCCACTATTGAACTTTAGAATCCATTCTTTAAGCTTGTCAGTCATTTTTGACATTAAAAAACACTCCCAATATGAGTTAAAGTTTTCGTCAACTCTTCACAGTCATAATTAACCTTAACGTCGTTTACTCACAAATAGGCGAAAAATACAATGCTATGAAACACTGCTTTGTCCACGTTGTTTCTCGTAACGGCGCACTTAAGATTAAAACAGCTTGTTTCCAATAATAAAATGAACATGCGCGCGCACTAAGGTTTTTGCAAAAGGTTTTTCATTATGTTTGCGCACGCGCGATTAAAGTGATTATTACCTGAATGACATGTAAGGCGAGATTAATATCTTCTTCTAAAACCATCGCCTTATCCTCCTCAATCTTGCTTGAGCAAAAAAATATTGAATCATTATATTATCCCTTTCCCTTACTGATTTTTCCCCATATTCCTAGGAAAACTTTGTAGTTTGATTCCAACCTTGGTGAAAGAAAATACATTAAGCCATATCTCTTTCCTGCTGTGGTTAGAAGTTCGTTGCCAATTAAGAGATCTAGATGATATCGGATTGTTTTATAGTCAAGCCCCAGCAAATCAGCTAACTGATTCGCATTCATGGGGCGTTCTTTCAAAGCAATTATTATTCTTGCCCTTGTCCTTCCACCCTTTGTTCCCGCGAGAATCCACCAGAGCAAACTGCTAACCGCCTTAGACATTGCATATGACCTTTACCAGTTAAGAGCAAATACTTTAAATTATTATCAGATCATTTGGAATTTGACTCAAGATTCTTGCCCGTTCGTTGTCAAAGACAATAGTTTATAGAAGACGGAGTTCTCTCAGTTTTTCTTTTGTTGGGCGGCCTTCTTTGTCCCATCCTCTCAGCTTGTAGTATTCATCAAGCATTTTGTTGAAATCTTCAAGCGCCACCACGTGTCCATCAGCCTTACCTCCTTTCAGCGGATCATTTGATATTCTGTAAGGTATAATATCGTCTTTTCTCGTGAAACCCTCTCTCACGTTGAACATTCTAATTAAGTTCCAAATTCTTTCCCCAATGATCTTCATGTCATCTACGCTTAACTTCCAACCTGTTGCCGCAGAGGCAAGTCTAGCTATGTTTTCCCATCCTATGGCGTAGAAGTCACATACAACGAGACTCCATTTCGCACAGTAGAAATTTTGGCCTATACCACCATGTATCACCAATTGTGCCTTTCCTTCGGTGGTGAAGGGATCCATATCTCCGAACACCTCATCGTTCACGGGCCAAGATCTCATGTGACATGCTCCTCTGTCTGAAGTGGCGTAGGCCAACGCCATGCCTATTGATCCTCTTGGTTCATATCCTGGAAACTCTAACCCTTTGACATGAACTGCGAAGCGGTCGGATCCCTTTCCTATTTTCTCCGCTGCTTTTCTTACTCCTTCAGCTAAAACGTCTCCTATAGCTTTTCTATAGGCAATTAAATTTGGCATTTCGACGTAAGCTTCTACGTTGCCGAAGTTTAGTTCTAGCCCGTTCGTATCTTTCTTAGTGATGAGTCCCTTTTCGTAGCATTCCATGGCAAAGGCTATGACGTCGCCGGTGGATATGGTGTCCAAACCAAGTTTGTCGCATAGCAGATTGTATTTGGTTATGGCTCCTATGTCGTGTATGTAACAGTTTGAACCTCCCAAGGCTAGAGTCTCGTAGTCTGGACCTTCAATCACTGTGCCAGCGAATGGGCCCTCCTTAACTTGAGTTAGATTACCACAGCCCAGGGGGCAACCATAGCATGCTCTTCTTCGGACAAGGTTTTTCTTCACAGCATCCCCGTCTATGTCATTTGCGTGCTCAAACACGCCCATTTGAAAGTTTCTAGTGGGCAGGATGCCTCCTTCCTGAGTCATTTGAAGGAAGCTTGGTGTGCCGTCGGTCTTAGCCCATAGGTTGTCTTCGGTTAATACGTCATTTTTTGTGATCTCGTTGGTAAGTTTGATGAATTCTTCGATATTGGGAACACTTACTCCTTGGTGGCCGCGAACAGCTATTGCCTTCAAGTTCTTAGAGCCCATGACGGCGCCTCCTCCCCCTCTGCCAGCTTGTCTGTAGAGATCAACTGTGATGCAAGCTATTCTTACAAGATTCTCGCCGGCAGGGCCGATTGCAGCAACTTTAACTTCTTTGTCACCGAGTTTTTCTCTAATCCGCTTGTCAGTTTCATGAATGTCTAGCCCCCAGAGGTCTTTCGCGTCTCTGATCTCAGCTTTACCGTCGCTGATCCAGAGGTACACAGGCTTCTCAGCCTTTCCTTTTATTATCACACCATCGAAACCAGCAAACTTTAATTCTGCGCCAAGGTAGCCACCCATGTAGCTGTCTAGGAAAGTCCCGGTTAGGGGTGACTTCGTGTAGATGGCATACTTAGGAGCACACGGTGCTGTAGTTCCCACTAAGGGTCCTGTCATCCAGATCAAAACGTTATCGGGTGAAAGCGGGTCTGCTCCCGGCTTCGCTTCCTCATACAAGTATTTGGCGCCTAAGCCTTTACCCCCTATGAAAAGCTTCGCCCATTCTTCATTGAGGTCTTCTGAGGAAATTTTTCCGCTGCTTAGATTTACACGCAGTATTTTTCCAACATATCCTCCAGACATTTTTCTTTTCACCTCTACTCAACCATTTCAAGTACTTCTTCTGGACATATTTCAACGCATCGGGATTTCCCTCTGCACACGTCACATTTTATCACGTACATTTCAGCTGGATCAAGTCTCAGACCATTATATGGGCACACTTCAATGCATTCCCCACAACCCGTGCAAAGTTCCTTGTCAACTACGTAAATTCCCAGTTCTTTATCCTCAACTATGGCTTCGACTGGGCATGACTCCACGCAGGGGTGTTCATCGCATTGGATGCATGCGTATGGACGTATAACTATCTTTTCGGGTAAGAGGGATTCTACATATATAGCAGCCCTTGATGGGTTGAAGTTTCCAACAAGTCTTGCTGAACAGACTGCAGCGCATAGCGAGCATCCCGTGCATTTTTCAGGATAAATCTTTAACCTCAACTTTCAATCACCTAACACTTTTCTGTAAGTTTTGATTAGAAAGAAGAATGTTGTAATAAAAGATATAAAAAACTTGTTCAAACCCTAGTCGACAGCAGAAACGTCGTCTTTTTCAACAGGTGTTCTCTAATCCCTCTACTTGTGGTTCATTGAAGGACGTGTTCTCATCTCTTGCGCTTTGGACTTGAGATTATCCCAAGGGTTTCTAAGTTATCCGCCACGTATCTCAGTTCCAGTTCCTCAAGCTTCTTCCTTGTGGGGATGCCTGTTTTTTCGTCCCATCCTCTCAGTTTGTAAAGTTGACTCAACATTCTTTCAAACACGTCTTCAGGAAACGCTTCGCCTTTATAGGGACCTTCAGGTAAGGGCTCTGAGAACCTCTTTGGAAGCTTATCGTCCTTTCTGGTTATTCCCTCTCGAGCGTTGAAGGCTCTGCAAAGATTGATAATTCTCTCACCAGTCTTCATCAACTCGTCCACGGTGAAATCCCACCCCGTCGCAGTGGCAACGACGTCGACTAACGTTGATGTCTTGTAGCCTCCACATGGATATACGGTCCATTTGCAGATGACGAGGGAATCAAACGTGGCAAACAAGTCTCCTATGATCTTAACTATTTTAACTTTTTCAGGACCAGCGTATAGGCGATCTCTATGTTCTTTTGGAAACGTTTTTTCGTCTATTCCTATGTCTGGAGCAAGTTGTCCTTCAAACATGTCGTCAGTTTCCACTTGAAGGTGGCAAGCTCCTCTGTTTGATGTTGCGATGCCAAGTCCGTGACCTTTCAGTCCCCTTGCATCATGCAGGGGGAACTCCATGCCTTTAACGTGCATTGCAAATTCTTCTGCTCCGCCACCTAACTTTTCAGCTGCCTTTCGTGAACCTTCAGCTAAAAGATTGCCTATTCCCTGTTTCCTCGCTATTTGTTCTACGAGCTGAACTATTGCCTCATGATTTCCCCACGTGAGGTCCAATCCATCAGTGTCTTTTTTCGTGATCTTCCCTTTTTCGTAGCATTCCATCGCAAAGGCAATAGTCACTCCCGTGGACATCGTGTCCATGCCATATTTGTTACACAGTTCAATTGCCTTTAAAGTGGCTACTAAATTGTCGTTCATACATAATGTGCTGAGGGCGGCTGTACTTTCGTATTCCGGTGTAGCGTATTCTGGATCCAGTTTGTAGGGGGCGTTTGCCTTAGTAATTCTATTGCATCCCACAGTGCAGTGGGGACAAGTGTTGTGTCTAATTATGTATGGGCTGCTAGTCAGGGTTTCCGCTGTTAAATTTTCGTATCCAGGAAAGAGGGATTTCCTAAAGTTCATTGTGGGTAGACGCCCGGTCTCTTGCCAGTAGCCTAGATCTGCGAGGGAGCCATATTTGAAAAGTCCATCTGGAAAGTAGGGTCCACTTAGAGCTTCTTTGCTGATTAATTTCTCTATTAACAGGTCAACTAACTTTTCCTCATGGGCGTATCTTGCTCTACCTGTGCCGCGGACAGCGATTGCCTTCAGGTTTTTTGAACCCATGACTGCGCCCATTCCAGTTCTGCCGGCGAAATGGTTGAAACCAAACATGATATTTGCGAATCTTACAAGGTTCTCGCCGGCGATGCCAATGCAACCAACTTGAACTCTATCGTCTTTTAGTTCAGCTTTTATGATTTTTTGAACCTCTCTAGTTGGTTTTCCCCACAGGCGGCTTGCATCCTTGATCTCAGCTTCGCTGTCATGAATCCACAAGTAAACAGGAGTCTCTGCTTTTCCTTCTATGATGATTGCGTCATAACCAGTAGCTTTCAGTTCTGGTCCGAAGAAGCCTTTTGCGGTTGCCTCTCCCCAAATGCCTGTAAGCGGGGACTTTGCCATCACGTTTAAACCGCTGTTTCCAGGGAAGGGTATTCCTGTTATCACGCCAGTGGCGACAACAAGCTTATTTTCGGGTCCAAGGGGGTTGATGCCAGGCTTAAGTTCGTTGAATAAGATGTGTGCACCTAGTCCTCTTCCTCCTATGAATTTTCTAGCAACATTCTCGTTTAATGGTTCCTCGGTGATTTTTCCTTTTGTTAGGTTTATGCGAAGGATTTTTCCCATGTATCCAAACATTTTTTCACATTCCTTGTCTTAACGCTTAACTTGAGCTTTTAGCGCCGGCTTTGATTACACGTAGCATATTATCAACGGCTTCTTTCCTCAGCTTATGTGCTACTTCTTCGATTGTCGCATAGGTTAGAGCATCTTCGAAGGGACAATGTTTAACGCATTCAGGGTCTCCATCACACAGATCGCAGGTCATCACTGCCTTTTTAGTTGGATGTAACGTGATGGCGCCAAATTCACAGGCACGTATGCACCAGCCACATCCATTGCATTTGTATTCGTCTACGCGTATCACGCCTTTCTCGTCTTTAAGGAGAGCATCCCTTGAACACACCGCTACACATGAGGGTTCTTCACAGAGAAGGCAGGCTATTGCCATGCTACCTATAGGTTCGAAGTTGACCTGTCGGATACGGGAGAATGAGGGGTTAAGGCTTTTGTCTTTGGTAGCTGAGCAGACAAACTCGCAGATTCCGCAACCTAAACATTTGTCTGAGTTGCAAACAACAAATTTCTCCGACACTACTAATCTCCTCTTTAGCTTGGATGATTCATTAAATTGGAAAGGGTTGCATTTTCATAGCGAACCTCTTCACGTCTTAGTTCATTTAGGTTAGATTTTTAAAATGAAACATTGACGTTATTAAACCTTTCAGTATTGCAAAGTGGTTGAGGTGCGGATTTATTTGGGAAGTTTTTTCAGAGTTTCCTCTGCTGCGATTAAGGTTTTCTCGATGTCCTCTGTGGTGTGGACTGCTGAAAGCAGTGTTCTCTCCATGCCGTCTGGGTGGAGATACACGCCCTTTTGCATTAAGGCGTCACGGAATTTCTTGAATTTGTCTAGGTTGCATTCAGTCCATTGCCTATAGCGATTTATTTTCTCTAACTGTGTGAAAAACAAGGTAAACATCGCTCCAACGCTTTGCACAACAGCATCATGTCCAGTTGAGTTGAGAATTTGTTGCAAACTATCGGTTAGTTTCATTCCCAACGAGTTCATGTTTCTAATAGTTGCGCCGTCATTTGCTGAAAGTTCCTTTAGTGTAGCTGAGGCAGCTGCTAGAGAAAGTGGATGAGCATTATATGTGCCAGCGAACCCTATTTTTCCTGGCACCACCATTTCCATGATGTCTTTTCTGCCTGCCACAGCGGCTATTGGAACACCGCCTCCTAAGGCTTTGCCGAAACATGCTAGGTCGGGTGTGACGTCGTAAAGTTCTTGGGCTCCTCCTGGCGCGACTCTAAAGCCTGTGAAGATTTCGTCAAAAATTAATGGAACATCGTATTTTTTGGTTAGTTCTCTGACTCCTTTCAAATATCCCTCTTCAGGCAAAATGACACCGTTGTCAACCATGATTGGCTCCATTATTATTCCAGCTATGTTGTCAGCGTCTTTCTTTAGGATTCTCTCGATGTATGACAGGTTGTTCCATGTAGTTATTATCATTGACTCCGCAACTTCTTTTGGGATTCCCGCGTAAAACGGAATCTTGTTTGGAGCAAATTCTGGACCTCCAAGAAAAGAATCTGAAACGACGTTGTATAGGACGTAATCGTTGTGTCCGTGATAGTGTCCTTCAAGCTTTACAATTTTGTCTCTGTATGTGTAGGCTCTTGCGATTCTGATAGCGTTCATCGTGGCTTCTGTTCCAGTGGTGCAGAACTTCACCATATCTGCGCAGGGTGCCATTTCACAAACTTTCTTTGCAACTTCGATTTCGAGTTCTACAGTTGTGCCTAGCATCATTCCATTATTGAGTTGTTTTTTGATGGCTTCCACAATTTTTGGATGACAG
>Ga0209978_10000167_pt1 | contig 21684 bp, 26 predicted proteins | sample BentaG_FD_182805 | JGI IMG/M metagenome (GOLD analysis project Ga0209978, IMG submission 182805) | Deep subsurface microbial communities from South Atlantic Ocean to uncover new lineages of life (NeLLi) - Benguela_00093 metaG (SPAdes)... | ecosystem: Environmental > Aquatic > Marine > Oceanic >... | reverse complement strand
TTAGAGTCTCTTCTCCTTCTCCTCTTACAATAACGTCAAGCTCAGGATACTTTTCCAGGCTTTCTTGAGCTGTTGCACTAAAGTGTTGACCACCCGCTACTGTAAGAACCTCAAGGTTCACTTTCTTGGCTATTTCAAGGGTTCTTAAAACCAAGTATACGTTGCATGTTGCAAACGCACTGACAGCCACAATGTCGGGATTGAACGATTCGATATCTTTTTCCATATCACTCCAAAGCATTTGCTGAGCAGTGCAGTCTAACACCTTTATCTCAGCATCTTTAACCTCCCTTTCAAGGTAAGCAGCAAGCTGGACAATTCCGAATGGTGGTGGAAGATACTCCCCCATTACAAACCAAAACTCTCTTGGAGGTTCAATGAACAGGACTCTCATGGCATTCTCCTTGAGGACTGGGATTTAGCTAATGGTATCTTCTTCGGTTCTTATGGTTTGTGGAAGAAACTAGTCCTAACGCCAGGTATTTTTCCAGCTAAACCTTGTCAGACTTTGCTCTTTTTCTTCTGTACACCAGGGATGCTACAAGAGTTGCTATCATACAAGATAGAGAGTGTCACCAATAGCCCTTTCCATAGTGGAAGGTCTTGTTACTGTTCATTATGTGATCAAAAAGTTTTTTGGAACATAGGGGAATGAACATAGTTCCAGTGTCATATCTAATTCTTCCGTGAATGTCTTCAAAAGATATCTTTCTTTCCATCAACCTGAAACCTAGCCTTTTGTACAGCTTGAAAGCAATCTTCCGATTCAATGGATCAGCATTGAGACAGGCAACATCACACTTCTGTTCCTTTAGAGCCTCTAACCCCATCTTCATCATCTTGGTAGCAATGCCTCTTCCTCTGATATGTTCTGCAACGCAAGCTCCTACAGCTCCACCAACAACAATTTCTCTCCCATCAAACTCTATGTCTCTCTTATGAAGTATCAAATACCCAACAAGTTCATCATCATGGTAGGCAAGGATCCTTCCAGAGCTCTCAGCATAGAAATATTCCTCACCTTCTTTGGGGTCAACATCACTAAAACACAGTCTCTCTAATGCTTCGATACCTTGTTTCTGCTGATCAGACAGCTTAATCTCAGGAACCAAGATTACCCTAATCAAGCTCATCACAATTACAGTGTACATGGAATTTTTATGACTTGCGGAAGAAACTTTTCAGGAAACCTTAAAGTAAGTTTGCCTGTTAAAGTAGTGGCAATTGGAATCGTTTGAAGGTTAGGGTCAGGAGTTGTTTTGATGAGGGTGTTGGTTACTTATTATAGCGAAACTGGTAACACTGAGAAGGTTGCTAGAGCCATTTATGAAGAGGCTTCAAAGAAGCATGAAGCAGATTTGAAGAGAGTTGATGAGATTACAGTGGACATTTTGATTGATTATGATGTTGTTTTTCTAGGTTCAGCTTGTCATTCAACGGATCTGGCTAGTCCTGCAAAGAAAATTCTAGTTGCTCTCCCGGATTCACCGAGGTTTAAGCTTGCTGGATTCTTCACTCATGCTACCTATACTTCTGAAGACAGCAGGGAGCAACATACGCTATTCAATAAGTGGGCTTCCAAATGCATTACATCTTTTCAAGAAGTGAGCAAAGAAAAGCAAATTGACTTCAAGGGATACCTCAACTGCCAAGGTGCACCCTCCCCTCCAATACAGGAATTCATAAGGAGAACGATAATCACATCACCTGATGAATGGGAAGAATATATTAAAGAAGTAATGAAGCATCCAACACCTGAAGACCTACAGAAAGCTAGAGAATTCGCAAGAGAGGTAATATCACAGGCTTAAGAGTAGAATTCCCAGTTTTATGACTTATGGAAGAAACTCTGGAGTTAGCCAGTTCATCCTTCAGGGTTCACTAGTCAGCTCATATCCAGTGGGCTTTGCACTTTTCTTCAGTTCAAAGGATAGGATGTGTTTCTACTTCATTGGTTTTTTGGCTTTGAAGACTAGGGCGTAAGGTATCCTTCTCCATATATCATATTGCTTTTCTGAACCTTCCCAATAGTATGGAATCTTCTGTTTTTCTTCTTCTGTCATCTTCTTAAGGGGATAAGGTTCAGGCTCTAAGATCTTCTCAACAACAAAGCCAGTTGACACTAGATGGTTGAAATAGTCTTGTAGTGTCCTATGGTAACCGTTGAACTTCGCAGATACCTTGTCAAATTTCCAAGTCCAAGTACGTTTTCTTCTATCAAAATAGTTCCCAATTCCCCACAATTTTCTTCCACTATACGTTATAGCCCGTCCTCTATTAGCGATAGGATGAACAACACAAAAAACGAAAAGCCCACCTTTTCGTAACACTCTGAAAGATTCATTGAAAGTTTGTGCAGGAGTTTCTGAGTATCCTATAGCACAAGAAGAGAGAACAATATCGAAGCTCTCATCATCGAACATGTTCATATCCTCCATGTTTCCAACATAGAATAGAACTTTGACCTTGTGTTCTCTTGCTAATCTTCTGGCATGTTTAATCTGTTCTTCCGAGACATCCAACCCTACTGATTTGGCACCCCATTTTGTTAATACTATTGCATTTTGTCCTCCTCCACAGCCAATCTCTAAGATGTCTTTACCCACTACATTTCCAAGCAGTTTTAACTCCTTTTCACCGGGAGAAATTGGACCATAATGTACATCTTTAAGAGATATCCTTACACTATCTTGATAAGCCTCAGAAATAATATTCCATCCTTCCTTAGCAGACATTCTTACTCACTCTTCCAAGCACTGAGTTTTCTCTTTCAGTTTTTATGACTTACGGAAGAACACCTACTGGTATTGAAGTATGTCATTGTGTCGGTATATGTGCAAGTGTATGTACTATGAACGAGAATTATTTCTTGTTTCTAGCTAGAATCCAATAATGTTTTTCTCTACCCTTTACAAGATGTTTTTCGAATAAGATTTGAAACCCAGCATCCTTCACTAGTTGCAGAGATTTTTCAGGGCTATAGTGACTCCAGAACATTCTAGAACCATAATATTCTTCAGTTGCGTCCCATTCATCTGGACCCATACAGACCAGCATTGATCCATTAGGTTTCAATATTCTATGAAAACTTTGAAATAACGATGAATGTTTCTCTTTAGGAACATGAATTATAGAATAGAAAGCCGTTAAACCGTCAAAGGAATTGTCTCTGAAATCTAGCTTGGTCATGTCTTTCTTGATGAACTTAGCTTTTGGAACATTCTTTCCTGCAAGTTTAAGCATACTTTCTGAAAAATCAACTCCAGTAACATCAAACCCAGAATCAACTAAGAACTTTGTAACAGGAACTCCAGCACCACAGCCAACATCTAAGACCTTTGCATTTTTAGGCAGTAGACTTTCTAGTTCTTCCAGTTCTTTTATGTTGTCAAAGACATGACGATCAGCTTGGTATTTCTCAGCTATTTTATCATATCCCTTCCTAACAATCTCTTCTTTTTCAGTCACTTCTCAAAACCATCCTAGCTTTAACTGTGTTATTTGTCCATACCTCTTGAAGCGTGTATTTAAGCTACATTGCTTATGGTAGTGGTGTTTGTTGTAGTCTTTGCTCCTTTTCTGTATTTCATTGCAGAGGTACTCAAACCATCGAAGGTGATTTTAGCTGGTTGAACTGTCTTCTCTAAGTCTGTATAGAAAAAAGTTTCACATAAGAACCAATGCAAGCAAGGCTTCGTCTTCATATTCCTTGTTCATTTTTACCCTCATTCGTCTTATACCTTCAAGTTTGAAGCCAAGCTTTTCTGCAATTCTTCTCATAGCCTTGTTCTTGGCAAGAGTGTCTGCTTCAAGCCTTATGAAACCTTCTCTCCTAGCACACTCAATTCCAGCTTTTGGCAATCTTGTTCCAAATCCCTTTCTCCAGTAATCTGAACGCGCTGTCACACCAACAACACCAACATGTTTCATCCTTTTTCCTTTACGGTGGATTCCAAGAAACCCAACAACTTTCCTATTCAATTCTGCAACAAGAAAAATCTGGTCCTTATCATCTGGAAGGCTCCCGAGAAACTCCTTAAACTGCAGATACATCTTGTCAAGGTCTTCTGTGTGAATATCAACATCCCACTCTCTAACTCTAGGATAAGTCTCTATTTCCGCAAGCATCCGAGCTTCTCTCTCATCTAACGGAGACTTCTTGACATCAACTATTTGCAGAGACAAGACAATCCCACAAAATTCACTAGTCCTGTTTTGATGTCTCTTCTTTGGCTTATGTCTTGTGGAAGAAACTCCAATCTAAAAGCAAGCCAAGTCTAGTACCTTGTGAGCTTTTGCTATTTCTTCAGTGCACAATGATTGACAGAAGGGTTGCCATCATAAATAATCGAAAATCCTATTTATCCCGATTTATCTTGTAAGAGTTGATTGAAATGGGAAACCAGCGCATCATGGTTCGCACTAGAGCCGTTATTTTCGATGAAAATGGTAAGGTGCTTGTTCAGCATCATTCAAGTTCCAAACCTGATTTCTACAGGCTACCAGGTGGAGGCGTCAAATTTAAGGAAAAGATAGAAGACTGCCTAATCCGCGAGATAAAGGAAGAAACTGGATTAAACGCGAAAGTTGATCGTCTTCTCTGGGTTCGTGACTTTTTAGATCAATTTCCCTATCACTCCATCGAAATGTTTTTCTTAGCAACCATAATAGGAGGCAAATTCAAGCCAACTCCAGAAGCTGAAAACATCGAATTACTGTTTATGACTCTTGAAGAGCTAGAAAAAGCGGTATTCTATCCCAAAGCGTTTATTCCGAAATTGAAACTTCTTCGAGATGACAGAAATTGGACTGAAGAAAACCCATACATCAGATCAGCAAACTGATGTTACCTAGACTTTGCTCCTCTTTTTCCATACACCATGGCTGCTGGCAATGTCATTCTTTAACTTTAACAAGTTTTCCTTCTTGAACAACATAGACATGTTCCCATTGGGGAGATCTTATTGTGGTAGAGCCACAAGAGTTATATCGCAATACGACGCGCGCGGCTCACTGACATATCTGATCTTGTGAAGATAGCTGAAGGCGACGGAGAAAAATGCAGCCCTTAGAACTTGCACGCTCAGAAAGTAGTGTAGAGAGTTTTGGAGGATACTTAGACAAATTAGAAAATGGCAAAGTTGATATTTAGCCCCACCTTACTACAAACAAATTTACCCATAGCAAGTGACAAAGCAAATGGTCACCCAACCCCGAAAACGCCTCATATTCAACTGGACCACCCCTAGAAATCTCCTAGCCATCCTCCTCTTCATCATACTCGCCATCTTAATACAATACATCATCATCGCACTCGCCAGCCCCATGGGCACTGAAGACCCAACTACGATCGCCCTGCCAATCTTCAACATCACCTTAAGTTTTCTATACCACTTCCTCCCCTCAGCAGTCATAATCACTCTCACTGCAAGCTTTACCCACCTCACAATCCATACCGTCACCATACCAGCAAAAACTCAAACCCTTAAAAAACCACACAGACAAAAAATCCGCCAAAAGCCGACCCGCCTAAAACCCTTACGAAAATTCTACAAAAAACTTCGAAGAGCAACAAGAAAAATCAAGAACAAAATCCTAAAAACCCCAACCATCGCATACATCGAACGCAGAGTAATCCTAGCAAGAGCCATCATAAAAAGCGCCATAACCATCACAGCCACTTTCATCATCATAATCCTCCTCGTCACCATTGCAGCTTACCCAAAATTCATCCCAACCGCTACCGCCAACTTCTATCAATGGAACGCCGCCTTCCTTAGCTTCGTCACCTCAACCATAAGAGCCTCCGAAACCATTGCGAACACAGTCCCACCTATAGGTGCCATAGCAACAACGATACACAACGCGCTAATCGCTGCCGCTCCTGCATTCCGCAACACTCTCGAAGAGACGGCTTCCGCCATAACAAACGGCCTTGTCTCCCTCAGCTCAACTGAAAAATACCTCATAATCCAGAACACTGCCGCGTGGACTGTTGCCATCATAACACTCCTATACGGTCAATACATCAAGATCCGCCGCTACAGACGGTAAACAAACATGCCAGACAGACCAAGATTTGGCACTGCAGGAATCCCATACTGGTTTAAAGAACTAAAAACACCAATCAGCGAACTCCCTCGTTTTCTACAAGAGGAAGAACTGGATGCTCTAGAATACGAAGCTGTACGATGGGGAAGAAAACCCCAGATAAAACAAGAAGCAGCAGAAAAGCTAGGAAAAAACGCTGAAAAACACGACATCTGGCTGACAATCCATGGCTCCTACTACATAAACCTCCTCAGCAACAAAGAAACACTCGAAGCAAGCAAAAAACGCCTAATCGCCTGTGCCATCGCCGCTCAATGGATGAAAGCCCACACAATCGTCTTTCACCCAGGCTACTACAGCCAAAAGCAATCTCACAAAGAAGACCTGAAAAACTGCGTAAAAGCACTCAGAGAAACCACACAAGCCATGCAGTCAATGAACATAAAAGCAAACCTCGGACCCGAAACCTCAGGGAAACTCGCTCAGCTTGGAAGCCTAGAAGAAATCATAACCATATGCGAAAATGTAGAACAAACACAACCCGTTATCGACTGGGCACACCTCCACGCAAGGCAAAGGGGCAACCTTCGAACCATTAACAATTTCCAACAAGTAATCGAAAAAATCGAAAATCGCCTTGGCACCAAAGTAGCCAAAAACCTTCACTGCCACTTTTCACGAGTTGAATACACTTTCCGAGGAGAAAGACGCCACCATCCCTTGGACGCCCCGGGGTACGGACCAAAATTCGCATTACTAGCAGAAGTTATAGCCAACCTTGACCTAAAACCAGTAATTATCTGTGAAACTCCACTTCTCGACGAAGACGCCAAAAAAATGCGCGACATCCTCCACCAAAAACTGCAATCCCCCACTATACTACGATAAGTTTTTCTGCAATGCCCCTCTTGCAATGAAGTGGTGCGCCTAGTTGGCACGACTTAAGGGCTTTCAAGAACTCACACCTATCAAAGAAGCTTTAAACGAATTCTTTAAGGTGCTCCAACCAAAAAGACTAGACACCCTCCTAATTCCTGTAAAAGAAGCGATGGGACGAGTCACCGCCAAAAGCATCATCGCAGAGAGAAACTTGCCCCCTTTTGACCGCTCAGCAATGGATGGGTACGCGCTAAAAGCAAAGGACACTTTTGAAGCCTCACAATTCCAACCAAAAACTCTCCATCTCGTCAAAAAGGAAACTGTAGAAAAGGGAGAAGCAAAGGAAATATGGACAGGGAACCCCCTTCCAAAAGGTGCAGACACAGTTACAATGCTGGAACACACAAAAAAGACAGATGGAAAAATCGAAGTTCTCATTTCTTTGACGCCCGGCGCGAATGTTTCCAAGAAAGGCGAAGACCTGAAAAAAGGCGACCCTGTAGTAGAGGACGGAGTAGAACTAAAACCACATCATCTGGGCTTGCTAGCCGCGTCAGGGACAAAAGAAATTGAAGTTGTGAGAAAGCCGAGGGCTGCAATACTGCCAACAGGCAACGAACTTGTCGCATTGGAAGACAAGTTGAAGCCGAACCAAATTATTGAGGTTAACAGCATAATCTTATCAGGGATGTGCACTGAACTCGGGGCGAAGGCGTTCAGTCTCGGCATCGCAACCGACAACGAGAACGAGATTAAAGAGAAAATCCGTGAGGGCTTAGCGAAGGCAGACATGGTAATTACAACCGGCGGAACAAGCGTTGGCATTCATGATGTCGTGCCAAAAGTAATTGAACAAATGGAACGTCACAGCGTCGTTGCCCACGGGATAGCCATGCGCCCAAGCATGCCTACTGCGCTTGCTGTTGTACATGGAAAGCCAGTGATAATCTTATCTGGAAATCCCGTGGCAGCAGTAGTAGGATTTGAAGTTTTTGCTCGTCCACTTATACAAAAACTACTAGGAATACGGAATGACACAAGAGTGAAGTTAAAAGCTAAAATGACGCGGAGAGTCGCGGGAGTTTTAGGTCGACGTGTTTTCCTAAGAGTGAAAGTAGTAGAAAAGGACGGTGAGTTTCTAGCCGAGCCGATTCGTGTTAAAGGCTCAAGTATCATAACAACGATGACAAAAGCAAATGGTTACGTTGTTATCCCTGAAGATAGAGAAGGCTTGAGAGAAAATGAAATAGTCACTGTCCATCTTTTCGATACTATAAAAGAGGAAGTAGAAAATGTTTAAGAAACTAATTAGCCTAGACGAAGCAAAGAAAAGAATCCAAGAAGCGCTTTGTCCAAAGCCTATTGGAATCGAAGAGATTCCTCTATTGAAAGCCGTTGGACGTGTATTAGCTGAAGATATTACTTCACCTATCGACGTTCCGCCATTTCGTCGCTCAACAGTAGACGGATACGCAGTCAAAGCTGAAGACACGTTCAACGTTAATGAGGAAAAACCAGCAGTGTTGAGATTGAAAGGAAGCGTCACTGTAGGCGAAATCTCGAGCTTAACTGTAGAAAAAGGCAGCACTTTAGAAATTATGACTGGTGCGCCGTTACCTGCTAATTCCGATGCAGTCGTCATGGTGGAAAACACCACAGAAAAAAACGGAAAAATATTCGTCTTCAAACCGGCGGCGAAGGGCGAAAACATAATGGGGATAGGTTCTGACATTCACAGAAATGAGACCGTATTAAAGTGTAGGAATGTCCTGTCCTCTCGCGAGTTAGGAGTACTAGCGGCATTAGGGTTTACACGCGCAAAGGTGTTTAAGCAACCTAAAGTTGCGATTATTTCCACAGGAGCGGAAATAGTTGAGCCTGGGAAGCCTTTGCCACCCGGAAAAATCTACGACATAAATACCTATACGTTAACCGCAGCAATCTCAGAAAGCGGTGGAGAACCAATTGGCTTTGGAGTTGTTCAAGACGATGAAGAATCGCTGAAAGCGACGCTAAGAAAGGCAATGAACGCAGCGGACATCGTTATAACCTCGGGAGGAGTTTCTGTTGGGCTAAAAGACTTTATCCCAAAAATTATAGATGACTTCGGGAAACCCGGGTTAGTGGTTCACGGCGTAGCCACCAAGCCTGGAAAGCCCCTTGCAGTCGCAATTGTCGGGAACAAGCCCATTTTTTCGCTTCCAGGCCATCCTACATCTTCGCTTCTGATGTTTCATCTGCTTATTCGACCAATACTTTTCAGGATTGCTGGAAAGAAGATGGAACCACATATCACCATAAAGGCAGTTATTAGAGAAAAGCTGTTTTCAGCGCGAGGGCGGCGAACTTTCATCACTGTTACTCTCTCTCGTGACGATGTTGGTCGATGGTTAGCTTCTCCAGTTCCAACCGGGCAGTCAGGCGCTATTACAACGTTGGCAAAGGCAGATGGATACGTGGAATTAAAGGAAACTCAACAATTTGTGGAGGCTGGAAAAGAAGTCAAAGTTTTCTTGTTCAAAACTTTGGAGAATTGAAGTCTTTCTATTTTAGATTCTTTCTTTTTGCAGCAACATATACGGTTGCTATCCAAGTGAGTATCAAGTATACTGTCCACGCTATAATAGCCAGTAGATTGCTCAAATCTGCGTTTGCTGTGTAGTTTGCAATTGAAATGTTAAGCATGAAGGCGATATTAGTTGTGGCGATAAAGAACAGGCTGACAACGAGCCATAAAGACCAGCGTTGCAGCCGATACAGTCCAAAGGCAGCAATCAAGCTTAGAACCGCCAAAAAAGCTATGTGAAAAAGGCGTAGGTCATATACTCCTAGGATAATAAGGTTTGCAACACTTGCTACCAAGTAGAAAAGGGCAGAAAAGAACATACCTTTGTACTCTATTTCTAATCTCGACCGCAAACCCATGCTGAAGCCTTCTTTTAGACTATCGCTATACACAATTAAGTAATAAATCTATTTCCCTATTGTTTTTCCCTATTACTACCCTGTCTATTTGCGTTTACTGAAGATTTTGCAGTTATCCATGTCTGTAACATATTCGAAACCTGCTTCAACTAGTTTACACGCTTCTTTTAGTGTCTTTGCAGTTCTGACGTGGAATTGATCTGATTCAAAGCTGATTAGCTGAGTGTACATCATGGTATTCTCAATTTTCTTATGTCCTAGCATTTGCTTGACATGGAGAATATCCTTAGTCTTATGGTATTCCATAGTAGCTTTCCAATGGCGAAACGTGTGGAAAGATATGCGCGCGCGCCCCAACTTTGAACAGAAAAACCTAGCCAAGCGGCTGTTTTTCTCCAAGTCCACCCATACGTGAAGAGACTAGAGACAAACATCCTCTCCCGCTACATATTGTTAAGTGTTAAGTGATTATTCCCATACCTTCTTTCTCTAAATCTGCCAATCGTCACATGAAACCAGAAGCTAGATCCTCACTCGCTATATATTGTGAAGTGTGAATACCCATTGTCATGTAAGTTTTGATAAAAATCCTCTAAAACCTATTGCTTTCTCTTTCTCCTCAAAACTCTATCAAGAAGCCTATTCACTATATCGTCGTAGCGCGCGCATACGGAAACGTGACAACCCACAACGCGGACCTCATCATAAATGGGACACGACGCGCGCACGTGTGCTATTTGCATATTCTCTCGATTCTTTTGTAATATCTATCGGTGTAAAACTCAGAGACGTTGTCTATGTTTTTTCTTTTTCCGTACACTCTAAGACCCAATTCGCAGAGGCCTAAGATGTCTCTTGGAGTGAGATAATTCGCTCTAAAACCTCTGAGGACGCGGCTGATTATTCTTACTGGCCCCCCATTCTTGTAGATTTCCCACAGAGCCTTGGAATGGAGCTCTTCCATTCTTTTTGCAGATAAATGCATGGGCTTATATACACAGTGAAACACATCGTACAGTTTCCAGTCATATGTTAGAATTCTATTCTCCCTCTGTAGCTTCTGGAAAAGAGCGCTTCCTGGAAACGGTGTCAATATGGTCAAGCCAACGGCGTCGTATGGTATTGAAAGTAGGAAATCGATGGATTTTTGGATGTATCCTTCCGTGTCGTATTCGTCTCCTGATCCTATTATGAAGGTCCACGCCACGTGGATGTTTGTGTCCTGAAGTTTCTTAACCACTTTTTGTACTTGTTCTAACTTTAGGTGCTTGTTGTAGCTGCTATCTAAGATTTTTTGGACCCCACTTTCTAGGCCGAAGTTCATGCTTTGCCAGCCTGCCTTCACCATTAGTTTTAGTAGATTTGGGTTCTTTGCCATCACGTCGATGCGGCTTACTGAATCATAGCTTACATCCTCTAATCCGTATTCAATTATGGCTTCGCATATGGCTTCTACGCGTTTCGGGCTGACTAGGAAGTTGTCTGATAGAATGTAAATTCGTTTGTAGCCCAACTTTTCCTTTAAATAAGCTAATTCCATGATGAAATTCTCGATTTTTCTCTGTCTGCAAGTTCCCTTGTAAAAGCTTCTTATGCAGCAGAAGGTGCAGTTGTAGGGGCATCCTCGGCTTTCATTAATCATCGAGACCGGAATGTCAACTTTCTCTCTAGCGGGAAAAGGGAGAGTGTTAACATCGACAAGTGGCCCGGTCTTGTTGTGTAGTGTCTTGTTTCCTTTCCTGTAGGAGAGGTTCATTACTTCTGAAAGCTTTCCTTTTCCTTCTAGGGCGGTCACAAGTTGAAGCATGGCGCTTTCTCCTTCGCCCCTAATTACGAAGTCCGTTTCAGTTTCCTTCAAGACTTCCTGTGCACAGAAAGTAGGGTGGTAGCCCCCGAGAACTATGCGAGTTTTGGGGTTTTCTTCTTTTACAGCTTTTATGAGTTCTTTAGTGTAATGATACTCTGACGTCATCACTGAGAAGCCTACGACTTCAGGTGCAGTTTTCTCCACTAGGCTACGGATGTTTCCCTTTGTGGCAAGTTTCACTCTTACATCATGTCCAGCTCTGTCTAGTACAGCCGCTATGTAAAGGAGTCCGATGCCTACTCTGCGAGGGTCGGAGGCTATGTAAGATAGGCCTGGAGAGAAAACTTGTGGTTGAAGAAGTAAAACTCTCATGCCTTGTCAATTGGGCTTTTGGGAATTTAAACCCGCGCGCGCGCTATGTAATTTGCGTTCCCAGAATCTATGAACTGCCTGACTTTCCACCCTGTTCCCTTGAGTATTTCTCTCATCTCTTCTTTAGATACCATTAAACAATCAAACCATCTTCCAACATATTTCTGGAATTTATAAGCTATGTAGCGTATCCAAAGGCTTTTCTAAATGTGACTCTAAAACTTCTAAAGGAGATGTTTGTGTTGGTTGGACTGTTAGATTGTTTTGATGTAAAGGGATTAACACTTAAGAATCGAATTGTGATGCCTCCCATGCACACGGGCTTGGCGACAACGGCAGGAGCTGTAACGGACAAGCTTGTTGAACATTATGGTAAACGGTCAAAGAATCTTGGTCTTCTAATAATCGAACATAGCTATGTGTCCCTTGAAGGAAAGCTGAGCGAAAGACAGCTTGGAATATACGATGATAGTCTAATTCTGGGTTTGGAGAAGCTTTCAAGTAAAGTCCATTCTATGGGAACACCTGCAGTGATACAAATCAATCATGCCGGTAAGCATGCCAAACAAGAAATTACTGGGCTTCAACCCGTAGCTCCGTCAAGTAGTAGAGAAGCGCGCGAACTAAAGCTTAAGGAAATCGAGGATTTGGTTGAAACGTTTGCGCTTGCTGCTGAGAGGGCTATGAGAGCAGGTTTTGATGGTGTTGAGGTGCATGGGGCACACGGATTTCTATTAAATCAATTTTTCTCTCCCTTGACAAACGCGAGACAGGATAAGTATGGTGAATCTTTGGAGAATAGAATGAGGTTTCCTCTGGCGGTTGTTAAGAGAGTGAAGGAAGAAGTCGGAGGAAGGCTCCTTCTTTATCGTTTAGGCTCTGACGATTTAGATCCAAATGGTGTCCAAATAGAAAATTCTAAGAAATTTGCTATAGAACTTCAGAAGGCGGGGGTAGACATCTTGGACGTTTCTGGAGGTCTATGCGGTAGTCGACCTATGCAGTTACAAGGAGAACAAGGGTATTTTGTTGCTCAAGCAGTGCAAATCAGGGGAGTTTTAGACATACCTGTTATCGGTGTTGGAGGGATTAAGGATCCTGAGTTTGCGAATAAACTGATTGAAGAGGGAAAAGTTGACTTGGTTGCAGTGGGTAGGGAACTCCTGAAAGATCCTGATTGGATACAGAACGCTATCAAGACTTTAAAAAAGCGCGCGCGAGCAAGGAAGCAAAATAAGCTAATACACTTACATGGATAGGCAAGCTGGTGATTGAATGTCGGAAACTGCAAAAGATGCGGCTCATGGTGGTGCAGGCTGGTCTCCCAGAATGATGTCGCTACGCGATGAACTTGGAAAGATTTGGCGAGTGTGCGGTGTGGAATCTGAATGGGGCCCTCTCAAAGCAGTTTTGATGCATCGACCAGGACCTGAGATTGAAGCTATTACAGACGCCAACCACGCCCTGATGCTTGACGTACCAAACGCTGTTCTGACCAGACACCAACATGACAGCTTGGTTGCAGCCTATCGAAACGCTGGCGTCACTGTGTTCTACGTTGAGCCATGCGATACCCCTCCCCCCAACCAGATGTTCGTAACCGATCTCTTCTTCATGACGCCTGAAGGGGCGATCTTGGCACGCCCAGCGTCTACAGTCCGTGCTGGCGAGGAGCGATTCATTGCTCAGAAACTTGCTGAATTGCGCATTCCGATCCTGCGCTCTGTACGAGGAAAAGGAGTCTTTGAAGGAGCAGACGCGTCATGGGTTGATTCTAACACTGTCATTCTGGGAACAGGACTACGTACTAACGCTGAGGGAGCAGATCAGGTGGCGAGCCTTCTTCATGAGATGAATGTCGAGGTTATCAAAGTAGTTCTACATGATGCAGCAATGCACCTAATGGGAACCTTGCGTTTTGTAGACCGAGACCTTGCCGTTTGCTGGCGAACCCGAATCTCTCAAACAGCTGTTAAGGCTCTTCAAGACCACGGATACGCTGTTACCTTCATTCCCGATGAAGAGGAAGCAGTACATGGGATGGCTCTCAACTTTGTGACATTAGATCCAAAGCGGATCTTAATGCCATCGGGCAATCCTAAAACCCAATCCTTCTATGAGAGTATGGGAATCAAATGTGTAACTGTCAAAGTAAACGAACTTCACAAAGCAGCTGGAGGAATTGGCTGCCTTACAGGCATCCTCAAACGGGAGCCAAGTAGATAAACGTGGATGCGCGCGCGCGACAACTCTAACATGTGTAAGAATAAACCTATCTCTGCGCACACAACAATATTCAAGCACATTACACGGATTAAACCCATTAGAATAATACTTTTGGCGACTACAATTTTTATCAGATAGCTTGCACGCTCACAAAATTGAATAGTCAGTTTTGCTTATTTCAAGTTATGGCAGAGCCTAGATCTTATGTGAAACCTCCCAAAAGCCAGATACCGCTAATTCAAGGCTTTAAAGACTATGTAGAGAAACATTTTGGAAGTTTTAGCTTTGGCGAATTACGTTATGTGCTCCCTGGAACTCCAATTTACGACTCCATAGTTGAGATGGAGCGTACCCTTGGAAAGCTTCAAGAAGAGGAGGAGTTGGGGGGCTGCTGTGGAAGATTGCCAACGGGTGAGGCAATCATCTATTTGGTCAACAAACATAAACGAGGACACAAGCTACCTTCTTACGGTTTACTGTATGAGATGATTCATCTAGCGAAGCTTGACTTAAGCGCAGGGGAAGTTGAGAAAGAAACATCTAAACATTTCAATTCAGCCCTAGAGCATGCACGCATTTTTGCTTATAACACCACACATAAACACAAGAAATCTTATCCAAAATGAAAACTAACACATGATTTCTCCCGTTAACTCAGCAAAAACATTTAGGATTAGTAGACTCGATAGGAATAGCGGATGAGAGCATGAGTAACTTCGAACTTTACGTTTCACACTCTCCCATCTTCAGCGGATGCCAAACACCATTTGAGCAAGCTGATTACATAGTCGTCGGTGTTCCATTTGACGTAACCAGCACGTACAGAACGGGCGCAAGGTTCGCACCTCTCGCCATACGAGAAGCATCACTAAATATCGAAACCTACAGCTTCCGCTCAAACCTTGACGCAGAAGACTTGAGGATCCACGACTTGGGCGACCTCCACATCAGCAACAATGTAGAAAAAACCTTGAAACGCCTCGAAGACACCGTAAGAGATTTGGTAGAATCCAAGAAAACGCCTATACTCATTGGTGGAGAGCACACCCTCACCTTGGGCGCAATGCGCGGTGTAAGTGGCAGAAACACAGCGGTGATAAGCCTTGACGCCCATTTAGATCTACGCGACAAGTATATGGACTTAACCACAAGTCACACAACCTTTATGCGAAGGCTCAACGAGCAAGTAAAACCAGACAAAATTGTAGAAGTGGGCACGAGAGCTGTCTGTAAAGAAGAATTGAGTTACGCAAGGGACGCTGGAATACAATACTTTACAACGAAACAGATACTGGAAAACGGGTTGGAAACAACGGTCAAAGCCATAAAAAAAGCTGTGGAAAACTGTAAAAGAACCTATTTGACAATAGACATGGACGTGCTTGACCCCGCCTTTGCACCAGCAGTGCAAAACCCAGAGCCAGATGGACTATCTATCCACGCTCTCTTAGACCTCATTTGCAGCTTCTGCGACAGCTGTACAGTTGGTATAGATTTGGTAGAAGTGACACCGCCTTACGATAATGGGGTTACAGCAATTCAAGCCGCGAAAATACTTTTAGAAGCCCTCTGCCAAACTGAAAGAGCACGGAAACGCTAACCGTATTTTGCAAGTTTTGCGATGAAAAAACCATTACATTCATGAATATGTGGATACAGGCGTTGGCTACTGGTTTGACCTCGAAGTCCGGGTAATCCTATTCGAGGTTTGGTTTCTGCCAGCGTGAACTCGGGGTTCAACTTCAAAAATCGCTCAATCAAAATCTCGTTTTCTTCAACAGTTATGCTGCACGTTGAGTAAACTAGGCCTCCGCCTTCCTTCACGAGATTAGCGCAATTGTTTAGCATTTTCCACTGAATTGCCGCCATATTCTTTATTGACCGTTTAGAAAGCCGCCACTTAGCCGAGGGTGTCCGACTAAACGCTCCAGTGCTGGTACAAGGCGGATCCAAAACAACAAGGTCAGCCTTAACATCGTGGATAGGCAAGGGATTACACGCATCCCAAGCAGCGGGCTGGGCGTTCTTTACTCCCATCCTCTTGATTCCACGTTCCCAAACTTTCATTCTCCGCTTGGAATAATCTACTGAGTAAATTATGCCTTGATTTTCCATTAACTGAGCTAGATATGTGGTTTTTGCGCCAGGTGCAGCACAGACATCCAACAAGGTCATACCAGCTTCGGGGGCAGCCACCTCTGCAGCCAGGCAACTTGCCTTGTCTTGAATATAGAATAGACCGTTGCTAAAGCTGGCGGTTCTCACTAGAGGCTTTTTCTTCTTAACAACCTTATACGTGTGCAGCAATCCCTGCGCTTTTTCTAGAGTTATTCCTTCGGCACCTATTTTTTTCAGCAACTCTTCTTCGTCCGGCATCTTTAGAGTGTTGACACGAATGTAGATTGGCGTGCTCGAAATTGTGCTCTCGAAATATCGCAATGCTTCGTGGCGACCAAACAATTTGAAACAGTATTTCACAAACCAATACGGCTGAAATGTTTGCAGAGACACCTTTTCCGCATCGTTTAAGCCTTTCAAAACCTCTTTTGGCTCCAAACTAAGCAAGGGGCCCAAAACCTCCTCAGCGCTCTTTAGCCTTCGCCACCCTAGAATAGAACGACCGACCTTAGCTATGTTTACTGCTTTTTCGTAACTGTCACTTCCTTTAATTTTAATTTCGTATGCGTAGAGACGCAAAAAGGCACGGACGCCAGGAGGAAAATCGTTAATGGAGTTTGGTTTTAAGAGGGTGTTGATCATTTGATCGATAAAGTTTTGTCTTCTAACAGTTTCTAGCACCAGTTTGTGCGCTAGACCTATTACGCTTTGATCTTGAACACCTAGCTGTTTTGACGCCTTGGTTAGTGCGAGTCTTCCACTTGACCTTCTTAATTCAACCCAGCATAAGGCTTCAACAGCTAATGCCCAAGCATCACGCAGCAACTTCACACACACAGCAATTTGATGCAACAGACGATTTATTAAAACCTTGAGATGCATATACAGTGCATGAGACCGGAAACGATGGCGAAACAAAAGGGACTAGAAGAATTCTTGCAACCAGTCCCTACAGCTTTAGGAGAGAAGAGAGAAGAATCAACCAAGCAGACGGCAGCAGTGCCTAAAAAGGAGAAAACGACGACAAAAACTGCTATGAAAAAAGAAGATCCTAATCAACTTCCACCTTCATACTTCGTTTCCGCCTCTTACGATGGCAAAAGGGGTGTCGGCTGCATCAAGCTGTATGAACCAAAGACTGAAAGCATCTACCTTTGGCACGACACTACTGGGCATAAACCATACCTTCTCACAAACCTGTCCCCTTACGAATTAGACCAGCTGGAAGGCGTAAAGACTCATCCAGGTTTCGACCACTTTGATACAGTGGAGAAGTTTAACGCACTTCTCGACAAAACTGTAACGCTGACGAAAGTGGTGGCGAAAGATCCGCTAGCGATTGGAGGTAGACCGAGAGGGTGCTTGCGCGAGATTATCCCCGAAGAACACGCGAAAATCGCAGAGCCTGAGCAGTCTGAGGCAAAAGTTTGGGAGGCGGCGATTAAGTATTATCAATGCTACATCTACGACCGCAACTTAGTGCCAGGCATGCCATACACCGTTGAAAACCGAGAACTCGTTCCTGCAAAGATGGATGCTGCAGAAAGCGCCGTGAAAAAAATTAAAGCTCTATTTGGTGGCGAAACAGCAGAGGAGAGGGAACATATTGAGCGGTGGGCACGCCTGCTGGAATATCCAGCGCCATCATTCAGACGGGTCGCTTTAGACATCGAAGTTTTCTCACCTGTGGCTACACGTGTACCTGACCCTCGCGAAGCGCCATATGAAGTTATCTGCGCTTCTATGATAACTACGGATGGCAATGACCAAGTTTTGTTGTTGAAAAGAAAAGACGTGAGAGAAGGTGTGGAAAAACTGCCTTCCGCCACGAAAGTAGAGTTTTTTGAACGTGAAGAGGATTTGCTCCGGGCTATTTTCAAGATCTTGTGGGATTATCCCTTTGTCATTACTTTCAACGGCGATGACTTCGATTTGCGGTATTTGGCGCGCAGAGCGGAGAAGTTAGGTATGTCGAGAAATGAAGTTCCTATTGAGGTGCGTCGTCGCGTCTGTTTGCTGAAGAACGGTGTCCACATTGATTTGTACAAGTTTTTCTACAACCGTTCCATCCAGATTTACGCTTTCAGCAACAAGTATCGCGACGTAAGGCTTGATGATGTAGGTAAGGCTATGGTTGGCTTATCGAAAATTGGGTTGGACAAGCATTTCGCTGATTTAAGCTATTTTGAATTAGCGCGCTATTGTCTGCGAGATGCAGAGATTACTTTCAAGTTAACGAGCTTTAACGGCGATCTCACGATGCAGTTGATTTTGGTGCTTGCACGAATCAGCAAGATGCCTATGGAAGACGTTAGCAGGCAAGGAGTGTCCCGTTGGATTAGGAACTTCATGTATTTTGAACATCGTAGGCGAGGTATGCTAATTCCTAACACAGAGGATATTCTGGCTTTGAAAGGAAAGACGGCTACAACCGCCATTATCAAGGGCAAAAAATACAAAGGTGCAATTGTGGTTGAACCGGTACCCGGAGTTCATTTTAACGTGGCAGTGATGGATTTTCCAAGTCTATACCCATCTATTATTAAGGTTTGGAATTTAGGCTATCAATCAATACTTTGTCCTCATGAAGAATGTAAAGAAAACATTGTGCCTGATACTCCACATTGGGTTTGTCGCAAGAAAAAGGCTTTGGAGAGCTTGCTCATCGGTTCGTTGAGAGATTTAAGGGTGATGTGGTATAAGCCAAAGGCGAAGGACAAAACGTTGTCAGCCGATGTTCGGAACTGGTACAATGTTATTCAGAGAGCTTTGAAAGTTATTTTGAATGCAAGTTATGGCGTGTTTGGCGCAGAGTCCTTTGACTTGTACTGTCCGCCCGTTGCGGAGGCAACTGCTGCAATTGGGCGGCATTCTATAACGTTGATAGTTGATAAGGCGAGAGGACTAGGCATTGAGGTTCTTTATGGTGACACGGATAGTGTATTCTTGAAGAATCCTTCCAAGACACAAATCAGGGAGCTAGCGGAATGGTCTGAGAAGGAGTTGAAGATGGGATTGGACGTTGACAAGGTTTATCGCTATGCCGTTTTTAGTTCTCGCAAAAAGAATTATTTAGGTGTTCTTGAGGATGGCAGTGTCGATGTTAAGGGTTTGACAGGAAAAAAGAAGCACATTCCCAGAGTTATCAAAGATGCTTTTAACGAGATGAAAGGAAGGCTTGGGAAGGTCGGGTCTTCCGCCGAATTTGAAGCGGCTAAGAGGGACATTAAGAAAATCGTTTTGGACCGTTATTCAAGGCTAAAAAGAAGGAAATGGACCCATTTAGATGATTTGGCGTTTCATATGGTGCTTGGAGATGCACCTGAACATTATGTAAAGACCACACCTCAACACGTGATGGCAGCGAGAATTCTAAAGGATAAAGAAATCGAGATGAAAGCTGGGGACCGTATAAGTTTTATAAAGATAAAACCTAGGGAAATCGTTGTTAGAGGAAAAAAACAATTAGTTAGTGTAATGCCGCTACAGTTTGCAGCAGATAGCGAAGTTGACGTGGACAAATACGTTGCCTATTTACAATCCACCTTTGACCAAGTATTAGATGCGCTAGGATTGGAATTCGACGAAATTATCGGACTGACTAAACTCGAAAGATTTATGTAACATCTATATGCTCAAAAATGACCAAAGATATTAGATCTATTAGAAACATATTTTGGGTCAGACAAAATCTAAGAGAGCTTAGGAGCACCGCACACACCGAAAGCCACACTCGTATTTGAAACTTGTTAGGCTCATGTATAGACGACCCAGTCAAATTAAGAACCTGCTCAGCTCTTCCTCCGCTTTAGATACTGCACCAACTCAGATGCCTCTCTAGCCGTCTCCACAGTTCCCAGCCGCCTTGCCTTAACCAACCACACCCTAACCCCGCAATAGGGACACCTCCGACTCTTCTTCTCACCATCAGCCACCAACAAATTTCCACAACTACAACAAACCACAATCAAATACATAGACGAAACCTGCGAAAACTTTTTCCACACAAATAAGTATTTAACACATAACCATAAAAAGACCAAGGTGAAATGAGCATTAATACAATCACCCTCAACGAACTCGCGGCAAAATACCTCCGCAAAAAAGGCTACAAAATAGAACAAAACATCATACTAGAAGGCGCATCCGGTATACCTCACAAATTCAACCTCCTAATAACCAAATCAAACGAAAAACGCGTAGTCCAAATACTCAACTGGAAACGCACAGTCGGCGTCAACATAGTCATAAACTTCGACAAAGCATCAGAAGACGTCGGCGTTAAAAAACCCATAGTAATCTCAGAAAAATTCAGCAGCCACGCAAAAGCCTACGCAAACCGAAAAGGTGTAACACTTTTAACCAAACAAAAACTAAACAAATACTAAAACGAAGCTAGGAACTCGTCAAGGCGCCCCTCCAACTCCAACTTTGTTAACCAATCTACAACGCCAACACCACATCTCCTACGCCCATCAACAACGCAAATTATTTCATCAACTACCTCCTCAACCGTTTTATCTGAAACATCAACTTCACAAACCTTTTCTTCGCCATAGGCCTTCACAGCGTCAAATAGGCAAACATCCAAAATTTCAGCTGCAACATTCTCAGCAACCTTACTCTCCTTAAACCCTCGTTCCTTCAAAACCTCCCATAACTTGTCGGGGTTACGTCTCAAAACAAAAGCCAAGAAAGCATCATCAACCCCTATTACATCCATAGCAAAATGACCATCAACAATAATATAGCCTACAGATTGCTGAATAATCTCGCTGACTCGCCTAGAAAGATCCTTTAAATCAACAATCAAAGTCCCACGTTTCTCATCCAAGCCACAGCTCAAACTTTCCTTCCTGACTAGACCACTCAAGTTGACGTGTATACCGCTTAGGCGAGAGGCTAACATACTAGAAACAGAAGACTTGCCAACGCCAGGCGTACCAACGACTACCAAAACGCGTTTCATCTTATTCTCCAAGTACACATAAAATGTCACTTCTGACTAAAATGCTCCACGCTCAAATAAGAAGCAGAGAAGGAAATTGTTTCCTAGTACTGTGTCATATGAACAGCGTTATATCTGCTTCGGCAGCAATTTCAAGAAAAGTTGCAGCACCGGCAATTTCGTCTACTTCAGAAATCAAGTCTTCCCTCTTTACTCCAAACATTTCCATACTTGGACTGCAAGCATATATCTTAAACAAACCAGATTGCTTCAAACGCTTGAGCATTTCATAAGGCGTAGGATACTTCATCCTCTCCAAGTTCCTCCTCATTTTCTCCTCTAAATGCTTATACGTTGC
>Ga0209978_10000166_pt1 | contig 21698 bp, 18 predicted proteins | sample BentaG_FD_182805 | JGI IMG/M metagenome (GOLD analysis project Ga0209978, IMG submission 182805) | Deep subsurface microbial communities from South Atlantic Ocean to uncover new lineages of life (NeLLi) - Benguela_00093 metaG (SPAdes)... | ecosystem: Environmental > Aquatic > Marine > Oceanic >... | reverse complement strand
CTCTTGACGAAGAAAAAGAATATCAACAGTTTGATGATCCTGAAGTCGAAGAACTAAGGTGGTTTAATTTTATACACCTAGATAAATAAAATTTAAGATAAAAAGAAATTAAAAGAATTTTTAAGAAGATACATTTAAGTTCTTAAACGCCATATACGGAAAGAGAGTATCTTCGTTAAATTCACGCTCTTTAGAGATATATACGCAATTTTCCATCATTTGAAGGATGTTACCGCTAACATTTCCGAGTTTAATGGGATTTAGAAATTCTCCATTTTTGATATAATATCCGTTTCTTATTTCTGCTCCAAAATTTCCCGAAACACTATCTGGATTTAACCAAGAAAACTTATCGATGAAATACCCTTCTTTAATTTCTGATACCATATCATTATAAGAAATATCTCCAGGGAATATTTTAAAATTACTTATTCCATTAACGACCGTGCCACTTTCAGCTCTTTTAGCGTTTCCCGTTGATTTCTCCCCCTCTAATATTGCGTAGATTTGATCGTACAATCTATTCTGAAAAACACCATTCTTTATAACTTCCGTTGATTGATGAGGATTTCCTTCTGAATCCCATGAATTAGAGCTCAGACCACCTTCCAACAATCCATCGTCAATAATAGTGATGTTTTCACTTGCTACCACATCCCCGATGTTGTAACTTGATATCTTTTCAGCATGAGCTCTACCAAGTGAATGAATTCCAATGACAGGATTTATAGCCTTTTTTAAAACGCTTGGAGAAAAAATGACAAGGGCATCATCAGAAGGGATAGGCTGTACAGCTTTAAGTGTGTCCTTAGCTCTTCTAGCCCAGCTAGACACTCTTTCGTTCAATTTTAGATGCTCCTTCTCCTTGTAGTATCCAACATCCCAGAACTCTGATAATCTACCATTTTCTTGCGCCTTTAAGGAAAACTCCATGAAAAAGTAGGTCTTTTTCGCGTCTAAATTCAAGTTATTGCTATTTCTTAAAAATTTATGATTGCTATGTAATCTAAATCGCAAGAATGTAGGTACTACATCTTTTTGCTGATTCACTTCAGAGATCAGAACTTCTGCTAAATCCTTTTTCATTGATAGAGGATCGTTTAATATGCTTTTATCTGCTGTATTTATCGGGGAATTGCTAACTTTCAAAGGAAAATCGTATTTAGAACTGGAATTAATTTTTGAAAGTTGAACACATGTCTCGATATTTCTCTCAATTTGGCTAGACTCAAGAGAATTCCCTTTAACTACACCTATACCTGTTTTATTCTCCTTTTGAGTAAGAATCCTAATAAAATATTCAAAATCATTTATCTCACGTTCGTTTTCTGCCTTATCCTTCAAAAAAATGGTCTCATAAATATTCTTTTCGACGAAGAAAATTTCGAATTCTTGAATTTTCTTTGATTTTAAATTAGATTCGATAATATCTAACCTTTCATTTGTCAATTCTTTGATCACCCCGGACTCACCAATGCATTTTTAGCTCTAATATAACTACCGCCATCTGTAACAGGAACCATATCTTCAGTACCTTTCCCACATGTTCCTCCATCTAGTTTCAAGACATCCTTACTCACAGCATCGATATTTTTAAGCATTTCTAGCACATCTCCACTTAAAGCGATTGCTTTGAGGATCTTAGTTTTTTCTCCATTTTCAATAAGATAACCCTTTCTTGATGTGCATTGCATACCTCCTCCAAGTGGGTCCTCCATCCCAAAAGATCCATGAACTAGCATTACTCCTTCTTTAATTTCTGAGATCATTTCTTCTAGTTTATAATCTCCAGAACCAAAATATGTATTTGACATCCTAACATTGACAGGATGAGCAAAGCTTTCTCGTCTGCCGTTTCCTTGTGGTGTTGCTTTAAGTACTGATGCTGTTCTTCTATCATATATAAAATTTCTTAATATTCCATTTTCGACTAAGATGTTGTGCCCAGCTTTTATTCCTTCGTCATCAAAAAAATATGAACCTAATTTCTTTTCTAGAGAAGGAGTGTCATAGATTGTGCATATCTCGGACGCGACTTGTTTATTCAGGTGCTTTTTCAAATAGCTGCGATCCCTAAGTATTTGATCTGCTTCCAAACCGTGCCCAAAGCTCTCATGAGCAATCATTCCTGCCATACTAGAGTCTAAAATAATAGTATTTCTCCCTGCAGGTGGTAATTCCGCCTTTAACATATCAAGAGAATTATTTATTGTCTGATCTAAAACCTTATTCTCAATTGAATCGAAAATCTCGAAACCCATTTCTCCTGATTTAATGAAATAATCGTAATCTACTACAGATCCTTCTTTAGCGATAGGTACAACGAAAATACGAGTCCTTGGAATTACTTGCCTTAACTTACATCCTTCGTTATTGACAAATATTCGTTCAATTAAAAGCTCTAAATACTTCACCTGGACATTAATGATTCTTTTATCTGCATTTTTGACATATGTATAGATTTCCCTTACTTTTTTAATCTTTTCATCAATAGGGACTTTAGCAGGATCAATCTTAGGTTTAATTTCTTTATTTAAGCTCCAAGTGTCGAATTCAGAAATAAGGTTTCCTTTATTAGATACTTTCGGTAATGATGTTTTAATAATATTCATATCTCCATTTGCTTCAATTGCTACTTCTTTCCACGAACCTAAAAAACTACGGGCGACTATACCCGATTTTTTAGTATTTACTGAGAAACTCTCAGAGGAGGGTGTTTTTACAATGATAGTTGATGAAATGGAATCATATAAGATGTCAAAGTATTGATCGCTTCGATTATAATGATTAGTAATTTCTTCAAATTTAGAAAAAATTTCTTCATATGATTTATTACTCATTTATTTCACTTGCTTTTACCGTTAAACTTAGAATCAATTTGTTTAATAATTATTAAATTTATGGTAAAAATAATATATATAGCAATAAATAGGTTTAGATATCGTTTTCTATTATTGTTTACGCTCTTATTTTAAGGGAATAACTAAGGAGATTATTCACTTTTGGATTTTTCTTCTAAATAAGATATTCTTTTTTCCAAGATACTCATTGTCTCAATTATATTATTTATCGTATTCTGAATTTCTTTAACTCCATGCTGAAGTTCACCTAGTTGATCTAAAATAAATGACATAACATCTGGTCTTTTTACGGGTTCAGTCAACCAATTAATAGCATTTTGCAAAAATTTTTGATTGTCTAGTGAATTAATCCCAATATTATCATCACTGCAAAAAATGTCGATATCACCGAGAGCAATTACTTTTCCTTGTCCAAAATTAGAATATGCAGCTATTGTATGTTGTTGTTCTTTATCTTTTGTCCATTCTTCAGATGTATTATTGTAAATTTCTGACCAAATGTTATTTTCGCCTGTTTGTAATAGAGGTTTTGCCCCCTTTTTTAAGAAAAGAGAACAAGCACCTCCAATTATAACTTCTCTTAACCCATTTACAATGTCATTGCTCGGAAATTTTTGAATATGAAGTATACTAGAACAATTTTGATTATGTGAATTTTGTTCTTTAATTAAATTCTTCTCAAAGAAGAAGCCAAAATTAGTAGCTAATTCGTTTAGATTTGTTTTTTGAAGGAAATCTGCTCCGTATTCACTTACAAGCATTAAATTTCCCCCTACCCTAACATAATTAACAATATCCTTTATCTCGATATTTGAGAAATAATCGTCAATTGGGTTTCCCAATACTAAAACATCAACATCCTCCAGAACTTTTCGCGTTAAATCTTTATTTTCGTTTTTTTTAATCTTAAGATTGAGATTCTGAAGGAGTTTTAAAAAATCAGAAAATTCGTCGTCAAGTGTAAGCATTTCACTATGGTTTACATCAAATAAAATCGTTTTTCTCAGCATTTTTACTATAAATATGACAAAAATACTACTATAAAAATGATTCTATAAACTAAAACTTTAACAGATAAATTTTATAAAGATTAATGAATAATCCTTTTTGGATTATGTTTTAGATAAAAAAATCAAATATTAATCCCTTATTATTAAAAAAAATCAAGTAAGATTAACGAAGTTAACGGTCTGTTGATTATGAGTAAAAAATTTAACACGATTGGAGTTTGTGGTCTTTCTTGGGGTGACGAAGGTAAAGGAAAAATAACTGATTACTTAGCTCAAAAAGCCGATATTGTTGTAAGATATAATGGCGGAAATAATGCGGGACATACTGTTAATGCTAATGGAATAAAATATAAATTCAAATTAATTCCCTCTGGAGCGCCATTGGAGAAAGAAGTAGTCATAGGGAACGGTTGCGTTGTTGATCCTGGAGTTTTGTTAGATGAAATTGACAATTTGAATAAATTAGGCAAAAAAGTTAACCTTAAACTAAGTTCTACGGCTCATGTAATTTTTCCGTTTCATATCGCTCTAGATGGTTTAGAGGAAAAAACAAAAGGAGAATATAGTGCGGGCACAACACGCCGAGGAATCGGACCAACATACTCAGATAAAGCGGGTAGATGGGGAATTAGAATCTTTGATTTAATCCATCCTGATATTTTAAAACCTAAATTGGAAAAATTGTTTCGAATTAAGAAAGATTTGATAAGAATCTACGATCCTAATTGGGAGATGGATTTTGATTCTATGTTTGAAGAATATAAAACTTACGGTGAAAAATTAAAACACTATATTACTGATACAGCTTATTACTTGAACAAAGCAATAGATTCGGGAAAAAAAGTAGTTTTTGAAGGCGCTCAAGGAAATTTACTGTGCATAGACCATGGTATGTATCCGTATGGAACCTCATCAAATCCTAATGCTCTAGGTATAAGTGCGGGTACGGGAATTCCTCCCAGGAAAATTGGGAAAATTGTTGGTATAATAAAAGCTTATACTTCCAGAGTAGGGGAAGGTAAATTTCCTACAGAATTATTTAATGAAATTGCTGAGCAAATCAGAGAACAAGGTCATGAATACGGAACGGTTACCGGACGTCCGAGGAGAGTGGGTTGGCTTGATCTTTTTAACCTCAAATATGGTATAATGATTAACGGGATCGATACAGTAATTATCACCCTATTAGACGCACTTCACGGAATAACTCCAATTAAAGTGTGCACAGGATATGAACTAGATGGAAGAAAGCTTGAAAGTTGGCCGATTCAACACGAAATAATCAAAAATTGCAAACCGATTTACAGGGAATTCGAAGGCTGGAATAAGCTAAAGGAGGAAGAGTGGTCCAGACTCGCTCAACAAGGATACGACTCTCTACCTGAAACAATGAAAGTTTATCTTCAAGCAATTAAACAGGAACTTAATATCGATATTGCTATGGTTTCTATCGGACCAAAAAGAAACGATACTATTGTTTTAGACGAGAACTTGTTTTAAACTTTTTTTTCTTTTTTTTTATTTTAAAAAAGAAATTACTATCACGAATTTTAAATATTCTAATTAGAACATAGTAATCTTAAACAGTCTCGAAAGGCATAAGGTTTTTTATAGAATAAACAATAAATAGAATATAAAAAAATAAATAATTCTTACAAAGAGATTCATTAAATTTGGAATGTGAATAAATTGAAAGATAAGATAAATAAATTAGACAAAGTGAACAAAGAATTTTTAGCCGAAACTCTGAATGGTTCAGCATTATTACATGAAGCTCTCTCGACCTTTATTGACGATAAATTAAAAAAAGAATCGTTAGAAGGTGTAATCCAAGTAGAAAGAAAATGTGATTTGCTTAAAGAAAAATACACCCAGGTTTTATTTAAGGATAAACGAGCGCTTCCTTTTTTAGTAGAGGATAGATACAACATACTAATGATGATTGACAAAGTAAACGACAAAATGGAATTCTTCGCTAGATTCTTGGAAGTTTATCCATTCAAACTATACAAGGAGATTAAGGATGAATTTAAAAACTTAAGCAGTTCTTGTGCTCAAGCTGTAGAAGAATTGGTCAATTGTGCTATTCTAATTGAAACGGATTTTGATGGAGCGTACAAGAAGACCTTTGAAATAGAGGAGAAGAAAAGAGAAGCACGAACGGCAAAGTTTAACCTGCTCGGTAAGTTGTACAAAATGAAAGACGATCCTACAAGAGTTTATTTGACCTCTAAATTAGTAACATATATCTACGATATAGTATCGTGGGTTGAGGAAACTTCAGATTATCTTAGAGGATTAATTATAAGATACCCCAGTAGATAGAAATGGATGGATGGGCAAAATGGCGTTAGAATACATTGTAATCGTATTTTTAATAATATCCGTTATAATTAGTTTTGGAATTGGAGCTAACGATGAAACGATGGCTCCGCTTTTTGGATCAAGAATACTTAATATGAAACAAATTCTCATCTTAGCCGCAATTTTCGCTATCACTGGAGCATTATTTTTGGGAGAAGGTGTTGCTAAATCAATAGGGGACGAGATACTCAGATTAAATTATGAAACTTTGGGCATTAATCCGAATGCTGTTGTTATGACCATTTTGATTTCAACTGCTATTGTGCTAATATTATCTAGCGCTTTAGGGCTTCCAATTTCGTCAACTCATGCTACGATAGGAGGAATTATAGGACTGGGGTTGTTATTAGGAGGCATAGATGGTGTGAATTGGAGTACAATACTAGTAATGAGTATATGGTGGTTAGCTTCCCCGATTGTAGGTTTTACAGTAACCTATGGCGTTGTTAAATTGCTAAATAAACAAAAAGTCAAGTCCTTCAAGGGATTCAAAGATTATGAAAGATCAGAGAACCTTTATTCCTATATAATCTTAATTATAATATGCGTTACAGCCTTCTCTAGAGCTGGAAATGACAGTTCTAACTCTGTCGGAATAGTAGTTGGAGTAGGAGGTGATATCAATATAATCTGGTTATTAATCATTACTGGTCTTGGCTTAGCAAGTGGGATTATAGTGTTAGGAAGAATTGTTATTAAAAACTTAGGTAAAATGACGGAACTTCGACCGAGTACGGCATTTGCGGTGCAAGTACCAACAGCCGCAGTCATGCTTATTGGAACTATTCAAAAAATACCACTTTCTGGTTCTCATTTGCTCGTTGCATCGTTTGTAGGCCTTTCAAAAGCAAGTAATATCCCAATGCAGAAAGGACTGTGGAAAATAATCGCAATTTGGTTATTGACTTTCCCAATTGCAGCAATTCTTTCAATTATACTGTATTTCCCTATTAACTTTCTAATCTAATTCACAAAAAGGAAGTGAAAAAGGATATTTTCTTACTTTTTTTTATTTAATTCAAAAGCCTTGATTTAAATCTTAATAACGAAAGATGTTTTTTTGTGTTCAAAATTGAAGAAAGTTAAAAATTATTATTCGGTTATAAAGGTTTTTGCTCAAAGCGAGCTTGAAAGAATCTTAGGTACTTAGGTTCATAAACCATTTTCAATCCAGGAATGATTTCTCTTTTCTCGTAGAGGTTTACGATAGAATTTGCGGTATATTCAATATGAGTATTGGTATAAACTCGACGCGGAATAGTCAGTCTTACTAACTCAAGTTTTGGGAAAACATTTTCTCCTGTCTCTGAATCTCTACCTTTTGAGATCGCTCCTCTTTCCATTGTTCTAACTGCTGAATCTTCGTAAATTGCAGCAGATAAAGTTTGTGCCGGCCACTGATCTCTAGGAAGATGTGGTAAGAATTTTAACGCGTTTAGAAAAACGGCATGTCCACCTGTGGGTTTAACTATAGGTACGTTAGCATTCATCAAAAGTTCGCCTAAATATCGTACTTGTTGAATTCTATAATATAAATATTCATATTGAGCGCCTTCTCTCAACCCTCTTGCAACTGCTTCCATATCTCTACCTGCCATTCCGCCGTAGGTATGTAGTCCTTCATAAATTACTACCATATTTCGTGTAGCTTCAAAGATTTCTTTGTCGTGTGTAGCAAGAAAGCCGCCAATATTCACCAAACAATCTTTTTTTGAGCTATAGATACAACCATCAGAGTAACTCATCATTTCGTTGAGTATTTCCACTATCGGCGTATTTTCATATCCTTTCTCTCGTTCTCGAATAAAGTACGCGTTCTCGCTCGAACGAGTTGCGTCGAATATAATCTTTATCTTATATTCATTACAAAATTCTCTTAATTTTCTCAGGTTTTCCATAGAAACTGGTTGCCCCCCAGCCATGTTAACGTTCATCTCGACATTAACAAAAGCAATATTCTCGGGTCCATGATCGTCTATATACTTCTGCAATTTATTAAAATCTACATTACCCTTAAAAGGATAAAGATTCTCTGGATCGTGTGCCTCATCAATTATAACATCAACCATTTTTCCACCAGGAAGTTCTACGTGAACCTTTGAGGTCGTAAAATACATATTTCGGGGAACTAGTTGTCCTGGTTTTACTAAATTACTATACATTAAATGTTCTGCAGCACGACCCTGATGGGTGGGAACTAAATATTTGTATCCTAATACATCTTGCACAGCTTTTTCCAGATTGTAAAAGTTTTTGCTTCCAGCGTATGCTTCATCGCCTAACATCATTCCTGCCCATTGGTTATCCGACATAGCAGCGGTTCCAGAATCTGTAAGCAAATCGATAAAAACATCGTCGGATAATAGCAAAAAAGTGTTAAATCCTGCTTCCTTTATTGCTTCTTTTCTTCTTTGCTCAGAAGGTAGCCTAACTGGTTCTACAACTTTAATTTTAAAAGGTTCTACGGGTGGTTTCATTTTTAATCACTAATACTTTCTCTCTTAAAACTAGTAATTTATAGACCTTCAAAAAGATTTTTGTATTTTACATCCCATTCAATTCCCATTCAAGCTAAATCATGGATTATTTACTCTTTTCGGATAAGGAAAATTATTTTTAGGGAGTTTCTCAAGTTTTGAGGAATCGTTTAAGTTTAGAAACTAATTAATCGCTTTTTTTATGCGCTCTTATTGAAAAAATCATTGGTACTGAATGTTTTAGCGTTTGAAATTCCCAATATTTATCTTCTCTTTGTTTCATATCAGGATGAATTTGGAAGAAACTAAACGGAAATTCGTGAAAAAATTCTAATTCTAAATCCACCCTCAATAATGAATTAATTACATGTTCCATTGGATGAAACCAATCGTATGTGGTTTTATTTTGCAACTTAGCATCAGGATCAGCATAAGATCCATCTTCGTCGAATCGATAAGGCTTTCCTTCGTTAAAGTAATCGTATCCAACTTGAAAATCTCCCTCGTATTTTTCATCTATTAAATTTCCAAAGGGGTGGTTTTCAACGATATAAAAGGTTCCTCCCGGTTTCAAGCAATAATCTATTATTTCAGCCCATTTAAATAAATCCGGTAACCAACCGATAACGCCATTAGATGTGAAAACGATATCAAATTTATCTATCAATAAATTTGGTATATCGTATATATTGGCATTAATAAAGTTAGCAGGGATATTTAATTCTTCGCTTAACTGTCGAGCAAGAGCAATTGCCTTATCTGAGAAATCAACGCCGGTAACTTTGGCCCCCATTCGCGCAAAAGAGAGCGTGTCCATGCCAAAATGACATTGCAAATGAAGTAAGGTTTTACCCTCTACGTCTCCTATTTCTTTACGTTCAATTGGAAAAAGAGAAGATTCTCCAGATTTGAATAGTTCTAAGTTATATGATTTAGACTTAGCATTTATCTCAACTAATTCATTCCATCTTCTTAAATTTGCTTTAAAGTATTCCTTATTATCTTTCAAATAATATCTCTACTGTAATCTATTAAATCAGAGTTTTTTACTCTGTAATTCGTCTTTTGAGTCAGCAGCTCCGACTAACACGCTATTTTTCATATTTAAATTTGTAAATTTAAGAGAGCTATCCTTCGCAACGATGCAATTCTCTAGTTTAAAATTCTGTCCAATTTTCACATTGTCAAAAACGATAGTGTTTGAAATTTCGACATAATCTTGAATCTCTGAATTGGCACCTATGTATACATTTGGTCCTAAAAGAACATCGTCTCCAATTTTTACGTTGTCTTCTAAATAAACGGGTTCGATAAAAGTTGGATAATCTCCCACATAATTTTCAAGGCGATTACCTAATTTTGTGAAGAACCTTTGCATGAGTTCTTTAATATTTGATTTTTCAATATCATCAAAATTCCCAATAAGCTCTTCAATCTTGATTAATTCTTCTTTCATAACATTTCATCTTAATTATTTTATATTTCCATTAAATTCAATAGTTTTTCAATATTCTCCCCGGTTTTTGCGCTTGTTGTAATTACATCTATTTTAGGGTTTATTCTTTTTGCATCAGAGATCATTTTATCGACATCAGTTCCAAGGCGTTCTTTTAAATCGATCTTATTAATTACGGCAATATCTGACATTTTAAAAAGCATTGGATGCTTTTCAACGACCCATTCACCTTCAGTAGTAGAAACTACAATTAATCTCTTATCCGTTCCTAAAATAAAATCTGATGGGCATATTAAATTGCCTACATTTTCAATAAAGACAACATCGTAATTTTCTAAATCTTTATTTTTAATTATCTGGTGAATATGATAAGCATTTAAGGCGCACTCACGACCGGTATTAATCTGAATGGTTTCCGCGTTATGTTTTTCAATACGATCTGCATCCACCCGAGTTGTTATGTCTCCACAAATCACTAATATTCGGTATTGTGAGGATAATTTCTCAGTTATCTTTTCTAATAACGCAGTTTTACCAGCTCCGATAGCCCCTACAATATCAAAAGATTTTATATTATTATCTTTAAATTTTTGATGTACTTTATTAGCTAACAAGTCGTTATCTTTTTCTACCTCTTTTTTAATTTCGATAACTTCATTTCTTATCTCATCTCGAGCTAAATTAGTACTTTCAACTTCTTTAATCCTTGAAATTATTTTTTCTTCCTTATCTGACATTGAGATCATACTGCTGTTTTTGTTTTGTTAATAATCGAAATAATTTCAAGTTATTGATAATATCTTATTCATTCCATACATTTTCCGTATTACAAGGTGCAGGGATGTCTTTCATTGTCAATAGACCACTCCTCGCTTTTGTGACAATTGGGATTAAATTAACCATCATTGCTGAAGTTCCTAAATCCCCGTGAACGCCACCAATAATCTTTTGATGAATATTGGGGTTCCCCTCTATTTCGATACTATCGTATTCTTCGTGTTCACCGGCGTAAGCCGTAAAATCTAGAAGAACTATTACATTACCGTTCCTTTTTGCCACTGCTTTACTTTGCAACCCGCAAACATAGTTTTTAGGAACTACTACTCCATAGGAAGTCGTAAACTCCTTTTCAGTAAGTTTTGCCTTAGGAGGAAATTCCTTAATTTCGTCGTATTCAAAACCGAGAGCATCGCAGATCATCTGAATTGATTGGGTTAATCCTACATGACCAGTAATTTCTTTGTTGTTGATTTTCTGATGAAACTCTTCTGGTCTCAAACCTGTGCCGATTTTGATTTGAAAGGGTACTCTTCTTTTCGCGGAATTCATCATTCTCGTTACTTTAATAGATTTTACGCTTTGACATGGAGCTGTGATGACAATTGGAAGTAAATCCATAAGATACCCCGGATTAATCCCAGTTCCAACTATGGTGACATCATTGGATTTAGCCAATGCGTTTAATTCTTCAGAAAGTTTAGGATAAGACAGGAAAGGATAAGATAATTCTTCGCATATTGAAATTACATTACTTCCCGATTCAACTGCTTGTGTGATTAAAGGAGCTACTTTCTCTAAGGAAGAAGAAGTAGCGATAATAACAACATCTATTTTTTCTTTAGAAAGAATTTTGCTTAAATCAGATTCTATAATAATATTAGAGCCTTTTTCTTCATCAAAAAGGGTGCCTAATTTTCTCCCAGCGAGTTCAGGATCAATATCAATAACTCCTTTGAAAGAGATATTATCTCGTTTGAGGATAAGTTGTGCTATTATTCTTCCCATTGGGCCTAAACCCACTTGTACTACATCAAATTTCTTCTTCATATACATTTCCCTGCACTTTTTTAATTATTACTATCTTTTTTCTCATATTCCTTTTTTACACTAATTTAAAGGAGACTGTGAAACTTGGTGTGCGATTTCTTCCATCACTCCTCTGATTTGAATCATATGTTCGTGATTATTAGCCATAGAAAGGGCACCTAATCCATGCAGACCAGAGATATTCCGGTTAAAAAGAGCTAATTGTAAAAGTCCTTCTCGTTTTTTATCAGTATATTCGACAATGTCTTTGATTGAAGGATTTTCAATCCATTTTGACATTACATGGAGTAAAACCATTGATTTGTATCCAGTAGCTAATATTGGTAGCTTTTCTTGAGTAAAAAAGTGATTTAAATAATGGATTAAATTATCACCTTCTTTATTTATTCTAATGTAATTTTGTTGAGATTTTTTTAACACTTCTAAAGTTCTTAATCCGGCTATCATACTAAGGGGGAAACCCGAAAATGTTCCCCCTCCAATTAAAACCGGATTTTCATTTTGTGGACTAGAACGATCGATAATCTCTTTTTTTCCTCCAATAGCACCTATTGGTAGCCCTCCACCAATAATCTTTCCCATTGTAGTTAAATCCGGAATTACATTTAATTCGTTCTGAAATAGAGAGTCATTAAAGCGATATCCGGTAATAACTTCGTCGAAAATAAGCATAATTCCTGATTTTTCAGTTTCTTCTCTTAATCTTTTTAAGAAATCGATATTAACGGGAAATCCCCCTCCACCGCCTAATAACGGTTCTAAGATTATAGCTGCTAAATCCGCTGAATTTTCTCGTATTATATCGAAAGCTTTATCGTTATTGATTTCAAAAGTAATTATTCCTGCCTCATCCGCTTTTAGTTGTCCGAGGGGGGCCTTTCCGTCTAACAAACCCCCAACATCGTAGCATAATGTATCGCTCGCTCCATGCCACCCCATTACCGCTTTAGCTACGAGCCTCCTTTTAGTATATGCGCGAGCTAGTCGTGTAGCATACATCGTAGCCTCCGTTCCACTGGTGCAGAATCTAACTTTTTCAATGCCAGGATTATCATCAATCAATCTAGATGCTAATTCAATTTGGTATTTAGTGTTTGTACCAAAATGCCAGCCGTACGATAAATGCTCTTTTATAACCTCTTGAATTTCAGGGGGATTATGTCCTAAGATCATAGCAAAATGGCCGTTCCAAAAATCGAGGTACTTGTTTTCATCAATATCCTCAATAAAGGGTCCACTCGCAGAACTGATTATTACAGGAAAGCCACCTATGGAAGGTAAACCAAATGTCCGAATATTATGGGAAATCCCCCCGGGTAAAACATCGATAGCTTTCTCCCAGAGTTTTTTCGATTTAGGTCGATTCTTTTTGAAGGTTTCTAATTCTTCTTTAATAAACATTTAACCCGCCGAATGTTTCATTTAAATTCATCAAATGCTTGTTAAAAGTTAAGAATTTTGCATTGCTTTAATTTTGTTTGTATTAAACCTTAAATCTGCTCTCTCTTAATTCTTCATAATAAGAGTCATTTTGACCGTAATTAAAGCTTGAAAATATTATTAATTCTTAAAGCCACATATAGGACAAGTAAATGTCTCCCTTAATGTGTGACCACACATTTGGCAAAATTTAATTGTGGTTTTTCTAGGGGGCTTCAAAGTAGTGATTGAGATTTTTTCCTTTACTTGAGTAGATCCTTCGGTATCGCTTACAACTGACTCAGTTGCTGAAGGAACGAGATTATTTATAGAGTTGTTGGGTTTCACAGATACTTCTTGACCAAAATATCCTCCAACTCTAATTTTTTTAGTTGGAGTTACATCTGGAGGAGGTTTGCTTAAGCTAGGTGGAGACTTAAGTTTATCTGGATTAAGGATACCCTCGCCAATCACTACTCGTTCGTAATCTTCTTCAATTAATTGTTCTTCAGTATGATTCTCTTCACTATATTCTTCTTCAATACCCTCTTCGACAATCTCAGGTGTTGCTAATTCTTGCTCTTGTTGTTCTTCGTATTCTTCTTCGTATATCATTTCTACATATTCTTCGTCCAATTTTAACAATGTATCACATTGAATGCATCTAAATAAATGGTTGAATCCAATATTATTGGAAATTGAATAATCCGCAGCACAACATGCGTGGTATTTTGCATTACAATTAAAGCATTTATGAACTTCGTCAGAATATGCACTACAGATAGGACATACTTCCTTTTCGCAAATGTCACACTTTTCTTCCTCTTCAGGATCTAAAGAGATTAAGTCCACGGCCAATTTTTCATAAAATATCTTATCTTCTTCTAAAATTTGGCTGTTTGCTTCAGGTTGGACAACATTAAATTCCGATTTGCTTTGAATTAGGGATCCTAAAATATTTAAGAAAGATTTTACATCGTTGCAATAGAGAACTCCTCCGTAAGTTTCACTAGTTACAACTTTCAGTTTAACATCGTCATTGTAGAACTTTTCTTTTCCTACACGAATGATATCAATAAAAGCATTAAATTTTTTAGCTTTAATCAAAAGATCGTAAAGCGCGTTGTGATAATCTTCTGATAATGTACTCGCAGTATCTGAAATAATTATTACTCTATAGTTCTTTCGAGCTTCACTGCTCTTTGTAAAGATGTAAGCTAATATCTCAAATAAACCATTTTCAAATAAACTTCTTTTTTTTTCCCTCGTTTCCCACTTTTCATTTACGATATTGGTAAATACTTCAAAATCTGTCTCATCATATAATGTTACGGGATTATCGTTAGTTTGAAAGATTAACAGACCGTATGAACTTAATGTGTGAAACTTAGTTTTCTCCTTGATGAAAGTGCCAATACTCTTAATAAGGTTCTTCTTCTTAATAAAATCTGTGATAAGATCAATATAAAATATAAATTCTTCTGAGTTCACTGACGGTTTCTTAAACATCTTAAGATTAAAATATCGTATAAATTTTATCCAATAATGAAGTGAAGTTACATAAATAAATAAGAGAATTTTTATTTATTTTTATTGATCTTTCTTAATTTCTCATTATTAAAAACAAGAAAAATACATAAAAACAATAAATGAGAGATTCAAATATCTAATTTATGCCCGCAATATGGACAGGATCGCTTATTCAAAACCTTATCTCTAATTTGAGTCCCACAACCGGGGCAATTTATAAAACTCGGTCTTTTTCCATTGTTATTTGCTTTATTTTCCTTTCCTAAAGGATTCCAATATTGTGGAACTTCAACCTTTTTAAGTTTTGGTTCTTTCTCGGTAGAGTTTTTTGCTTGATCTAAGGTGCTATTCTTGGTAGCATCATTGGGTATATTTATTTTTTGGTATACTAGTTTTTCGCCTTCTTTTTTAATTGTATATGTCTTACCAAAAAATCCTCCGATCCTGATTGTATTCAATTTATCTTTTGGCGTTTGTTTAATTTCATGTAAAGAATCTTCAATTTCAGATCGTTTAGGTTCATCCTTACTTGGGTGTCCTACTAAATCCATTTCTTTTTCTTCCTTCTCTAAGTACTCTTCAACAGATTCTGCGGAATCTTCATAAGGTGAGACAATATCGTCTTGATCAATTTTTAGAAGGACATCACATTTGGGGCAGCGAAAAATGTGTGGTATTCCAATATTATTTTGAATAGTATAATTTGTCACGCAGCAATGATGAAACGCAGATTTACAGCTTTCACAAATCAGTAGTGTGTCATTTATTTCAGCGCAACAAGGACAAATTTCTTCTTGACACAAATGACATTTCAACCCCACATCATTAGGTTGTGAGGTTATTAAATCTTTTGCTAAGCGAGAATAGAAGTCATAGTCTTCTTTTTTAATTTTGATTTTATCTGAATGTTCTTCGAATGTACTAACTAAATGTTTGGATTTTGTTAATTGATTTATTATTGAAATGAAATCTTTCTTATCTGAAAGGTAAAAAATCCCTCCTTTAGTGTCGCTTGATAAAATATTCAATTTAACGTCGTCTCTAAAGAATCTCTCTCCTTTTTCTGAAACTCTTATAATGTCTATAAAAGTTGGTATCACTTTGATCTTAGAAACTAAACCAAGTAACGCGTCTGTATAGTCTTCAGATAGATCACTAGGAGTATCAGTTATTATAATAATCCTATTGTGCCTTGATTTCTTTTTGACGGTCTCTGCAATATACGAAAAAATGTAAAATAGTCCGTTTTCGAAGAAAGATTGCTTCTTAGGGCGATTTTTCCAATTTTCTTCAATAGCATTTTCAATAATATCAGAGTCTTTTTTATCTGTTATAAAAATAGGATTTCCAGCGTCCTGGAAGATCAATAAACCATAATGTCCTTTAGTATTAGTTTTAGTTTTTTCAGAGATGTAATACTTAATGGCTTTTATGACTTCCTTTTTCTTTAGAATTTCTTTAGTTAAATCTAAGTAGAAGAAAATATCCTCATACGGACTCATAATAATATTTAAAACCTAAGGTCTTTATAATTTAGTGTAGATAGTTATTGTTTAAATATTTTTTTTAATCCAAAAAACTTTAAAAAATAAACACTGATATTATTTATTATTAGAAATAAAAAGGAATGAGACCAATATGGAAGAATTATTAAAAAATATACAACTTTCAGATAGAGCGATAAAATTATATCTGCGATGTATTGGTCAAGAGCCTTTATCTTCTTTTGAACTATATTCTATTTTACCGAATATCTCTCAAGAAGAATTTTCGGAGATATTAAAAGAACTCATTGATGCTGGTTTATTTGTACCCGTTAAAGTTCAGAATTCAAATTCTTTTTTACAGTATCTAGCACTTCCTCCGATTAAACCGATTTTAAATTACTATGGTAATATTCATGACAACCTAGATAACATTAAAAACCAACTCCAAATACTTATATCGAATTCCTTAATCAATATCTTCCAAGAGAATAAGATAATTGAATTAGATACTATGTTCAAAGCCACACAAGAATTAAGAAAAGACATAGAAGAGGATGCGATAATTCAGAAGCAGGAGATTGATGATATTGTACAGGGTATGGAAGTCTTGAAAATCGTTAAAAGGGTATTGGAAGACCTTCGTCAATCAATCAAAGGTGTTACACAAACTCAATTTTCATATTTAATCAAGTTAATCTCTAACATTAAAAAAGATATTAACAAAAAAATTGAAACCTTAGAATTAAAAAAAAATGAAAAAGCTGTAAAAGATGTAATAGAAGAAGTATTCAAAGAGAATTTTAATAAGTTCCTAGGAGATTTTACTGCAAATCTCCATAAACTAATAGAAGAAGAATTTGAAAATACAATCGAATCTCTTATTAATATAGTTGATTCAACATTCCAATTTCGGAACGATTTTCAGATGCTACTACTAAACATGCTGAATAGTTACGAGAGGAAAATCAATAAGATAATTGAATTAATTAAAAGGAAACGAGATAATTTAACGGACGATCTTAAAGATTTCGAAAATGTGATTCTAGAAAATTTTAAAGGCATAGTTTATAATTCTGTTGATTCTGTTACTGCTTTAAATAACCCCATTAATAAAGCATTGGAAAGTTATTTAAATTCAATTACTTCCTCAGATGAGAGTGAACTGGATGATTTCTGGCACATTAGAAGTATTTCAAGAGTAAATGAAGAAATAATGCATTCAATATCTCAGTCTAAGGAAAAATTAATAGTTATCGTTCCCAAGCTTGAAGATCATTTAGCTATTGATGATTTCAAGAATGTTTCAAAAAGCCTGAGAATGGAAATTGCCTCATCCGAAGCTCATACTAATAGTCATGTTAAAAAATTGAAAAAACTCAAAAACCTCGAATTTCGGACTCTTAAAAACAATAATGTCATTATATGTAAAAGCGATGATAATCACTTTCTAATTGGAATAATTAAAGAGGATTCACAAGATTCCCTTCAAGATTTCATAGGATTTGCAACTAGTAATAAAGCTCTGATTAAATTATTTCTTTTTGTAGTTAATGCCGTTTGGGATACTGCTAGCTCTAGTTTGCATGAAACGCCAAAATCTCTTAGTATAACCCCCTCAAAAGAGAGTGTAGGAGTAAAAGCAACTAAACCAATTACTTCCGATCATTTTAAAACACCCCAAAAAAAACCTACAACTCCAATCCCAGAGCAACTAGCCAGTACGAAAACTGAAACGTCATATGAGGTTAAATCGGACGAAAAAATCTCAAACTTAACGAAAAAGTTCCAAAGTCAATTTGAAAGAGCTCCTAAAAAAGCAGACACCAAACCAACACCAAAAAAAACAGAAGAATCTATCAAAGCAAACGAAGATGCAGCAATACTCATCAGAACTGCCTTCAAAAGTTTAATTCAAAAACTCCACAAAGTTAACGGAGAAGAATTCAGTGAGGAAATGGAAAGTATCGCAGATTTGATATTGGAAAAGAAGGGATTCAGCGTAACTTTACATAAGATAAGAAGTAAAATTAATCAATACAAAAATCATATAGGTCATCTAAACGATGTAGATATAAGTCATATCATTGAGAGTATTGAGGAATGGGAGAATCACTTGCTTTAAAACACTTAACTTATTTTTATTAAAAAATTTAATTATGAAGATTTAATCTACTTTATTCTGCTTTTTTTTCTTTAGGATATTAAGTAGAAATGAAACCAGTAATACCCATCCAAGCAATATAAAAAAACTAATTATAAATATTATTGAAACTGTGATAGACACTATAAAAGTCGGATTTAAAATACCAATGACACCGAATATAGGAGCTAAGGGTGAAAACAAGAGAAATAAATAATAAATCCTGTTACCTTTTTCACCAAATTTTATGTAAGTAGTTATGTTCAACCATCCAATAAACATTAAAAGGAACGGCACAAAATAATAGGTAATATCTAAGAACGGATAAGTTAAACTACCATACGCAATCGCATGAAAATAATTAGCGTAAAAAAACGCAATCATTAACAAACAACTCACTGGCGTTGGCATGCCGGTATATCCTGGATTGTCTATAATGTTAAATCTAGCTAATCTTAAAATCGCACCTAACGCGAAACAGATACATCCGATAATTAGAATAAAATCGTAAAAAGTCCCGGTTTTAAACGCTTGAAAAGATAAAACGGCGGGTACTATACCAAATGTAAGTGAATCGCTTAAGGAATCAAGTTCCCTCCCCATTTCGTTTACGGTCCCAGTTTTCCTCGCGATATATCCATCAATTAAATCAGTCCCTAATGTCATTGACACTAGAAAAAAACCTAAAGATACAGCATGTAGGTTTCCAAACGATCCACAAATTAACGCAATTATACCTAATGTTGTCCCTATTAGCGTCACATAATCCTTTAGTTTTAATAAACTTAGTATATTTGATTTAGTTGACATTTTTTTCCCACTTCTTTAATATACTATAAGTAAAATCTTAGTCTAATTAAAATATTTCTTTCTATTGCAAGTAGAATTTCATAGCTATCCTTACATTTATTAGACAAAATTGATTATTGATGATTAAAATAAAATATTAATAAGCAATAGAAAAGGTTGATTTTGTGAGCTGTCCTAATTGTGGTGACAAAATAGATGAAAATCAAAAATTCTGTGAAAAATGTGGAACAGAATTGCGATCGGTTAAAAAACCACCCAAAAAGGGTGAGAAAATTAGTTTAACCTCTTCCCCAAGCCATGCTCCTCTAGAAAATAGTAATCTTTTTGATTTAAATAGGTCCTACTATTTAATACATGAACGCATGTGGGATATGGGTTATGGCGATATAATGGATGAAGAAGGTAAACTTATTGGACGCATGAATCGAATCATTTTTAGTATTAGAAGGCGAGTTGAACTCCAGGAATTAGATGGCACTGTCGTTGCCACTATTCATAGTAAGATAGTTTCTGCTCGAGGGGCTCAAGACTTAAAAACACCAGAAGGGGAACTCATCGCAAGAATTAAAAAGAAAATATTAACTTTCTTTAGATCTAAATTCTTTTTAGAAGATCCTCTGGGAAATCGATGGTATGAGGCAGAGGGGGATTTCTTTGGCTGGTCGTTTAAAATATACGATTTAACAACAGGAAAATTAGTAGCAGAAATAGAAAAAGCCGACCGGTGGAGAGATGTATTCATCGGAGGGATATTTGACTTTGCGGATAGATACGCTCTAAGAATTTTGGATAACGAAACCGATAGAAGGATTTTATTAGGGTTTGTTTTATCAATTGATAATGTAATGCACGATTCAGGTGGTATGGGACCAATGATGGGTGGTCCCCGTCGTGGAAGATTTCCTGGTCCATTTGGACGACCTCGGATATAAAATTTTAATTTAAATATAGTCTAATTTTATTGTTCTTTACATTTTTCTAAATCTATAACATCGTAATTTGTTTTGTTTTTTTTATTTTTATTAATTTAGTTTGTTAATAGCATTTTTATCCTAGTTTTTGAATACATTTTTATTATGGAAATTTTATATTTGGGTAGAAGATTATTTAGTTAAAATGAACCCTAGTTGAATATAAAATCTAAATATTAAATTCAAACAAAAAAGGGAGTGGAAGAATGACTGAAACCTATGATGATTTCATAGTTTATGACCTTCAAAATACTGGAGAACGAACAAAGCTAAATATTAAACCCGAAGAGCTTCAGAATTACTTAAACCCAGAACAAGTGCTCATAATTATAAGAGAAGATCTCAGGAGAATATTTATTTGGAAGGGCTCGAAATCTCCCGTAAGGAAGAGGTTTATTAGCTCTAGGGTAGCACAAGATTTACAACGAGACTTAATTCAGGACTCCCGATATCATAGATGTAAAATAATCTCAATTGATCAAGGAGACGAGCTGCAAGAATTTTTAAACGCATTTATGTTGGAATCTATGGAAGTAACAGAAAGACTTCCAGATATGCGATACATCAGAAATATTGAACGAGACCGTATTATAGAAGCGGAACGCCTTGCGAAAGAGCAAAAAGCGCGTGTGAGAAAAGACGATGATGAATATTACTCTCCAGGTTTAGAAGACACAACTAATGATGTAGTTATATCGTCGTTTGCGATAGGAACCCCCATAGGAAAAACTTCTAAGAGAGAACTATTTGATGAGTTACCAGAAGAGGAAAAAGAAAAAATTAAAGAAAAAATATTAAAGATAAGTGTTCCGGATAGCCTAGAGCGCCAGAACCTAATTCTTGGACACAAATTATATGGGGCAGTTTCAAAAGTAACAGATGTGTTTGGGAAGAATGTTGTAGATATTGTTTGGGAAGAAGTAAAAAAACTTCCTAAAGGGGTAATGGAATTAGACAATAATGTATTTAGAGTTTATTTTAATGACAAAAAAGGAATTGTCGAGGCAGTAGAAGTTCTAAAGAAAGTAGTTGAACCTCCCAAGGGTGAAGTTGAGAAACCTACTTCTACAACTCGAAGAAACTTGCCAAAGATTCCAAATAGCAGGGATTAATGTTTCTTAACAAAATTGATTAGTAAAAAGTCGGTTTTTTTTTTAATATTGATCCTCGTCATATTGTTCAATTTCTTCTAAAGGCTTCTCTTCTTGTTCTCCTTTCTCTTCTTCTATCTCTATATCTTTCTCTTCTTCTCTAAATTCAATCGTTTTCGGTTCAATTTCTTTTAAGGGTTCCTCTTCTTGTTCTCCTTTCTCTTCTTGTATCTCTATATCTTTCTCTTCTTCTCT
>Ga0209978_10000165_pt1 | contig 21724 bp, 18 predicted proteins | sample BentaG_FD_182805 | JGI IMG/M metagenome (GOLD analysis project Ga0209978, IMG submission 182805) | Deep subsurface microbial communities from South Atlantic Ocean to uncover new lineages of life (NeLLi) - Benguela_00093 metaG (SPAdes)... | ecosystem: Environmental > Aquatic > Marine > Oceanic >... | reverse complement strand
AGTATTTACAAGTTCAAAATCATAATCTTCAATGCTATTTAAAGATGCAGTTATGCTTTGTCCTTCACAAACTGAAAAACGATACCAATCATCAAAATCGTCGTCATCTGGATCAAGATAACCAATACGGCCTTTTCCAGGGCCATCGTCAACTGGCTCACCAACATATATGAAATTGGATCTACTCCAAGAATCTCCTGCATCTACATTGTAGCCAATATCATTCTGATCACCTCGCAATGTTGGATCTTCCTCAGGTGCATAATATCTATCATGTAGAATATAATCACCAGGGTAATAATTTGGATTTTTAAGAAGGTCCAAATCATCCACAATATTTTCATTGTTTGTCTGATTAGAAATAGCAGAAAAGGATGGTGTCACCAACATCGTACCAAAGAAAAACATTGTAATTACCACTGCCCCTATTTTACTTATTTTTAATTTTTTCATATTTTTCCCCAAATAATTTATGAACTTACTTTTATTTAAGTTTTCCCTATCCGCGATACTGGTCAGTCGTCTGAAGCTCATACCTCTCTGCTAGATAGTCTTTAATTATATATCAAAGAATTAAAATCATTGTCTTAAGGAGAGAGCTTAAGACCGCTGACCTCTATCCTATCCGCAAAAGAGGATTGAATAACCTTCTGACTGATGAATTTTACAAAAAAGATGGAATATTTTTGCGTTGCATGCAAAAAAGAGAAAAAAAGAGTTGTAAGTTTATGTCCCTTCCAAATAGGTCTTCAATTGGTAGTATTTTATTCTAGTTTGATACGGCAGTGTACCCACAGTCAAAAATTTTCTGTCAAAGTTACAATTAAACCACAGAGCTCATTGTAATTTTTCGTAATGCTTATTTACAGAAGTTATGTTTCAGGTCTGGATAACATTACTTAAGAGCGGAGGCTTTCGTTGGATTCCATTACGTTTTTACTTATAGCAGGTGGTACAGGTGCTATCGGTTTTTATATGGCATGGAGCATTGGTGCCAATGATGTTGCCAACTCCATGGCTACCGCTGTAGGTGCAAAGGCAATCACATTCAAACAAGCAGTGCTTATTGCAGGTATACTAAATTTTGTAGGTGCTGTTTTTGTAGGTCCTCATGTCGCAGAAACAATCAAGGGTGGAATTGTAAAGAGTGACATGATTGTAGACCCACATGTCCTGCTGTTAGGATTTATAGCGTCATTGCTTGCAGCTGCCTTCTGGATAACCCTGTCGACTTGGAAAGAAATGCCTATTTCCACAACCCATTCCATCATAGGCGCCCTGATAGGCTTTGGAATAATAGCAGGAGGCTTTTCTTCTATTAACTGGGGAAAATTAGGACAGGTCGCTGCAAGCTGGATTATATCGCCCATTGCCGGCTGCATAATTGCTTTTTTCGTGTTCAAAGTTATTGTGAAACTCATTTTTGCTAAAGAGGAGCCTGTGAAATCTGCTAAGATTGTTGGGCCATTAATAATTGGAGTTACTGCTTTTTTGATCGCGTCTTCTTTACTATTAAAAACTGAGTTAAGTAAAATCTTAGGTGTATCAGAGTTATCACATGTAATCTTAATTTCAACTAGTGTTTCTATGGTTGTTATCATACTAGGGATCTTTTTACTAAGAAACATCGAGGCGAAATCAGTTGAAGATTATGCTACGGTAGAAGGTATTTTTCGGAAATTACAGATTATTACATCTTGTTATGTTGCGTTTTCGCATGGTGCAAACGATGTAGCTAACGCAATAGCTCCAGTTGCAGCTATTGTACCCCTTGCCAGTGGAGAAATGAGTCTAACCGCCCAAATACCTACTGAACTGCTGGCATTAGGTGGAATTGGAATAGCTGTTGGGTGTCTTACCTGGGGAAAGAGGGTTATGAAAACAGTCGGTGGGCGTATTACAAGGCTTACAAATACCAGGGGTTTCTCAGTAGATTTTGGAGCTGCTACAACAGTATTGATTGCATCAAAACTTGGCTTACCAATCTCGACATCCCACACAGTTGTAGGCGCAGTCATAGGCGTTGGACTTGCACGGGGTTTAGAAGCTATAGATCTTAGCATAATTAAAAAAATTATTGTATCATGGTTGTTAACAGTACCTGTTGCTGCTGCTACATCAGCGGCAATTTTTATATGTCTGATGGTGATAGTATAAAGGATAGAAGGTGAAAAAATGGCAGAGAAAAAGGATCATTTTAGAGCACCAGTTGCTGATACTTTTAGAAGAAAATCTCCATTTGGTCAATTATTGGAGCACATGGACAAGGTTAGAGAATGTACCGATATCCTAGGAGATGGGCTGATCAGATATTATAAAGGAAATTACAAAAGTTTCTCAAAGCTAGCTGAAAATGTTTCACAGCTTGAGCATGAAGCAGATCTTATAAAACGTAATTTACGAAATCATCTTCCTACATCACTTTTTATGCCGGTAGATAAAGGAAAATTTATGTGGGCACTTCGAGAGCAGGATAAAATTTTAGATCATGCAGAAAACCTTGTTCGTATGCTTGATATGCGTCATACAAAGATACCAAAGGAACTACAGCCTATCTTTATAGATCATGCTAAGTTGGTTATAAACACTGTAAGGGCTATGGAAGATGCTGTTGGAAATATTAGAGATCTTGTTGAAACAAGCTTTGTGAGACGAGAACGAGAGCAGACGAAAAAGCTTATTTATAATGTTCATGAGAATGAATGGAAGGCGGATCAAAAGAAATATGAGATGACCAAAGGTATTTACAAACTTGAAAGAAAAATTGATCCTATGGATGTCTATCATCTTTTAAAGATCGCTGATTGGGTAGATGACATTGCTGATCATGCAGAAAATGTTGCTGATTGGCTGAGAGCAATGATTGCAAAATGATTTTTGTTTCATAAGAAGCATTAAAAGTCTATTTAAGATTCTCTTTACTAGTGTATTGATTATCGGAGAAGATCAGGTGAAAGGGGAGATAAAACTCGTTATTATAATAGTTGCAATCCTGTTACTTATTGCCTTTTTTGCTACCAGTGGACCCTCTAGAATTAAGATTAAACAAAAAGGATCAGATACCATGCTTGAGCTAGTTCAGATATGGGCTGAAGAATATGTAAAGATTAACGATAATGTCACTATATCAGTTTCTGGAGGTGGATCTGGTACAGGTATTGCACAGTTGATTAATGGTCAAATTGATATTGCTGATGCCTCACGCCCTATCAAAAGCCATGAGAGTATCCAGGCTAAATCTCAAGGTGTAATTACGGTTGAATTTAGAACATGTCTTGATGGTATTGCAATTATTACAAACAAAAACATTGATATCTCTGAGATTTCGTTTAGTCAGCTACGTGGTATTTATAATGGTACTATCTTAAATTGGGATGATATAGGTGGACATGACCTTAAAATAACGGTGTATGGTAGACAGAGTAATTCTGGAACTTATGTGTTTCTCCAAGAATATGTATTGGATAATAACGATTATAGAACTGATATGCAACCGTTGAATGGTAATGCACAGATTGTAGATGCTGTTATTGGTGATAACGAAGGGATTGGATATGTTGGCGTCGCCTATGCTGAAAACAGGGCAGATGAATTGAACATTCTCAAGGTTAAAGAAGAAGATCACACGCAGGCTTTTCTCCCCACGATAGAAAATATTGCCTCAGGTGACTATCCTATCTCACGATATCTGTATATTTATATAAAAGATAATCCGACAGGAGAAATCGCTCGGTACATTCAATGGATTTTAGATAAAGATGGTGGACAGAAGGTTGCTGAGGAACTTGGATTTATACCTTTACCTCAAAACATCATTGATGAAGAGTTGGAAAAGATTATATGAAATTAAAAATATTTAATCTACCAAAATACGATTACAAAAGAATCCGCCATATTAAAGATAAAACCATAAAAAAAGTCCTTTTAGCATTTGGCCTTACGGCAGTTGTCTTCATTATACTTATTCTCGCATTTCTATTAATTGAAGGGCTGCCTTTCTTTTTTAAAGGTGATGGCATTGATTTCTTCACCGGTGATGTGTGGGATCCTTCTTCACCTAACACTCCGAGATATGGGATACTTCCCATGGTTCTTGGAACATTTCTTGTCACTCTTGGCGCAATAGTAATCGCAGTACCTATTGGTGTTGGATGTTCAATTTATCTTGCAGAACTTGCTCATCCAAAGATTCGTGAGACTTTAAAACCTCTTATTGAGATACTTGCAGGTATTCCTTCTGTAGTGTATGGTTTTTTTGCCCTTGTTATCTTGTCTACATGGATTGATGATTTTTTTCATTCGACAACTAGACTTAATGCATTGACAGGATCAATTATGCTTGCTGTGATGATGCTTCCCATCATCATTTCCCTTTCAGAGGATGCAATTCGCTCTGTTCCCCGTGAAATGAAAGAAGCGTCGCTTGCGTTGGGGCTTTCAAAATGGGATACCATACGTGGCGTTGTCTTACCTGCTGCCCTTTCAGGTATTACTGCTGCTGTTATTCTTGGAGTAGCTCGTGCAATTGGAGAAACCATGACTGTTCTTATGGCCACTGGTAACGCACCGGTTATCTCATTTGACATGTTAACGTCGATGAGAACTATGACTGCAACAATTGCAATAGAGATGGGGGAGGTTCCATTTGGCAGCATCCATTATCATGCATTGTTTGCTGTTGGCATCGTATTATTTGCAATAACGTTTGTAATTAATTTTATCGCGGGTCGTGTGATGAAACGATTCAGGGAGAAATATTAAATGAAATGGAAAAAGATTAAGGAACATATCATCTATTCTCTTCTTCGACTTAGTGGTTTGTTTATTGTATGTGCTCTTGCAATCCTGCTTCTATATATTATATCTGGTGGAATTGAAAAAATAAGTTGGGAGTTTCTCACAAGTTTTCCAACAAATGGGATGATGTCCGGTGGTATTTTTCCTATGATAGTGGGGACATTGTCTCTAATGATTTTGACAATGGTTATTGCTCTGCCGATTGGTATTTTTTCTGCTATTTATCTTGTTGAATATGCAAAACCTGGAAGATTCACTGATGCTATTCGCCTAGCGGTTCATAATCTAGCAGGTGTACCATCTATCGTATATGGTCTTTTGGGGCTTGGGTTCTTTGTCGTATTCTTAGGGCTTGGGCTCAGTTTAATTTCAGCTGCATTTACCCTTGCAATTATGGTACTGCCTATCGTTATTGCTTCTTCTCAAGAAGCTTTACGAGCTGTCCCTCAAAACATGCGTGAAGGAGCTCTAGCTTTAGGTTCAACTAAATGGGAGACAACACGTCATCATGTGCTTCCGTATGCTCTACCGGGAATGCTCACTGGTTCAATTCTTGCTTTGAGTCGTGCTGCTGGAGAAACAGCTCCGATTATTATGACTGGTGCAGCATTCTATATTACTCATCTGTCATCGTCCATCTTTGATGAATTCATGGCACTGCCATATTCTATCTACACACTTGCAACACAGTCTTCAAATGTTGAGGCAACTAGACCCACAGTGTTTGGTGCAATCCTTGTACTTTTGTTAATTGTTTTATGTATGAATCTTGTGGCAATTATTGCAAGAAATTATTATAGGAAGAAATACCGGTGGTAAAAAATGGGTGAAGATATTGAGATAGAAACAAAAAACCTTAATCTTTGGTATGGAGAAAAACAAGTCTTAAAAAACATAGATCTAAAGATACCAGAAGAAAAAGTTACAGCAGTAATAGGACCTTCTGGTTGTGGAAAATCTACGCTTATCCGTTGTTTTAACCGTATGAATGACATTATTGATTGTTGCCGTATTGAAGGTAAGGTCTTTATCGATGAAAAAGACATCTATGATAAAAGAACAGATGTCGTTGAACTACGGAAGAATGTGGGTATGGTTTTTCAAAAACCTAATCCATTCCCAAAAAACATCTATGAAAACATTGCTTATGCTCCTCGAATCCATGGATTGAAAAACAAAAAGAAATTAGATAAAATTGTTGAAAAATGTTTGAAACAGGCTTTTCTCTGGGATGAAGTAAAAGATAGGTTGAGTGAATCTGCACGGTCATTATCAGGTGGACAGCAACAACGGCTATGTATAGCTCGAGCACTAGCCGTTGAACCTGAAATAATATTGATGGATGAACCCTGTAGTGCTCTTGATCCTATGGCTACTGCAAAGATTGAGGAGCTGATTCGTTATCTTTCAGAAGATTATACCGTGGTTATTGTCACACATAATATGCAACAGGCAGCACGGGTAAGTAACTATACTGCCTATTTGTATATTGGGGAACTTATTGAATTTGGCAGTACAAAACAGATATTTGAAAATCCACGTGAAGAAAGTACTGAAAATTATATTACAGGAAGGTTTGGATAATGAGGAAAATTGAGATGAGATCTAAATTTGATGAGCAATTAAAAGAAATCAAAGACGACGTAATTGAAATGGGAGAACTTGCGAAGGAAATGCTTAAAGAATCAATTATTGCTCTTAAGAATCAGGATGTAAAGCTTGCTGACAAAGTTTATGATAATAAAAAGAAACTGATGAAGATGGATGATGAAATTGAGCATCACTGTTTACAGACTATTTCCATGTATCAGCCTATGGCTAAAGACATGCGAGTGATTGGAGCATCACTGAAACTAATCACTTATATAACAAGAATTGGGAGATATGGTAAGGATATTGCAAAGTTTGTAAAAGAAATTGCAGACAAGCCACAAATTGCTAAACTTGTAAGTATTCCTCACATGAGCGATATTGTCGATAGTATGATCTATGATGGACTGCGTTCATACAAAAAAGGAGAACCAGTTGATATAAAATCATTTTGCAATAGGGACGATGACGTAGATGCATTACGAGATACAATCTTTAGAGAAGCACTTACCTATATGATGCAAGACAGTAAAAACATCAAGCGATGTATGTATTACATTATGATTGCTCGGTATCTAGAGCGATGTGCAGATCACGCATGTAAGATTGCAGAGAAGGTCAGTTACATGGTAACTGGTAGAAGAGTAGAAATAAAATAGAAGAAATTTTATAAGTTATGTATACTGCATAGCAGATTTTTATATACACATTGATCGTAAATTGTATCAAAGGAAATTTTGAAAATTCAGAGGGGAATCTACCTGATTTATAGTATTCAATGACTTTTCGAACGTTTTAATATGATACATTTATATATTAGATAGTTACATAACAGTATTCATAAATAGTAGAGGGACAAATATGAATAAGACAAATAATATTTTTAAGGCAGCTATAATCGTAGCTATTGCCCTTGCGTTAGTAATGCCAGGGGCAGCAGCATTCGCGAACACGAAAACACTATCTATAGCAAAAAGTGATAGTCCAACGAATAATCCCTTAGGTAGGGATGAGGGATGGATAGAACAAAACTCAAGTTTTTGGGAAGCTAGTAGAGGTATCAACTTTATGGATGCTGTTGATGAAAATACCGCTTGGGCCGTAGGTTATGACGGGTCAGGAGGAGGCGTGTATGAAACACTGTACACCCGAACAATAGATGGAGGCGATTTATGGGAAGCTGACACAATTTTCATGGACGACGGTTACGGTCTCGGCAATATTTGTGGCCTTGATGGCGATACCGCATGGGCAGCAGTTTTTTCAATTGTTGCACAAGATGAAGAATGTGGTATTTATAAAACTATAAATGGTGGAGATTCCTGGGAACATCAGTTTGAAGGACCTTATTCTTTCGCCAACAATGTCTGGTTCTTTGATGAAAATGAAGGAGTGGCTTTGGGAGATCAGGCTGATGATTATTTGGAGATTTGGACAAGTGATGACGGTGGTGATACTTGGGATAGAGTTCCTGAAGAAAATTTTTCAGGACATGTGGTTGTTCCAGGTGAGTACGGCTGGACTGGGTGTATGGAAGCCGTTGGAGATAATACGATCATATTCGGGACTCATGCGCCAGAAGGATATGCGTTTATATCACATGATAGAGGTCACACATGGTTTGGAAGTTTTACTGGATGCGCCGGAACAGGGCTAAATCCAGGTGTAAACGCTCTCGCCTTTAAAGATCCAGATCATGGATTGGCCGCTCATGATAATGGGGTTACCTATGATCTTTATACCACAAGTGACGGTGGTGTAAATTGGGAAGAAATAACACCTATAGGTACCCCCTATGCATCTGGTTTATCCTACGTTCCAGGTACAGACAATATGTACGTAAGTGTAGGTGGAGCCGAGGGATCTTCTGGAGCTTCGTATAGCCTTGACGGAGGGCAGTCCTGGACAACATGGGATGAAATGCTTGATGAACGAATGTTGGAATGTGATTTTGTAGAAGGTGGAGTAGGATGGGCTGGTGCATTTAATACAGATGAATATAACGGTGGAATGTGGAAATATATTCCTGAGGCGGCAGAGCCTGTGATTGTAGTTGAATCTATCACTGGCGGAAAAGGTATTACAGTGGTTATTACAAACAACGGCTTTGGCGATGCTACGGGTGTTGAATATAATATTACTATTGAAGGCGGTCTTATAATTATCCCTAAGACGGATTCAGGCAATTTGGGTACTATTGCCCCTGGTGATTCAGAAACCGTAACTTTTGGACCAATGGGAATTGGACTTGGGATTTTAACTCCTATGCCTAAGATAACGGTTGCTGCAGAATGCACTGAGGGATCATCCGATGAGACTATCAGAAACGGTAGGATAATACTCTTCCGGGTACTGATATAATAAAACCAACAAATCAAAACACTATCTTTCTTTTTCTTTTTTTAACATCTTAGAAAATAATAAACAGACAGCAATATATTCTGGAGAAAAGAAACCACTCTTATATCTCTTATTTTTTTATTGATCCTATTACTTTTTTTGCAAGAAACTCTCTAATCTCTTCAGGATTTGTCGAATCAATACCAAAATACTCAGGGAAAAGCTTAGTAGTTGTCAGCATCTCAGTTGATCCATGTTTTTTTGCATTAACAAGCTTCATATCTGAAAGCTCATCAACATGATCATAAACCTTAGGTCCAATCATCCTACGAAGATTAGATTGTTTTACAGGCTGATGAAACGCAATAAGTGCAAGAGTCTTTAAATGATGACTCTGAATCTCTGGTTTTGCAACCATTACAGATTGATCAAAAAACCTTTTTTTAACCTGCATTGTATACTTATCACCAGCTTTTATAACCTCAATTGATGTCTCGTTTTTACGATCAACATTATATGTCTGAATAAGACCTTCAATAGCATCTACAACTTTCTTTTTTGAAAGCCCAGTTGCTTCTTTAATTTCATTAATGCTTACGGGCATGCTTGCAGAGAACAAAACAGATTCCACAAGTCTTTCTTCTTTAACACCCATACAATCAACCTCTTACGTATACCCAATTGTTTTAATAAAAATTTCTCCATAAGGAAATCTACGTTGGAATATTCTAATCTTTTTATCATATGTTAAGAATAGTACAGAAAGAAATGTCTTTATGCGTTCCTCAGGATCATCTGTTTTGCATATGCTGTTTATACTCATGGATTTTTTAGGATATTGACATATTTTTTCCCATACGACAAGGATATCTTCCTCAAGATGATCTTCAACAACAGTACCCTTCATTGCATTCCGAGCTTTTATAGCAAGTCGCTCTCGCTCTTTTCTTCGTTGTTCATCAAGGACCTGATATTCCTCAGCCTCTTTGCGAGCTTGATCAAATGCGCCAAGAAGCTCAATTAATGTGATTTTTCGTTTTGCATCACGTCGGATTGGTTCTTCGAGAGGTGGAGTAGGCATCTTCATAACAAGGTTTGTATATGAATAGCCATCATCACTTTCAAACCATGCACCTGTTGGAATGTCCTCCCATCCAAAATCAAACTCCTCTTCTTGTTTTGCCTCCATATCAATAACAAGATTATCGCTTTGCATTCGAAGTACTTTCCAAGCCATATAGATAATTCGTCCTGCTATCATCAAATCAATTTTTTCTTCCTTTGCTCTCTTAAGATACATAGAAGAAAAACTTACAAGATCAATATCCCAAGGATTAAGTTGTTGACTAAGTACTAAATCAAATGCGAGAAATATTGAACGATCAAAAGAACTACTTATAGAAAGTTTTTCTCCGTTCCCAGCCATCTTTACCATATCAAGATATTGATTGATTCGTGACATGTCATTATCTTCATCGATGAGTGCCTTATGAAAAAGCAGATGGTTGATTACTTGATTATCTATTTCGATACTTACGCACCTCTCTTAATCGTCAGTATTTCCCCTTTGGGACCAACTGATTCTGGGTCTATATTTCCTATCATTTCCGAAATACCTGAATCATGCATAGTCACACCATAAATATGATTTGCTTCTTTCAAAACGATCTTACGAAGTGATACGTTAATGAACTGAGAATGTGCTGATTTCTCCTTTATCATCCTAGAAACAATTTCTGCATTGACGCCATCCAGAAACATGTCAACTTCATCAAGAACATAAAATGGACTAGGATCATACTGTTGAATAGCAAAAATAAATGCAAGTGAGGCAATACTTTTTTCACCACCAGATAATGCGTTTAAACGAAGGATTTTTTTACCCCGAGGTCGAGCTTTTATCGTAAGGCCATGTTCAAATATGTTTTCTTCATCTTCAAGAAGAAGTTCTGCTTCGCCTCCTTCAGAAAGTTGCGCATAGATATCTTTGAAGTTGTTTTTTACTTCATTAAAGATTTCAAAGAAACGTTCTCTCTTCTTGATTGCCACTTCATCGACAAGCTTTATAAGTGTTTTTCTCTGATCCTTTAGGTGTCTTATGTCATCGTCGAATTTCTTCTTTCGTTCTGTTTGATGCTCATATTCTTCAAGAGCCCTCATATTTACAGGTTCCAACTCCTGCATATTCCCTTCGATATTTCGTATTGTTTCCTTTAAAGATTCAATATTGGGAAACTTCTTATCAGTAATCTCAACATTATACAATGTAATTTCTTTATCCAATTCTTTTAATGAATCCTCTAAAGTAGGCAGCCTATATTTTGATCTAGAAATAAGATCAAGATACGATTCAGCGCGGGTATTGATTCGGTCAAGCTCGTTTTCTATCGTGACAGTCTTCTTGTACACCTCGTCGCGTTGAACCGCAAACTGTTTGATTTTTCCAGTCATCTGTTCTTCTACAGCCATGAAAGCTTTTAGTTCATCTTGATAACGTGCTCTTGACTCTTTTAAGTTTTTTATAGAGGATTTGAATGTTTCTATCTCTTTATCATATAAAGTTATTTTATCAGTGACTTCAGCTTTTCGTTCTTGTATGAGCTCGATCTTCTTTTGTAGTGTTTCAAGATCTGAACGGAGCTTCAGTAATGTTTCTTGCATTTCAGATACTTCTTTCTCAAGACCACGTACTTCTTGTGCAATCTCTTTTTTCGACCCTTTCAATAGATGTTTTCCTTTCTCTTCTTTTAAAACATTTAGTTCTTCTAATCTTTTTTCAAGCTCATCAATAGTTGAAACAATATCATTTTTCTTTGAAATTAATGATTCTTTTTCTTGTATCTTTGCTTCAAGATCTTTTGTGATGACATCAAGTTTTCCAATATACTCTTTTTTCCGAATATCAATATCCTTTACTTGTATACCTTGATCAACCTCTGCTTTAAGAGTTCTAAGATTGCTTTCTAACTCTGATATTTCTTTCTTTAAGGCAGTGAGTTCATCTGAAGCAAGATCCTGACTCTCAATTGCGGCATTAAACCTTCGAGTAACATCGTCTAGTTTATTTTGGTCAACACTCCCAAATGAGAGATGTACTTTTGGAGTACTCCCTCCAATCATAGCACCGCTTGCTTCAATTAAATCTCCGTTCATATCAACAAGTCGAACACCACCCATGAGACGACGAGCATCATTAAGACTATAAACAATAACGGTATCACCAAAAACATACCAAAATGCTCCTTTGTATTCATCTTTAAATTTCACAAGATCAAACGCGAAACCATGAGAGTGTTCGTCTTTTACTGCCATAAGTGCTTTTGCTCTTGGTTTACCAATAATCATCTTGTTTAACGGCAGAAATGTTGCTCTTCCAAGTTTTCTTTTCTGTAAATAACGTATGGCATCAGCAGCTGCTGCATCATCAACAACAACTATGGATTGCATACGAACACCAGCTGCTATTTCAAGTGATGTCTCGTATTGCTTTTCAACGGAAGCAAGCTCTGCAATTGTTCCATGAACTCCTTTTAGCTCTCCAGTATCACGAGCATTAAGAATGGAATTAACTGCTTGATTATATTTTGCATGAACAGATTGTAGTGCATCTTGTTCAGCTTGTAGTTTTGATTGTTCACGCTGAAGTTTTATTATAGCTTTCTCGAGATCTGCAAGTTGTTCAGTTAGTTCTGATTCCTTCTTTTTCTTTTCAAAAAGTTGCTTCTCAACTTCTTTTACTTTCTTAGTGCTTTCTTGTTTATCTTTTTTAATCTCACCTGATTGCCAATCGATATCCTTGAGTTCAAATTCGTATGTGGATTTTGTTTCTTGCACCTCAGCAATTTGTAACTCGAGTGCATCAATGCTTTCGTTTATTCTATTTCGTTTTAGTTTTAATTCATGGATTTCATTTTGTTTTTCATTGTGCTCCTCGCGCATTTTAACAAGTTCTCTTGTAAGATCCATGGAAGTATCATCGGACTTAGCAATTTCTTCCTTCAACAAAGAAAGCTTTGATTCTTTTTCTTGTTGTATTTTTTCATTATCTTGGATTTGCGTTGAAATTTCGTTCTGTTGATTTTGAAAATCATCAAGCTCTTTAGTAATACTCTCGATTGTTGTCTCAAGCTCTTTTTTTTCATTTTTTCGTTCTAAAATCTCATCATTTGAATAATTGATTTTTTCCTCTATCTTAATTTCCTCTGTTCGTAATGAGTCTATTTTTTCTTTGATTTCCCTGGCTTCTTCACCACCAACATCACCAATTTTCTTTTCTATTTCATCTAAATTCTTCATTAATTCATTATACTGATTTTTTAGGTCTTCTCTCTTTTTTCCATGTTTCTCTTGTTCCTTTTCGTAGGATTCAATCTGCATGTTGATTTCTGCTATTTGAACTTCAATTTCTTCTTTCTTTTTATATGCGATCTTTGCTTTTGTTTCATACAGTTTGTCTTTGAATTCTTTATAGCAATATGCTTCATCCCTGTCTTTTTTGAGTTGACGTATTTGACTGGTTATTTCATTTAGTATTATCTTGATCCGCTCAAGATTTTTCTCAACGTCTTCTTGTTCTTGCTCAGCTTTTTTGATGTCATTATCAAACGTACTAATACCTGCGACATCATCAATAATTCTTCTTCTATCAACTGACCCCATTTTTACTAGATTAGTAACATCGCCTTGTTTGACAATATTATAGCCGTCACCAGAAATCCGTGCATGGGTAAGTAAATCAACAAACTCTGAATATGATGCTGCGCGGTTATTTATGTAAAAATAGCTATAGTAGTTATTCGGATCCTTTTCCAATGGTGCACGCTTAATCATCCTTGTAAGTATTACTTCATCAGAATCAACTGGCATTTTTCTTGGAGAATTATCAAAAACAAGAGATACTTTACAGTATTTTGCAGGGTTTTTATGTTTTTTCCCTCCATTAAAAATAAGATCAGTGAGTCTTCCCGCACGCATCACCTTAGAACTTTTTGGCCCCAATACAAAAAGAATTGCATCAACAATGTTACTTTTACCAGAACCATTTGGTCCTGTGACAGCAGTAAATCCTGGAAAAAAAGGTACTGTTAATTTTTTTCCGAAGGATTTGAAATTTTCCATCTGAACTTCTTTTAGGTACAGTTCCATCCCTTTCCATCGGCAAACGTTTCTTCGCTCCTATCATAGCGATGTTTGCATCCCATAAAGGATAAACAAAAAACTGTATATAAAATTTTGGAGATATTTACATACAAAGATAGAGATGTATTTCATGTGTTATTCAATAATTTGGAAAAGTAACACTTACTGAAAATGCCGCAGGAGGGGCTCGAACCCTCGACATCACGGTCTTCAGCCGTGCACTCTCCCAACTGAGTTACCGCGGCATAAAAAAAGAGGAAGGAATTTAATCAAGTGTTTTTATGATTTCGCTAATGGTTCCATTCATTTCTTTCAATTTTGTTCGTAGTAAAGGAACAGTTTTTGTCACATTTTCGGTGGTAACAGCTCCCTGTGGCGAAGGCTCAATGAGTCCTTCTTGTTCCAGGATCCGCAAAGAATATCTAACCATATGTTGAGGATGTTTTGTAAGTTCAGAGAGTTTTATTATCCCTGCAGGTTCGTTTTCTTTGAGGACTTTAAGCACTTGAATATGTCTTCTTAAAATATCTAACTCAGTCTCAATTACATTTGTAAGGACAAATCTTACTTTTTTTTCATGTTTCATATAAAATACCCCTTATTGCTTGTATACGTGTTAACACACGTAATTATGATTCCTATATTTAAAATCTCTTTAAGTTGATTTCGGTTGTTTTCATCGTAAACTAAATTAAAAAGAATGCATTTATCGGACATGATTTATAATGTATCTTATCACAAAATGGTTTGGCGTATTTCTTTGCAGCAAAAATGAAATAAAAAAAGAAATTCTTTTTCCAAAAGACGCAGAAGAAACAGTAAAAAGACTGCAAGAAATTGAAAAAAATAAGGTGCTTTCTGAAGAGAAAAAACTTGCAAAAGACATACAAGTAATAGTTAACGAGAAACGATTGCAAAGTATTGGTGAATATGTCGATACTGACCCATTTTTTCAAAAAATATGTATTGAACCTGAAGAATATGGTTTTTCTCAGGAGTTATTCCTTAAGACATCTATACTACTTGCTCAAAAAAAAGTAGATGAACGATTGCGTTCCGAAGATCTTCAAATAATTCAGATGGTGAATGCGCTTGATGATCTTATTCAGACAGCTAATTTGCTTTCAGAACGTCTAAGCTACTGGTCAGTTATTCCAACACCTAAGGAGAAAATACAGCCATTTGAAAATACATTATCACAAGTAAATGAAGAAATAAAACGATTGGAGCAACAAATAGATGTTGACATGAAGAAAGTTGCTCCAAATACAAGTAAAATAGTTGGTCCTTTGATAGGCGCACGATTACTCTCACTTGCAGGAGGAATGCAAAAACTTGCTGTTATGCCCGCGTCAACTGTTCAGATCCTAGGTGCTGAAAAAGCATTGTTTCGATTTAAAAAAGAAGGTGGCAAACCTCCTAAGCATGGAGTAATATTTCAATATTCACTATTAAATAAGTCCCCAAGAGCAGAGCGAGGGAAAATCGCACGAATTCTTGCAGCAAAAATTACAACAGCTGCAAGAGCAGATGCATTCACGAAAAGAGATATCGCAGATGATCTCATAAAAGAGTTAACTACGAGGATAAAAGAGATAAGAAATAAGTAAAAATATAAGGAAGTTGTTGTTCTCTTGTTTAAGTAAACAGTATCGTAAAGGAGAGAGAAAGGATAGATGAGCGATTTAAGAACTGTTCTGAGAGATCTTGGTGGAATATTGATTATTGTCGGCTTCATATCTCTCGTTGCCTTAGCTGCTCCTTTATACTTTTCTGAAGGATTTGGGATAGCTGCAATCCTTATTACTTCAGCTTTGTTTTTTATAGTGGGAACCCCCTTATACCTCATTTTTAAGAATGCTGATCTGGCAAATTTTAAAAGTGCAATGGTGACTGCTGCACTTGGATGGATTTTCATCTCGCTTATTGGTAGTATCCCTTTTATTATGATTGGATTTAATAAAAACGATCCTCTTGTTACTATGGACTTTCTTTCCGCTTTCTTCGAATCTATGTCGGGCTGGACTGGAACCGGTCTTACCATGGTGGACAAAGAAAGCTTACTTCCTTATACGCTACAGTTTTGGCGTTCGATTATTCAATGGATTGGAGGAGTAGGAGTTATTGTTTTAACGCTCTCTATTCTCGCTCGACCTGGAACAGGTTCTTTCGTATTATATAGATCTGAGGGGAGAGAAAGGAAAACCCATCCGTCTATTGTCTCTACAGTGCGAACAATCTGGTGGATATTCTTGCTTTATACAATAATTGGAGTTATCGCATTAGCCCTCATTGGTAGTATCACCTCTAATGGTATGGGGCTATGGGAATCCATCAATCACGCGATGACAGGGATTGCTACTGGGGGTTTTTCAGTTGCTGATGATAGCATTGTAGGTTTTGGAACAATAAGTCAAATTGTCATTGTCTTTTTGATGATTTTTGGGGGTATTGCATTTGCCGCGCATTATGACTTATTAAAAGGAAGAGTCAAAAGATTTCTAACTGATGCTCAATTTCAAGCGATGATACTTCTCCTAATATTGGGAGTGATAACTCTAACACTTATTAATCTAAATGATCCCAATCTCATCTACAAAGACAATGTTCTTTTATCATTAAAGGAATCTGGTTTTCAGTTCGTTTCGGCACTAACATGTACCGGTTTTGCCTCAGCAGATATACCTGCATGGACTGAATCAGCTAAACTCATACTCTCTTTTGCTATGATTATCGGTGGTGCTGCAGGGTCAACTGCTGGAGGGATAAAACTTTTTAGAGCTATACTTCTTAGTAAAGGAGCAAGCTGGCGAATAAAACGCTCAATATCTACTCCAAGAAGAGTATTTGTTCATAAACTTGGAGATAAACCATTATCAAAAGATGAAGCCATGGATCTCATTAACGAGGCAGCTATCATTTCATTTATGTGGATCATATTGCTCATGGTTGGAATACTAGGTATTGCATATTTCTTCCCAAAGGAAACATTAGGAAATGTGATCTTTGAAGTATGTTCGGCACAAGGTAATGTTGGTCTTTCTACGGGGATAACTTCTATAAGTATGGATCCTATAGCAAAAATAATGCTTATTTTCAGTATGTGGATAGGGAGATTAGAAATTATTCCAATTATTGTACTGGTGAAATCAATGTTTGGGATAAGAAGAAATGTTCTTTAGATTATCTTTGTTCTTTTAATAATTCAAATTGTTCATCTTGGAGTTCTTTAACATATCTCTCAAGTTGTTGTATTGCATTCAGGAGTTTATAGATTTCTTCATCTTCAGGTGATGGAGGTACTGCCGAGTGTGGATATTTTTCTTTTTTTCTATGAAAATCAGATTCTGAGTATCTTTCCTTCAAAATATCCCGGGCGCTTTTTAATATCTTTATTTGCTCTGCCACCTCATGTAGTCGGCTCATTTCTTACTACCTCCTAATGATTTTTGATTATGGTGATTTCATATGAATTGTTTTATATCATAAATAATGTTGCAATAAATAGTTTTTGTTATGATTTTCATTAAAATTGTGTGATTTGATACCAAAAATATTATAACTTATCTTTGGAAGATAATTGTTCCTTCATAGACAACCTTAAAAATGCGATGATAAGGAATGGTTGCAGTTATGGTATCAATTGAGGATTTCCCTATGTTTACAATATCTTTACCAGATATTATCTTTGTGTCATTTGGAGCTCCTCTGTGAATATACCATAGCTCTGCTTTATTCAAATCTTTTGTCCATTTAATTTCGTTAAGGACGTCTCTTAGATGCGGCATATAAATCTAAGATTGTATCTCTCTACAAGATTTTAATATATCTAATGCCCCTCCAACATGATCATAATGCTCGTGGGTTAAAAGTATCTGTTTTATTTCTGTTGGATCTATAAATTTCTTAATGGTCTCTATGATTTCTTTACTGTAAAAACCAGTTCTTGTATCAACAACGGTAGGAATCTTTCCAATCATTACATAAACATTGGAATCATAATTTCTGCCAGACATCGTAAAATGTTCATATTAAGTAAGATATACATTATAAGGAGTAAGCCTATCAAAATTTTGGAGTTTAACTATTTTATAAAAAAATATGATAATAGTAACAATTATATGTAACATGTAGATTACCAATTGACCTACTGGGGAGTATAAAATTATGGCAGATGGAAATATTGTTCATGTTGTAGGCACTGGTACCATAGGCGAGCCCTTGATTGGACTGCTCTGTGACGCTCAAGAAGATCTAGGAATAGATGAAGTAACTTTTTACAAGCACAGCCCTAAACTGGAAGATAGACCAAAAATGAAAGGTCTCATCAACAGAGGCGCCAACATTTGTGTAAGAGATGACAGAGTAAAAGATTTTCAAGACCTTGGCATCAACCCGGTATATAATGCAGGAGAAGCAATAAAACGAGCATCTGTTGTCATTGACTGTACACCAAAAGGAACAGGACTGATAAACAAGGAGAAATACTACAAAAAATACAAAAACAAAGTAAAAGGATTTCTAGCGCAGGGATCTGAATTTGGTTTTGGAAAAATGTTTGCTGTTGGAGTTAACGATGAAGCCATTACTCCAAAGGATCAATTTATCCATATTGTCAGTTGTAATACACATAACATTGCAGTAATAATTAAAACACTTGCAATAGAAAACAAAAAAAATCATATGAAAGAAGGACGATTCCTTTGTATTAGAAGGGCAAATGACATTAGTCAGGTGAAAGGCTTTATCCCCTCTCCAGAGGTAGGTACACATAAAGATGAAAAAATGGGAACACACCATGCGGTAGATGTCTATCACCTCTACAAAACGTTAGGTATTGAGCTGAATATCTTTTCAAGTGCTTTAAAGCTCAACACTCAATATATGCACTGCATATGGTATGACGTTAAACTTGATAAAAAGATAACAAAAGATGAAGCCATACAGAGATTTATTGATAATCCTCGGGTGGCAGTAACGTATAAAAAAGCTGCTAATTTGGTATTTTCATTTGGTAGAGAATACGGACATTACGGGAGAATACTTGATCAAACTGTTATAGTTCTTCCAACGATACATGTTGTAAATGAAAACGAAGTCATTGGTTTCTGCTTTACACCGCAAGACGGAAATTCAATACTGAGCAGCATTTCTGCAACTGAACGATTTTTATATCCTGATTGCTACGAAGAAAAACTCAAATGTTTAGGAGCATTTCTACTGCAGGAAGTATAGTTCAATTACACAAAGTATTATCTATGTCATGATTTAATAATCTAGGCGCTATTCTGCATCTATCATCCTTTTTTAATGGACGACCTGCCTCAATTTCACTGGTGCAAACTCATACTTATGAATATCCACCAATTTTTAGGCTGGGATCACCAATAAGCGCCCATTCTTCAATAGTTTTTCTATCAAGTTGTCTACTATTTTCTCCACCGATTATGGTTATATAATCTGTTATTGCCTGACTATGTACATCACCAAGAATATCAATACTTTGGTTTCCATAGCAATCGAAAAATCTACCATCAATCCATCCACCACGATGCTTCAGGGTGTCATAGCCAAAATCTCCATATCCCAGACCAGTGCATCCTATCGCAGCGATAAAGCCGCCTCCGGATTTTCTTGTTGGCCACCAACTCCAACATTCAGGAACCCACGTTTTATGCCAAAAATGCTCATCGAAATATGCTTTTCCTTCTGTAAGAATACCTTTAATAAAGTTAAGAATAGTAACATTAAATTGGCTGTTATGACAGCCGCCAACAATAACAATCGGCAGTTTCTCGCCATTTCTTAACTGTTGCATATGACGTAGTTGAAGACCTGTCGTAAAATTATCGTCTTCCGGAGGATGATTCCCCCAGGTTGCAGGGTTTCCATGGCCAGAAAAGAGAACAAAACCAGCACCGTCACTTATCGAACTGGTAACATCAGAAGGACCACTAAAACTTCCATCTGAGGTATAGAGTTTTTCGATGTCAAACCCAAGGGGCTCCAAAAAACTTGCTGCATGATCACACTCTATCTCACCTTCAGGAACTCCAGAATGATCGCCATTAATTCCAGGGACAAACGTATCTCCTGCCACACAAATCATCTTCTTAAACCAGGAAGGATCACAAGCACTGCTTTCATAATCTATAATCTTATCAACAACGATATCGACTTCAAAACCATATCGACATGCAAGTCTACCAACCGCAACATCAGGTGCATAATCTATTATATCCCTACCATCACTCGGGTTGAACCATTCTCCAAAAATACCGTTTCCATTAGAATCCCAATCTTCAAATTCAGTACCATTATTCTTGTAAATATCAGCATAATAAAGATCGCTTGCATATCCTTCCTCCCATCCATCGTCATTGCTTACAACTCGCTCTGGAATATACCACTCCCATCGCTGACCAATTCTTCCCCCTACAAGTAAAACATAAGAAATATCATAAGTCTCCTTCATGTCAAAGATACATAACTTGATTTTCTCAGGATCATCTCTTCCATCACTAAATTCAGTATATATTTCATCTGTTGTTTTCAGTATTGTTTGAACCCCAAAGGAATTTTTATGTTCGATGAGTGGTGCAAGTCTATCTGAAAACTTATCAGGTGCAACAATGAGAAGATCATACTCGCCATCAAATGTAGCAACATTTGTATCCATTAAAGTTGATATTTTTATTTCTGCGCTCGTTGCAAAAAATATCCTATTATTTACTGGTTCGTATTGTATCGGGTTCATTTTGACAGAGACATACACCACATCTTCTGCATTTTTCATACCGGAAACAACCTTATAACCCCACTGTTTTTCAGGATATAACCCGGTACTTTCATAGACTTCTTTATTTTCCTTGAGTTCAGATACAAAATGTATTGCAGTTGAAAGTGGAATTGACTTACGTGCAGGTAATACAGGTTTTGACAAAATTTCTGTCTTTATCCCAGAAAATGATACTTCCACTCCCTCAATTATCGTTCCAGATGGAAACACAAACACTTCAGTCACAACAGGAATTGTAGGTTTTCCAACATCTCGCAACTCAGATGTTGCTTCATCTAATTTTATCGTGACATATCGACCATTTTCGTTAATTATTGGATCTGAAAACATAATAGTCTTTGATTGTTCCATACATCTTTGTTCGTCTACTGGTGATGCAACAGCCCCAAGTCCACTGAGGACTAACACTCCAACTATTAGTATAGGTATTATTTTCTTCATATTTTTCCCCTAAAACAATATAGTTATGATTTCTTTACATTTAAATTTAACTATAAAAATATAGGAAAAAACAGTCTTCTGATAAAAAAATTGGAAAAAAAGAAAAAAGGGAAAAAGGTGGTGGTACTAACTGTATCCACCCATCTTTAGGCTTGGATCACCAATTAGAGCCCATTCTTCAATTGTTTTTCGGTCTATCTGAACATTACCATAATTACAATCACTGATTATGTTGATATAATCAGCAATTGCTCTAGAGTGTGCTTCTCCAAGTATGTCTTTACTTTGGTTAGTATATGCATCGAAAAATCTTGGTTCAATCCAACCGCCAAGTCCCTCAGTAGCCCCGTTATTGATATATCCGTATCCAAGTCCAGTGTTTCCAATAGATCCAATGGCACCGCCATTCTTTTTGAAAATTAACCATGAGGACCAACAAGCTGGTACCCATTCCTTATACCAGAATCTATTGGAATTTTTATCTGGATCCGTCCATAATCCAAAGTAGCTCAAGAAGCCGTATTCTATGATACCTAAAATGATATTTGTCATGGTAGTATTGAACTGAGAGTTATGACAGCCTCCAACTATAACTATTGGAAGTTGATCATTGTTTTT
>Ga0209978_10000164_pt1 | contig 21734 bp, 24 predicted proteins | sample BentaG_FD_182805 | JGI IMG/M metagenome (GOLD analysis project Ga0209978, IMG submission 182805) | Deep subsurface microbial communities from South Atlantic Ocean to uncover new lineages of life (NeLLi) - Benguela_00093 metaG (SPAdes)... | ecosystem: Environmental > Aquatic > Marine > Oceanic >... | reverse complement strand
TCCTTTTTTTCTTGCGTCTTCTTTGTTGATGCTTTCTCTGTCGTCTTATCCTCTCTTTTTCTTAATTCCATTTCTGTTTGTCCAGTTGTTTTTGCGTCGTATTCTACAAATGCGCACGCGAGTTCGGCAAGGTTTTTGTTTATCTCCTTTAACTCTTCAAGTGAGAATTGGGTCATAATATCAGGATTGTTACCCCATTGTATCCATCCTGTCACGCTCCGTTGAAGTGCAAATAAGGTGAACCTGATCATCCGTATCATGTCTAAGCGGTCTTGTCCTTCGACTTTAGCTGACTTCTTTATTTTATCTAAGATTCTTTCGCAGTCTTGAACCCATTTTCCTGTCATGAACACCACATCAATATGACATATGGAATATTCTGCATAAAAACTTTCTTGACTTCCTTAGACCCCTCTCATAAAAGAATATAAGACCGGTAAAATTTCCTTTGGGTATGAAACTAACTGCTAAAGGGAAGGAAGAGCCGTCGCTGGCTTTTGGTGGACAAGCGGTAATAGAAGGGGTGATGATTCGCTCCAAAAAGCATATGGTGGTATGTGTTAGACCGCCCAATGACGAAATATTAACGAAGACTGAAGAAATAAAATCCCTGTCTGAAAGGTATAGGGTCTTAAGACTTCCTTTCCTAAGAGGCATCGTAGCCTTATTTGAAACTCTATACTTGGGCATTAAAGGCCTCTATTTTTCTGCAAATGCAACTCTGGAAGAAGAGGAAAAACTCAACCCTAAAGAAATAGCGCTAGCCGTTATCGCAGCTCTGGCCTTATCAATATTTTTGTTTAGTATCATACCCTTTTTCTTGACCACCCTCTTGAACCTTGGGGGCGTAGTTTTCAATATTGTGGAAGGCGTAGTTCGGCTTGCGGTTTTACTACTCTACCTAGCATCCATATCTTTAGTCGGAGAGTTCAGGAGAGTATTTCAGTATCATGGCGCAGAGCACACGGCTATAAATGCCTATGAAGCTGGAGTTGAGTTGAACGTTGCGAACGCTAAAAAATATTCTCGGTTTCATCCAAGATGTGGAACATCTTTCATTCTCATCGTTACGCTAATCAGTATTCTTTTGTTCTCGGTTATGCCGAATTTAGGATACTTTATGAGACTAGCCTATAGAGTTCTTCTCATTCCCGTGATTGGCACTGTATCCTATGAAGTTTTGAGGCTTAGCGATAGATACAAGCACTCAAGAATTATGAAAGTCCTAGTAGCGCCGGGCTTGGGGCTTCAACGTTTAACAACAAGAGAACCAGACGAGAAGATGATTGCGGTTGCTTTAAAAGCTGTAGAAGAAGTGAATAGACTGCAAAAGTCGCAAGGATAACCTAACGTTTTACGAGATCAACATTTTTCGAGTTACTTATAAATAGGCAGTTGTCTTTCCTCAAATAAGGCGATTCGAGTGGGCTCTTTGAAAGTTGATCTAGGGTCGTGGAAACTCTTCTTCACGCTCTACAAGCTAGCGGAGTTAGGCGCATGCAACCGAACCGTGAAGGTCTCTACGGAATATCTAGCTGAGAAGATAGGGGCGTCTCAACAAACAGCCTCCCGACACCTTATCAATTTGGAGAAGATAGGATGGATCAAACGAACCATAACCCCGGAGGGCTGTTTGACCAAAATCACAGGCTCTGGGATGGCTGAATTGAAGAAATTGTACTCTGACTTGCGTTTGGTATTTGAAGCAGCGTATCCCCCGTCTGTCACTTTGGAAGGGATTCTGTTCAGCGGATTGGGCGAGGGAGCCTACTACGTGACTAGAGAGGGATACCGCAAACAGTTCATGGAAAAACTCGGTTTTGATCCCTATCCCGGAACCCTCAACCTTAAGCTGACAACCGAATACGATATGAAAACGATGTCAGAACTCGAATCTTATCCTGCCATTGAAATTCAAGGGTTTAAGGATGAGTCCAGAACCTTTGGCTCCGTGAAATGCTACCCTGCCATAATTAACAACAAAGTGAAGGGCGCGGTTGTTTATGCTCTGCGAAGCCATTACAACACATCCGTGCTGGAAATCATTTCTCCAATATTTCTGCGAGGTCGCCTGAAACTGAAAGATGGGAACAAAGTGAGGGTGGAAATTCTTATTCTACCGTGACTGATTCAAAATTGTTTGTTTATGCTTTATCTCTTAAAGGATTCTATGATTTTTCTCATGATTTTTGAGGAACTGTTTAACTCCTTCTTTCCAAATCTTCCAATCTTCGCAATCTGAATGTTGTATTTCTTTTTCGCTATGGCCTTTCGTACTTCCCTTTCTATGCCGTCTTGGTCGTGTCCCACGGCTATTACGTCTGGTCTTATCTTTTCAATAACCTCGTTAATGCTGAAATCCTCGAAACCCAAAATCGCATCATCCACCACCTTCAAAGATTCAACAAGTGATCTTCGTTGGTCTTCTGGCATTACAGGCTTTTTTCTCTTCCTTTTTTCAACGGTGCTGTCTCTAGCTACGATAACGATCAACTCCGCGTTTTTTCCTCCGGCTTTCTTAGCCTCTTCCAGATACTTCACGTGGCCGAAATGAAGCAGATCAAAGGTGCCTGAAGCTAAAACAACCTTTTTCTTCCCTGCTTTACCTGCCATGAAAACTCCACGACTCCCAATAGTCGTAGGGCATCTAATAATCCCTCGCAATAGACAACCGAAGCAAGGCTTGTTTCAAGCTTACTTTTCCTCTGATAATATTTAGCGTCTTCCAAATAACCTTTAGCGGTTTCTATAACGCTTTCTACCTTCCCTTCGTTAGGGTGCACGGAATTTGAAACACGCCTTATGTCACTGAATACTCGCTCGGTGTTTCGAATGTACTTAGACACCATTTCCTCTAGGGTCATTCAACCATCCCTCTAATCTGTTCAGGTGCTCCCGCTAGGGTGATGAGGGCCTCGGCTTCCATGAAATGGAGCTTAGCCGGAAAAACGAGGGTGTGAGGAGGATCGCCAAAGTCGTGGTTCACTATATTTTCCACGTAGCCTGCTTTGACTGTGAGATTGTCAGAGCCTGCCCTTGCGACGCCTAAAACTAGAGTGCTTAACGTGATTACATGACCTTTCTTTTGTTTTTCCATATCTAAAAGTGACTGTAGTCCCTCTTTGATGGTCATGTATCTCTGCTCCTCAGCTTTTATATCCAAGTAACATAAAGTGTGAAGCCCCATTGCCCGGTTTTCCAGAATCACCTTGTAAGGAGTTTCGGAGGCAAAACCCTTCTCGGGAAACGGGATGGTGACGCTTCTTCCATACTTGTAATTCTGCAAGCCTGAAAGCCCAATTACCGCCGAAACAATGGAAGCTCCATGAACAACTCGGGTTTTGATTCCTTGCTTTTCCGCGCGAATCCGCAAATCCGCGTGAGTTGTTGCAATCAAAGGATCTCCCGGAACTAGAAAAGCGACCTTTCCCTTTTTCGCTTCTTGCAAAATGGGTTTTCCATCCTCTTCTTCTAAAATTCGTCTCGAAACAATCTTGATTTCTTTTCCAGCATTTTGTTCGAGTTTTTGAACAGACAGTCCAGGCATTATGCTCGTATAAAACTCTGCAAAAACAGCATCTGCCTTTCTTATCTCTTCGAGTCCGCGGAGGGAAATGTCCTTCTCGTCATACAAGCCCAAACCTACGAAGACAAGCTCGCCCAAACCCTTCAACTCCAAGTAACCTACAACACTTTGGCAACGAAAGATATTAGGGTAGCTATGCCTACAAAAGTAGAAGGATAATCGTTGGAGCGGGCCCGTAGCTCAGCAAGGGAGAGCGGCGGACTAGCCGCACGGGACTAGGTTGAGGCTCTTAACCCGTAGGTCCCGGGTTCAATTCCCGGCGGGCCCGCCAATCCCAGTTCTGAAATTTACTAGCTGTCCACCCTTTTCCATCTTAAAGATAGCTTAGTGGGACAAATTTCCCCTAATCACACCGCATAAAACGATACGTAGTAGAAATAAATCAAGTAAGCTCCTATGATGATAAGGACTATACCACTGATCTTTTGGAACCATGGTATCATCTTCACCATTCTTTCAAGCATAAACTTCTTGGCCTTGGCTACGAGGATGGTGGTTATGATTATTGGGAGTCCCATGCCGATGGCATAAACGACGAATGTTATCATACCGTAGAGAGGTCCGCCTGCGGAAACCGCATAGAAGAGAATAGAAAAAAATATTGGGGCTGAACAACCCAATGCGGCTAGGCCATAAACAACACCGTAAAGGAAAACGCCAATGAGACCTCTTTGTCTTGGGGCTCTTGAAATTGTAAAGAATGTTGGAAACCTAATTTCAGCGATCATGCTGATGCCCATAAAAATCACAATTAGACCTGCTACAAGTTCGAGAAGCGGTATGTACCGAGATACGAGACTGCCAAGTGTAGAGACGACAACACCAATCGCGGAAAACACTGTGAGAAGACCTAGTGTGCATGCGACTCCACCGGAAACCGCTTTTTCCAAGGAGGCCTTGGCTCCCATGTAGTAGGATATGTAACCCGGAAGCATCGGAAATCCGCAAGGAGAAAGAAGCGTGAGCGCTCCAGCAGTGAAGATGAGCGTCAACCCCGAAAGATCAGGAGACAAGTTTTTACCCTCGGCAAGCCTTCAACCAAATTCGGCTCTTAAATCAGTTTTGCTCTCACCTACTTTAACTCAGAAGTTGGTCAATCTCTTGGATAAAAATTGATGCGGGCGTTACAACACCGGTATGTGTGAACCTGATGTAGCCGTCCTGGTCTATTATAACAGTCTTGGGAAGGTATGTAACCTGATAAGCCAGACCCAGATTGGCTCTATCCATGGCCCAAATCCACGTTGCATACGGAAATTCTTGGGCAAAATCTCTAAGCGTCTCTTCAGTCTCTCTGAGGGGGTCAATATCGATCGACATCAAAACGATTTTATCCTCATATTTTTCCCAGATAGTTCCTAAGTGAGACATCTCTTGCCTACACGTAAGACACCAAGTAGCCATAAAATCTATGACCACCACTCTACCTCTAAAGTCGCTCAGCCAAGAAGAGGTTCCGTTTGGGTCGGTTAGAGAAAAATCTGGGGCTAAAGTTCCTGGATGTTCATCGACAGGTGGGGTTGTTATGGATAGATTAGATATGGTAAATATTGTGATTTGACGTCCTTCGCCAGAGGGTTGAAGCAGATACGAGCCACCTGCGATGGCAACGATTACGATGCCAAGAACTATCAACGAAACGAATATTGTTCGCCTTCCTAGTGGTACTTCCATGTTCTTTTCTGTGTTCTCCTCGTGCAAATCTTTGCGCTTATATTCGTCGATCATATTTTCTCTCTTCCTGATAGATGCGTTGACAGCAAGCACATTGAACACCTTTAAAAAGCAACGCCCCGCAGATTAATGTTATGTTATGACTTTTGAGACAGGGTTTAAATGGTTAATCCTTACTTAACTCCATGAATTTAAATGACAACCGTATTGAATACTTGAGGGTTAGACTTGTCCAAGTCACCTTGCTTAAAGGTTCCTAAAGCCTTAGGTGAGAAAGCCATTCAGCTGGTTAGGAAACTCAATCTTTTTAACCGAGAGCTGAGGATTCGGCAAGTGGAAGATTATTTATGCATACCCTTGATGAGTGAGCCGCTTCCCAAGGATGTCAAAGAGTTTAAGAAGAGTCTCCCGGAATTTGAAGTCTTCACCTACATATTTCACGAGCGTGCTAAACACCCCCCAAAACTCGTCGACATGCTAGAGGACAAATTGCCCCCTCATCTTTTAGCGAGTCTTCCCCGCGCGATCGATTTTGTCGGAGACATTGCCGTTATCGAGATTCCTCCAGAACTTGAAGACCACAAAACAATCATCGGCGAAGCCATACTGAAGACGCATAAGCGGGTGGACACTGTCTTAGCGAAGTCCGGCGCCGTTGGAGGCATCTATCGCTTGAGGAGGTTCGAGGTTATAGCTGGCATTGAAAAAACGGCTACTATTCACAAACAATACGGTTGCGTGTATCACGTTGACCTTGCCAAAGCCTACTTTTCCCCTAGACTTTCTCACGAACACAGTCGCGTTGCTTCACAGGTGAAAGAAGGCGAAACAGTAGTTGATATGTTCACTGGAGTCGGCCCCTTCTCCATCTTAATCGCGAAGAAGCATGGAAACGTGCAAGTCTACGCCATTGACGTAAACCCAGATGCTGTAGACTTTTTAAAGAGGAACATCGCCGTGAACCGTGTTGAAAAGAAAGTCATGCCAATTCTTGGCGACGTTAGGCAAGTGGTTAGAGAACAATTGATCGGAGTTGCAGATCGAGTGATCATGAACTTGCCCGAAAAAGCGATAGAATACGTCGATGTGGCTTGCGAAGCCATCAAGTTAGAAGGCGGTATTATGCATTATTATGAGTTCACAAACGTGCCAGACCCCTTAGAAACCGCGAGGGTTCGATTGACCGAAGCCATAAGCCAAACCAACCGAAACGTTAAGAAAATTCTGTTGACGAGAGTGGTCCGGGCGACTGCACCTTTCACTTGGCAGGTGGTTGTGGACGCCGAAATTCAATAGCTTTCCACAGCTAACGTTATTCTGATTCTTTGACTGGAGTCCTTTATTTTTTCAATAAGCTTTCTTGAAAAGTCGCTGGCAACCTTGTCTGCCCTTATCGCCAGCGTTCGACCACAAACGTAATCACTTTTTCTCACCACCAAATCCGTGGGATCGGTAAACAACAACCGAGGGCTCCCCTTAGCCTTCACTATTTGCTTCAGTTCTTCTGCTTCAATTGTTATTGTTATTTGCGCGCCCTTTCTTCTCGCGGCTTCCTTAAATTCGAGAGGCAAATCGGCTGCACCCTTTGTTGCCTCCACGGCGATTATGCAATCAGCACACTTGGTAATAGTTGGCTCTTTCGTGATCTCGAATGTTGTCTTATGGGTTGCTTGAATGTTCTTGTGTCCATGTGCAAAAATAACGGTAATTACAGGTTTCATGATCGGTCAGTGTGACTATTTTGTTCTGTATCTTATTGGGGTTTCTCTCAATCCGGAAAACTATTCAAGAACTTCTATGGAGTCTACCTTTCCGTCTCCATCTAGGTCGAATCCTTGAATTACGGCTGCAAATTTTTCTTCATCGCTGAAATTCTTTATGGTCTCTTTCCAGAATTTTGCGAGGGCTAACACGCAGGCCTTGGTTCCAACTGCCTTGTTGCCAGCGAGGACAATTATCCTTTTTTCCTTGTTCCAGGGATTGGGTATTCTTGCTATTACGCCTATGGTGTCGGCGGTGTAGACGTTTTTGGTTTTTTCAGACACTAATCCGCCTAAGAGGAATCCATGTTTAGAGGGCATCATGTTGAAGCGTATTGGCAAAAACTCGTTTACCTCTTGAGTGATAAGGTTGGTTCCGGGTCCACCCACAGAGATTAAGTTGTTGTTTTCTTCCTTCTCAGCCTTTACGTCAACATCCAGCTTTATCGGGAAGTCCTCTGGTAAGTCGACGAATTGGCCGAGGAAGAGTGTTAAATAGGAGGCGTAGTGACCGTCTCTGGCTCTAGCCTTAAAGGGACCGTGAGGGTCAGGGCTACCCACTATAATCTTTCCATCGAAAGTGCCGTCTTCCTTTAGAAAGGGGCTGAGGAACTGTTTCATTCTTTCATCTATGCTGGGAACTGAGACGTTCTTGATCTTTTGGTAACCAAAGGGAAGCTCAACTCCTAAAGCTGGAAAAGAGGCTTTGTAATATTTTGCGACTGCTCCCTTCTTTTCTTCCTCCCTAACAACCTCCACTACGCCGACTCTCGCCAGCTTTCTGATATGATAATAGACTTTCTGCTCGTGCACCTTCAGTTTCCTCGCAACCTCCATGGGATACATTTCTTTTTCGCTAAGGAGTTGAAGAATTCTCCAGCTGAGTTTGTTTAAGACAGCTTTAAGTCTCTCTGGGTCGTCAAAAACGGCTATGTCTTTCACCATGTATTGTCTTTTTTCGCCGCTGAGCAACAGCTTTTTCTTCATGGTTGCAACTAAGAACGTTTCCTTTATAAACATTTTTTTAAGGGTGCTAGACCCACATTTAAGATTCCCCCCTTTTTCTGTTTTTGTAGGTTTCTAGAACAGTTTTTCGAAGCACATCCCTATGCACGTCGCATTTTGCGGAGTGTAACCTTTGGGATGCGCGCAGGAGGTTCACGAAGAGAACTGGCGAGATCATGGCTGAGGAAACGCGTTCATTGTAGCCGAAATCGTGATGTGCGCGCGCAAATTCAGTTCTAATCCTCCTACCTGGTCATGGCTCTCTTGAACACCGGTACCGCGATTGCGGTCATGACGACTCCAAAGCCTATCAGCACCGCGAGCTCAGTAGTTATCATGGACACCCCTGCTCCAAGCACCATAACCTTCCTTAGGGCTGTGGCTGCGTAGGTCAGTGGGAGAACTTTTGAGATGTTCTGCATGTACCAAGGCATCTGCTGTATCGGGAAGAACACGCCGCTGAGGAGCATCATAGGGAACATTAAGGCCATCATCACCATCATAGCCGTCTCCTGATCCTTCGTAAAGGACGTTATCACAACGCCAAGGCCAACGAAGCTGAACACCCCCAACAAAAGCAATGCAAAGATTAATAGAATGCTGCCGTGGATGGTGACGCCGAACAAAGCCACAGCTAATGCGAGTATGAGACTCCCTTGAAGCATCCCCCTAGCCGTCTGGGCAAGGGTTTTTCCAAGTATTATAGCAAGCCTGTTGATGGGAGCTACCATCATTCCGTCCAGCGTCCCAACTTCCCTCTCGTGGGAGATAGCTGCGGGAAGTCCCGTCATAACGCTCATCATCACCGTCATAGCCATCAACCCAGGAGCTATGAAGTCGAAATAACTGAAGTGTCCTGGGACGGATCCCTCTGTCTGAACACTGTAGGGCTTCACGATCGCAAGTGAGTTGCTTGCGTTAACCGCTGGGCTTAGCCCCTGAACGTTCTGCTGTGCCAGCCATGTGCCCATTTGTTCAAACACTTCCTTCAAGGCGATTTGCAGGAGCATCGACATCTGGGGGTTAGACTGGTCGGTTACGATTGTAATGGTTCCCTGCTTTCCTGTCATGAGGCTTGAGGTGAAGTTGCTGGTGATTATTATTCCTCCTTCAACCTCTTCCTTCTGGATCATGTCCCTTATCTCATCGAGGCTTGAAGCATTAGTAATGGTCATCATGCCCGTGCCGTCGTTCATCTTCTCCAAGGCTGCGATGAGCGTTGCACTTGCACTGGTTTGGTTGCCGTATCCCTCGTCCTCGTTCACTAGGGCGACGGATACGTGGCTTGTGGATGTGCTAGAGGGAAACATGAAGCCGGCCATGCTCATCATGAGTATCGGCATTACCACGAGCATAATCAGCATCATTTTGTTCCTAAACAACTCCATTAGGTCCTTCCAAGTAACCATAAGGCTGTGGGAGATCAAACTTTTAACGCTCATTCAACCTCACCTCACCCTCGACCGTGGCATAAAACGCCTGTGCCTTCTCATTGGTATCTTCCGGTCTGCTTTGTCTCTTACCTCGTGGCCAGTGATGTGTAGGAATACGTCTTCAAGTGTGGGTTCAAGGTTTTTTACTGATTTTATCTTGCCCTTCTCAGCTCTTATGGCGTCGATTATGGCGTTGAACGCCTCGTCACCATTAGCGTGAACCTTAATGTGGGTAGAGTTGTCCTGAGAGACGGAACTGACGCATTTCAGGGACTGTATCAACGAGACCATGTTGGTGGTGAGATTTGCAATCTCCAGCTCCAAGATAGTTGTGTCAGCTCCCGAAACAAGCTTCTTCAGATTTGTTGATGTATCAAGTGCAACGATCTTCCCGTGGTCTATGATGCCTATACGGTCGCAGAGCACGTCGGCTTCAACCATCATGTGTGTTGTGAGGATGATCGTCGTCTTGTTTTCTCTATTAGTTTTCTTTATGAACTCTCTGACTTCGACGGAGGATTGAGGATCTAGACCCAATGTGGGTTCATCTAGGAGCAGCACCTCTGGCATGTTAAGCAACCCCCTTATCACGTTCATCCTCTGCCTCATACCCGATGAGAACGTGCCCACCTGAGAATCCTTCCAATTACTTAGCTGAACCAGCCCTAGCAGTTCGTCGATCCTCTTGTTGAGAACTTCTTTTGGGATGTCGTAGAGTCTTCCGAAAAACCACAGGTTTTCCTTAGCCGTTAACCGGTCGTACATGATTATCTTTTCGGAAACCAGGCCGATGAGCTTCCTCACCTCGTTGTCATCCTTCACTATGTCGTAGTCGCCGACTGTAGCCGTGCCCTCCGTGGGCCTGGTTAATGTGGAGAGCATCCTTATTGTCGTGGTTTTGCCAGCTCCATTGGGGCCAAGCAAACCGAATATCTCGCCTCTCTTCACGTTGAAGGAGACATGGTCCACAGCCATTAATCCATTAAATTTCTTAGTGAGGTTTCTGGTTTCGATCATCACGCCGCTTTCCAAGTTAGCCACACTCAATTGGGGTATATGTAGTGGGAAAACATCTGAGAGTCAGATATAATCTTTTCTAGGGCGGTTATTGTTAGCGCGCACGCGGTCCAGAGGCGCTTAAAACATTTTTTTAACGCTTGGGTGCATAACGTTTTTGCCTTTGCGACATGCCTCATTCGTATGATATCGAGATGATGCGGTTGAAATAGTCTACAACTTTTTTCATCCGCTTTGGAGTTTCTTTGGCTGGAAGTTTCTTTAGCATCTTGATAATCTGTTCAGACCGAACGAGGTCTGTTAAGGTTACTAAGCCGACGAGATGATTGTTGTCTGCCACTGGAAGTTTCTTTATATTTCTTTTGAACATTAGTTTCACGGCGTCTTCTATGTCCATTTGAGGCTTTCCAACTATGAGTGGCTTAGACATTACCTCGTTAACTTTGATTTTTTCTGGATCTTTAGACTCAAGTAAAATTCTTTTTAGCATGTCTCTTTCAGTCACTATTCCAGCAGGCTTTCCCCTCTTCACTACGATTAGACACCCTATCTCCTGTTTGTTCATGAGTTCCACAGCTTTCTTTACGGTTGCCTTCTCTTCTACTGTTATAACTTCTTCAACCATAACGTCCTCAAGTTTCAGCGACATAGACGCACCAAACCACCTTTTATCAGATTTGGAGATTAAAGAGCCACTCCGAAAACCGATATTTTGCGTTTTTCATTTATGTATTGAAAAGAAACAATATTTATTCTGGATTCAGAAAACCATCGCCCTTAACAGCTTCATATGGCTTGATTAATGGTTAGTTTTATTAATTACGTAAAGTCTATGAAAAAAGGAAAGATGGTTCTTAGCAAGCTGTAGGGTGAATCTAGTAGTGAGTGAAGCCTTCGCCCCTATCCTTTTCCAACTTGGTATAGGTGGGATTGGTGGATTTTTCATAGGGTACGCGATTAGGAAAGTTGTTAAAGTTGCGTTGATTCTCGGAATGGGTGTCTTTTCTTTAATGTTTTTAGCGTATACAAATGTGATCGGCATAGATTATGGTGGATTAATTGGAATGGTATCAAATTTTATTAACGCCATTAATCCAGCACTAGGTTTGCTCACTCCTCTCATGGCGCATTTGCCCTTTGTAGGCAGCCTCATCATTGGACTCTTCATTGGATTCAAAAAGAAATGATCCTTGTCCGCTATCTGTTGCGTTCTGATGAGAGGGGCAAAATAAGTTTTAGTCGGCTCAGAGTCGACAAGCTCTATTCTTCTCTTTTGATGTATTTTTGCAGCTCTTGCCAGATAGCCTTTATATCTGATACTTTACCCTCGATTGGTTCCATTTTCTTGCTCACGGTCTCGATACGTAAGACGCCTTTCTTTCTCACTATCCCCTTCTCGTCGTAATATAATGTCCGAATGTCCTCTACTCTTTCGGCGATAACTCTATCCTTCTTAAAGATAACTCCTCTACGTCTGTAAAGCAGTATTCTCTGATCCGTTATGTAAAAATCAAAACGATCATTAAGGGTTTCAACGTTGCCGCTCTGAAATATTATAATTTCTCCAGGAAAGAGGAAATCTTCAAGAACCAAACTGCTCTCCTTCTTTTATGGTTGATTTTGGAACTCATATTTTTTGTGGTAAACATATACGGAAAGCAGAAGCTTTTTGGAACAACATAAACCCTTATAAAACATCTTTTAACGGTTTACCCCCTTAACACGTCTAGAAGATGTGGAAACCTTTATGGTTTCTCTTTTAATTTTAAAACCATTTTCCTAAAAATGTTTATAGAAGCCTTTTTAGACTAAATAAAGCTTGTAGAACGGAAATTTGGTTTAGCGGTCACCATAGAAACGAGGGAATTTGAGGAATCAACGGTGTGTGGTATATTTGGCTGTATCCTTAAAAATGGGAGGGCGGCACCCTCAATTCATGTTGCTTTAAAAAGGCTTGAGTACAGAGGTTACGACTCTGTGGGAACGGCAACTATTCATGAGAATAAGCTGTTTATCAAAAAGGATAGCGGAAAGATTGATGAAGTTCACGCGTTACATAACCTGGACGATCTTCCCGGTCGGATTGGGATAGGTCACACAAGATGGGCGACTCACGGAGCGCCCTACCAAGTGAACGCCCACCCACACACTGATTGCAATGAACAAATAGCGGTCGTTCACAACGGAATCATCGAAAACTTTGCGGAGCTCAAGATGGAGCTTGAAGAGCGTGGGCACACCTTTCGGTCAAAAACCGACACTGAAGTTATTTCTCATCTGATTGAAGAAAAATTGAGGGAAGGCTTGACTCTCGTCGAAGCAGTCCGCGAGACTGTAAAGCAGTTGGATGGCTCCTACGCCATCGCTGTTGTTTCAGTTAAAGAACCCGATAAGATTGTTTGTGCCCGAAAAGAAAGTCCCCTTGTTGTTGGAGTCGCTGAAAACGCCGTTTACTGTGCATCCGACATTCCAGCTTTTCTCCCGATGACTAATAGATCCGTTCTCATTCAGGATGGAGAAATGGTTGTTCTGAATGATGAAGGATACGAAATTCGGAAGATTCTTGATTGGACGCAGGTTACTAGGGAACCTGAGATCATCGGTTGGTCTTCTGAAATGGCTGAAAAACAGGGTTATCCCAGTTTTATGTTAAAGGAGATTCATGAGCAACCTTCGTGCCTAAGAAACACGCTTAGATTGCAGGATCAATTTTTAGAGTTAATAACCACCTTCCTTGATCGGGCTGGAGAAGTTTTCTTGGTGGCTTGCGGGACCTCTTACCATGCCTGTCTTGCAGCGTCCTACATGTTTTCGAAACTGGCGCTTTTGGCAACCCACCCTGTTATCGCGTCGGAGTTCGTCGAACAACATGGGAAATCTGTGAACATTGACAGCACCCTTCTCGTTGTCAGTCAGTCTGGGGAGACTGCTGACACCTTAGCAGCAGTTGAAAGTGCGAGGCTACGTGCCGCTACGGTTCTGGGACTTACAAATATTGTCGGCTCCACCCTAACCCGTGTTGCCCGCGTCTACATCTGTCAACAGTCCGGGCCGGAGATAGGGGTTGCGGCCACGAAAACCTTTACCTCTCAGCTTTCCGTGCTCTCTCAGCTTGCTTTAAGGCTTGCCAAGAAAAGGGGAAAAGTCTCCCATGTAGAAATTGAGAACCTTGAAGAGAAGCTTGAGCAAATACCAGACATCGTTGAGAGGATTACTCAAACCCAGGAGGAAAAGGTGAAACAACTCGCTAAGAAATACCGAGACAAACAATGCTTCTTCTTTTTGGGAAGAGGGATAAGCTCGGCCGTCGCCTTTGAGGGTAGACTGAAGCTCATGGAGATAGCCTACGCTCCCTCCATAGCTTATCCCGCTGGAGAAAGCAAACACGGACCCATCAGCCTAATTGAGCCGGGCTTTCCAGTGATCTTCATCTGTCCAAAGGATGACACCCACAAAACCATCGTGGGAAACATCATGGAAATGAAGGCCCGAGGAGCCTCCATCATTGTTGTGGTTGAAAAGGGAGACGAGGAAATTAAATCGTTGGCTGACGACTACATTGAGATAGAGACGGGGTTGCCTGAAGTTTTGTCACCAATCCCTTACGTCATCCCGCTGCAACTCTTCGCCTATTACATGGCAATTGAGAGAAAATGCGACCCGGACATGCCTAGAAACCTAGCCAAGTCGGTGACGGTTAAATAGAATCGTAAAGTCTTAAGGCATACGTTCGCAGTTATTATTGTGGATGAATATGGAGAAGCAGGCTTGGGAAGGGTTAATTCAAAGATTGATCAGACAGGGTATTCTTCGGTCGCCTCGGATTATTAGGGCGCTACGTCGAGTTCCCCGTGACCCCTTTCTTCCCGAAAGGGTGAAGGCTCATGCGGCGGTGGATTCCCCGCTTCCTATAGGGTTTGGGCAAACTATTTCCGCGCCTCTCAGTTGATCCAAGGCGGTCAACTGGGCGAAACATGGTATCCATAATGGATGAAGCCCTCGAATTGGAAGTGGGACATAGGGTCCTAGAGATAGGAGCTGGTTCAGGTTGGCATGCCTCCACCATAGCGGAGATTGCGGCTCCGACTGATGCGCCAAAAGAAGAGTGGGGACATGTTTACACCGTGGAAAGAGTTTCTCAATTAGCCGAGTTTGCAAGAAAAAACGCTGAGAAGGCGGGATATGGGGATCGAATCACCGTGATTTGTGGAGATGGCTCCTTGGGATACCCAGAAGAGGCTCCATACGATCGCATCTTGGTCACGGCGGCTGCTCCAGACATTCCCAAGCCATTGATTGAACAGTTAAAAAGCGGTGGAATTCTGGTTATTCCGGTTGGGGGCGTCCACCTCTACCAAACCCTGGTGCGAGTTAGAAAAAAAGACGAAAGGGTCTTTGAGGAAAATTTGGGTGGAGTCGCGTTTGTGCCTCTGATTGGAAAACACGGATTTAAACTATAACTTGCTGGTCAAGCGCCGAACCATGTTTCAAGGGTTACTTTTCCCTTAGCTTTTCTTAGGCCTTCAGTCGTTTTTTTGAGGGCTTTTCGCACCCTTTTTTCGGAGAAGTCTCTTTCACGGCATAGAAAGTTTACTACGCCCTCGATGTCGAGTTCTTTCCAAGTCAATTTGTAGTTGTCTGTAACCTTTGGGTTAAGGAAGATTTCCCGTATTCTTTGGGTTTCAACTGGGAACTCTGCCTCTTTCAGCGTAGGTAGCAGTTTCTCGAGGCTTCCGTGTTGTTTTATTAGTTTGAGGGCGGTTTTTGGTCCTATCCCTTTCACGCCTTCAGGGTTGAAGTCTGTTCCCACCAAGATGCCGATGTCTACGAGTTGTTCCCGGGTGACGGTCAACTCTTTGAGAACTTGGTCTAGTTCTATAATTTCAGGAATGACCTCGACGTAGACAGGTTTTCTTGGAAGTTTCCTTCTTCCGCTTATTGTTACGTTTCTCACGAGCATGGGTGCACCGAAAAGGAGGCTGTCATAGTCTTGGCTGGCGCAGTAGTTGGTATCGCCCTTTTTTGCTAGGTAGGCTGCTTGGGCTTCACCTTCGGATGGTGCTTGAACCCATGGCACACCCATCTGGGTGAGGAGGCGCTTTGAGTCTTCTGCCATGTAGTCTTTGAGCCTTGAAGTCATTTGGGCATAGCTTCGGGCCTCTTCCATTCTGCCTTCTTGCAACGCTTGTTCATACTTGACGAGAGCTTCTGCCTTCACTTTGGCTCGGCGTTTGATTTCCACCTCTTTGAGGACTGGTGGGACTCCGTCAAATACGTAGACAACTTTGATGCCCATCTCAACGAGGTTGGCTGTTCGATAGAATAAGCCGCTTAGGTGGCTGGTTATCCTGCCGAAGCTGTCTTTTAGGGGTGTTCCGTCTGGTTGACGGATGATGGCGAGGAACTGGTAAAGGGCGTTGTAGGCGTCGATGGCTATGGACTTTCCGCTCAAGCTTTTAAGGTCAACCTTTGTTTTGGGCACCAGTTCTCTCAAATTTACGCCCAAAGTTTTGCACCCCTATGTTAAGGAAGGATTAAAGGCTGATCCGTATGAAGGCGGAAGGACAGTTCCTAACTTTCTTTCCTCTTGGTTAGTTCAACCCTTCTTTTTCCTTTGGTGAGGGCTGAGACATAGATTTTGCCTTTGATTTCCATTCTCATCAAAGTCTTGTTCACGTTTCCAAACCCTATGCCCTCATAACTGTCTTTCAACAAGTCATATAACTCGACATCGGTCAAAGGGCCCTTTCTCTCCAGAATTTCCACTATCGTCATGTAAAGGGGATGAGGTTTCCAAGTTTTTATAGACATTTTTTCGCTCCTAAGGGCATAAGCCTACGCCACTGGTGTTGTGGGCTTCTTTATTTGCCGAATCTGCTTTATGCAGCCCTTGTACCATGCCTCCATATTCGGCATTATAGTTGGTCCAATTTTTTCTGTGGCTTTTTTAAAATAATCGAAGCTAACTTCTTTGGCTTTTATGTCCCTCCTTAAGGCATTCAGTGCAGCTTCTCTGCAAAGCGCTTCGATGTCAGCTCCAGAATAGTTCTTCGTCATGGTGGCCAATTGGGATAAGTCCACATCTTTTGTCAACGGCATGTCTTTGGTGTAGATTTCAAAGATTTCCAGCCTAGTTTTCTGGTCTGGCTCTGGAACGTAAATCAAACGGTCAAATCTTCCCGGTCGAAGAATTGCGGGGTCCACTATGTCAGGTCTGTTCGTTGCAGCGATGACAACTACATTCTCCAAGGTGATTATTCCATCCATCTCTGTCAGGAGTTGACTGATGACTCGTTCGGTGACGCCGCTGTCGGCGTAACCCATTCCCCTTCTGGGAACGAGGGAGTCAAACTCGTCGAAGAAAATAACAGTTGGAGCAGCCATCCTTGCCTTCCTAAACACCTCTCGAATAGCTTTCTCCGATTCGCCAACCCACTTGGAAAAGACTTCTGGACCTTTTATGGTGATGAAGTTTGCCTCGCTTTCGGTGGCCACAGCCCTTCCTAGCAAGGTTTTTCCACATCCCGGGGGTCCGTAAAGCAGAATGCCTTTTGGCGGTCGTATGCCCATTCGCTTAAAGACGTCGGGATTTTTGAGGGGCCATTCCACCGCTTCTCTGAGTTCCTCTTTCACGTTTTCCAAACCGCCTATGTCCGTCCAGTGAATCGTAGGCACTTCTATGTACACTTCTCTCATGGCTGTCGGCGTGATCTCTCTGTAGCCGTTTAAGAAGTCTTCCATTCGAACTTCCATTTTCTCCAGAACGCTGGGTGGAACACGCTCTTCCTCTAGGTTTATCTCAGGCAGATATCTACGCAAAGCCTTCATGGCAGTTTCGCGGCCCAACGCAGCCAAGTCTGCTCCTGTGTAACCGTGGGTCATTTCGGTAAGTTTCTTTAAATCAACGTCCTCAGCTAGCGGCATTCCCCTTGTGTGTATTTGCAGTATTTCATGTCGCGCCTGTTTGTCAGGCACCCCTATCTCTATTTCCCGGTCAAACCGTCCCGGTCTTCTCAAAGCGGGGTCAAGGGCTTCAGGTCTGTTTGTCGCGCCTATGACTATCACGTTTCCTCTTCCCGCAAGTCCATCCATCAAAGCGAGAAGTTGAGCAACAACCCTCCTCTCAACCTCACCTGTCACTTCTTCTCTTTTAGGCGCGATGGCGTCGAGCTCGTCGATAAAAATAATACTGGGAGAATTTTTCTGAGCTTGCTGAAACATCTCACGGAGTCTAGCCTCTGACTCACCGTAAAACTTGCTCATTATCTCTGGGCCGTTTATGGAGTAGAAGTTAGCTTCAGATTCGTTTGCAACGGCCCTAGCGAGAAGCGTTTTTCCGCAGCCTGGCGGACCATGTAGCAAAACTCCTTTTGGAGGCTCTATCCCAAGCCTTTGGAAGAGTTCCGGGTGTCGCAGCGGAAGTTCAACCATCTCCCGTATTCGCTGAATATCTTCGTGGAGTCCCCCTATGTCTTCGTAGGTGGTGTGTAGCATGCCTTTGTCTTCAGGGGCTGGCTCGGCTAGAATCTGAACGTTTGTTCCATGTGTGATCCTTACAATTCCGTGAGGGCGGGCTTTAGTCACTGTGAAGGGTATGGCGTGGCCCAGCATCATGACGAGGGTGGTGTCTCCTTCCACAAAGGTTCTTTCCATAAGCCTGTTTTTCACAAAATTGGTGAAGTCTTGGTCTACGTTCAGTTTCATGTCGATTGGAGCCAGAACAACGCTTGTTGCATTGCTTACTTTTGCTGGACGAGCTATCACGTATTCGTTTATCGCTGCTCCCGCGTTTTTACGAGTAAACCCGTCGATTCGTATGGTTCCTCTGTTTTGATCTTCAGAGTAGGCTGGCCAAGCTATGGCCGCCGTATTTCTTTTCCCTACGATCTCTATTACGTCGCCCGCTGAGATGCGTAGCTTTTGCATGGTTTTTTGATCGATTCTGGCGATTCCTCTGTATACGTCACGTTGTCTGGCGTCTTCGACTCTGAGTTGAACTTCGCTCACTTATTTCCCTTCCTTTGTTAATCGTAAAGGTTTCCACATCTCGAAAGGATGACTTTCCTATATAAACTTTAAAGGGAGGAGGCACTAGACTCTGCGAACCATTATTGTTTCTATCTGACTGACTTCTTTGATTTTAAGGAGGTAACTTTCCACTTCATCTAACACTCCCGACCTGTCTTCTGGAAGGATGATGTGTGCGATCAATGCTGAGAGTCCAAAGGCTATGGGTTCTTCGGCGAATCCATGAACTGAAGCAAACTTCGGTAACCGCTTCTTTATTTTTTCTTTCAACAAGTTGAGGTCAACTGTGGCTTCGGATGGAAAAATTTTGAAGGAAATAACGATTTTTCCCAAGTCTTTGCCTTCTCCTACGGTCCTGTAAACCCGCACTTTGGACAGCGGTACGGTCTTCCAAACTTCCGACATTTAGAGCAACGCCAGATAACTATTTCTCCGCAGTTGGGGCACGGAAATTTTGTTGCCTCTTCTCCTGGAGGAATAGTTCGGTTGCATGATGTACACGTAGGCGTAACGATGCTTACTCTCTCACTCACAGCAACACCTCAAGGAAAACTCGATATAGAATCACTCTCTTATATGTGCTATCTTTTAATGCGTTTTTAAGGCTATACTAAAATCAATGGCTTGAAGTGAGAGGAAGAGAAGTGAACGGAAAGACAGACATTATTGTGGTTGGAGGGGGTCCCTGCGGTTCATTCTCGGCTTTAGCAGCCGCGAGGCTGGGCGCCGAGGTTTTGGTTTGTGAAGAACATAAGGAGATAGGGGTTCCTAAACACTGCGCTGGTCATCTGAGCATTGCTGGTTTGGAACGGTTAGGGTTACGCTTACCACGCGAGGTCATTGAAAATGAGATTAAAGGAGCCATTTTCCATTCGCCTTCAGGTAAAGAGTTCGTAATCAGACGGGGTTCCCCTGTAACTTGTGTTGTTAACCGGGAATTATTCGATAAGCATCTCTCAGACCTCGCCATGAAATCTGGGGTGCGATACTTTTTGGGGTCGAGGGTGAAGTCGTTCCTCTTTGATTCAGGTTTTGTCGTGGGAGTTGCTGTTAAAAAAGGCCGAGATGAAAAGAGGTTGGCGTCGAATGTTGTGATAGACGCTGAAGGTTGCTCGTCAACTCTTTTGAAGAAAACTGGGCTACAAACGCTCCAAGGCTCCATGATCGTTAAAGCAATCCAAGCAGAAGTTGACAGAGTGGATAAAATAAACGTGGACATGGTTGAGGTGTATCTTGGAAGAAAATATGCTCCAGGCTTTTTTGCTTGGATAATTCCTAAAAGAGACGCTTCAGCAAAGGTTGGTTTAGCCACATGGGCTGGTGACCCCCGAGAATACCTGCATCGGTTCATGAAGAACCATCCCGTAGCATCTAAGAAACTAAGAAAGAGTAACATCACCAGTCTTTCTCTTCATTCCATCCCGCTTGGAGGTCCTGTTCCCAAAACCTATTCCAACGGGCTTCTGGTAGTGGGAGACGCGGCCTCGGATGTGAAACCAACGACTGGAGGAGGCGTGATAGTTGGGTTGTCGTGTTCCAAGATTGCGGGGGACGTTGCATACGAAGCCGTAAAGAAAAACGATTTCTCTGAAACCTTCCTATCCCGATATCAATCTCGATGGAAGGAATTGATGGGTTTCGACTTGGCGGTGATGCGTCAAATAAGGAAACTGCTCAACCGTTTGTCTGATGATAAGGTAGACAAAGTCATTAATTTATGCGCGAAATTGGGGGTCGATAGCGTGCTTGAGGATGTTGGAGACCTCGATTTTCAAGGGAGGTCGCTTATCCCTATGATTAAACATCCCGCAACGCTGGTTGTAATGCTTTATTTCATCTTTTCATGGTTGGCTTCTTCGAGTATACGTTCTCGCCTAGAATGATCATTGCATAGAATGTGACCTGTAATGGTTAATGGAACGCAAAGACTATTAGTCTAGACATTCGCCGACTAGTTTCTGCAATTCTTTCCTTTCGATTTCTTCAACGTTATCTAGGTAGTATAAGACGACTAGCATAGCGCCTGGGATTAAGAGAAGGAAACCGAGGAGTTCAATCATATTCTCGCCCAGAGAAAATGTATCGTATATATTAATATCGGAGTTATTTCGCCGCCAGACATATATCAGAAAACGAAATATCCACAAGAGCCTGGATGGAAGTGTTTTAGAAAGGAATCAACACTATATCTTGCTGAGGTTAAGAGGATGGCTGAGAAACTGTCTGTTGGTTTGCCTACTTTTCGATATAAGCAAGTCATTGTTTTGCGAACTGATTTGAAGATGAGTCGGGGGAAGATAGCGGCTCAAGCTGGGCACGCGGCTGTTTCCGCGGCTGAGGAGGCGAGAAAGAAATATTCTGATTGGTGGAAGGCTTGGATAGCGGAAGGACAGTGTAAAATAGCCGTGAGGGCAGGATCTGAACAAGAGCTTCTGGAGCTTGAGGAAAAAGCAAAGAAGTCAAAGTTACCTACAGCCTTAATTATTGACAGAGGTTTAACCGAGCTTCCACCAGACACCATAACCTGTTTGGGAATAGGTCCCGCTCCCTCCACCCAAATAGACGCGATAACCGGAAAGCTACCCCTCCTTTGAGGCTACGTCCTTGAAGGTTCCTACGCTTGAGAAAGAACTTGGAATGGCGATTTACGCCACCCAATCTCTGGGGATTGGTGGAAGAATCCGCCAGTTTCTAGAAGACTTTGTGGTTGAGGAACTCTTGGTTGACGGGTCAAAGGCTGAGGTTTCACCGGTTGAGACTCAGGAACCTGTTGGAAGGGGGCGCTATCTCATCTGCTTGTTGGTTAAGCGGAATTGGGACACTCTTTTGGCGGTCAGGATGATCGCTAGGCGGTTGGGCATAAGCCATAAACGAATCCGAATAGCTGGCATGAAAGACGCCAAAGCAATCACTGCCCAACACATCAGCCTTCAAGGTGTCGCACCCACGAGGGTTTTGCAAGTCAAAATCAAAGACATAACTCTTCGTCCGCTCCGTTTTTCTGATAGAAGAATTTTCTCTCAGCTTCTTCTGGGAAATCAGTTTCAGGTTGTAATCAGAGCCATATCTCACTCCTCTTCCGTGGTTGAACAGCGAGTCAAAAACGTGCAAAACGAGCTAGCGAGGTTGGGCGGGTTTCCCAACTTTTATGGACACCAGCGCTTCGGCACCATTAGACCCATCACTCACTTGGTGGGCCGTTTTCTAACAAGGGGCGACTTGGAGAAAGCG
>Ga0209978_10000162_pt1 | contig 21740 bp, 13 predicted proteins | sample BentaG_FD_182805 | JGI IMG/M metagenome (GOLD analysis project Ga0209978, IMG submission 182805) | Deep subsurface microbial communities from South Atlantic Ocean to uncover new lineages of life (NeLLi) - Benguela_00093 metaG (SPAdes)... | ecosystem: Environmental > Aquatic > Marine > Oceanic >... | reverse complement strand
TTTACTGTCATTTTAAATATCCCTAAATAATTTATATTATATATAAAATATTCTTAATAAAAATTTAAATTCTTTTAGTGTTTCTTTTTGAAAAAGCTAATAGTAATTTTTTTCGTTATTATAGCACTTCCAATAACCCAAATTGTATTTTTTGCTACAAGCGATAATGAAATTCCCCAAGCAGTCGACTTACATCAAACTGGTTCAAATTTAGATAACAGTTTAAATTTTTTTTCCAATAAGCTAAAAATTAGTTCTAGTTACAACGCACAGGATTATATTGGTTTACAAGAAAGTTTATGGGAAAACGGATTAACAGGAAAAAATGTAACCGTTGTTGTGATAGATACTGGAATATTTAGCAATCATAGTGCTTTTACAAACGATGGGAAATTAAATTGGTCTGAAAGAATAGTAAAGTATCACGATTTGATCACAAATACATCAGATATCCCCCGAGACGATAACGGTCACGGTACTTGGGTAGCGTCTATTTTAGGAGGTAACTGTAGCGACTATCAAGGTGTAGCGCCAGGAGTTAATTTAATAATTTTAAGAATTTTTGATAGTAGTGGGGAAACCAATACCTCCGTGTTTGAAAATGCTATTAATTGGGTTATTCAAAATAAGGAAGTTTACGACATCAGGATCGTTAGTATGAGTTTTGGAGCAAAACCAGAGGAGGATAACCTAATCGAAATTAGAAATCTTCAACAAATAGTTAGAAAACTTGTTGATAAAGGGATATTGGTAGTAGCTGCAGCGGGTAATGATGGAAGTTCCTCTCAATCTAATGGAGACGGAACAATCAACGCTCCTGCTTCAGAAAAAAAGGTACTTGCTGTTGGTGGAGTAGATTACGATGGAGAAATGTTTCCACTTAGCTCGAAGGGTCCAACTTTTGAATTCGTAAAAAAACCTGATGTATGTGCTCCAGCGGTTGGAATTTACGGGGCGGATACAGACTTTCAAGATGATTATACTTTTAGTTCAGGAACATCAGGAGCTACACCATTTGTAGCTGGATTAGCAGCATTGATGTTAGAGAAAAAAGAAAATTTAACTCCTTTACAATTAAAAAACATCATCTCATTCAGTTCATTAAAAACATTAAATTCAAGAATAGTTCAAGATAACATACAAGGATGGGGGGTTATACAAGGTTACGCTGCTTTAGAATCTTTAAATGATGCCGTTTTAATAAACGATAGCACCGAAATTAGTCTTACTCTAAATCAGAATTATAGCGTATACTGCCTACCAATTAGACTTGAGCCAAATTACTATTACTTTGAACTAAATCAACTTGGATCTGCACAGGCAGAGATGTATTTGTTTAAAGCAGAGCCTAACGAATATGGAATCCCAAATCTGGTCTCTCACACGATTAACCAACTAGTTCCAAACAACTCACCAAAAAGAATGGGAGTTTTTTCCGATACAGCTCAAAATTATTTCTTAGTTATAAAATCAATTCAGAGAGAATCTGGAAGTTTTTTAATTCGATTAGTTTTTGAATATAGGAATTTTATATTAATATTTTTATTTGGAATTAGTATAGTTAGTTTGATCTACGTTGAAAAATTGAGGATTAATTTGAAAAAACGAGATAGAATAAATTAGTTTAGTGTTATTTCTTTTTGGATAAATCTTTAAGCATTTTTTTAATTTCATCAGCTTTTTCTTTATCTTTAGCTAGCTCTAGTTCTTCTTTTCTCTTCTCGGCCTTCTTCCTTGAATCAGATAATTCTATAATGAGTTCTTGTTTTAGATTAATTAAATCTTTCATATCTCTTCTAAATTCTTTAGATTTTAACGCTATATCCTCTTTTTTCTGTTTTTCTCTAATCTCATCTTGCGCGTTTTTAATTTTGATTAATTGTGAGACTTCTCCAGCTAAATCACCTACTTCTTTAATAGTCACTCTTAATTTGCTTTCCGCCACTTTTAATTGATGTGCTTCTTTTCTTTTTTTAGCTTCTAATTCTGCGTGAAGGTTTTGAATTTTATCATTGCTTTCTTTTACTTTTTGCTCGAAAAGTTGTGTATTTTCTATTTCTTTCTGAATATATTTCGTTTGTTCGCTCCAACCAATCTCATTGAATTTTTGAATTGCGCGGTTGAAATTTTTATAAGCTGTTTCAAAATCATAATTCATTGCGGATTCTTTTCCTTCGTCAATCAGACTCAAGCCTTCCTCCTTAGTTATTGCAACATATTTTTGATTTTCATATAATCTCCTCAGCTTTTTCTGTTGTTCTCTCTTCTTTATATCCTCTTCTAATTGCTGTTTTTGAATTCGTTGTCGAAAAAGTTCATATTCACGCTGTCTCTTAATCCTGAGTTCTTCTTCTACTTTTTTTCTCTCTCTATAATTAGTCTTTTCTTGAACTAAATCATTAATTAGTATGTTTAAATTATTGATTTCGGGTTCCCAACCAATTTTTTCAGCTAATAAATTTCTAGCTTGTATATATAGAGATATGGCTTTATCATAATCGGGAGGTTTTTGTTTAAGAAATTTTCCTCCGTCCTCAAGAAACGAATAAGCAGCTTCTCTGTATGTGAGTTGATCTTGCACAATTCTTTCTCTCTGCTGAATTGCAATCTGTTGAGCGGCCTTTTTATCTATCTCCAACCTTCTCCTCTCTTTTAATATAGCTTCTAAGTTTTTCTCTTCTTTGAGTCTTTCTAGCTCTCTTTGTAATTTCTGTTGTTTTTCTTGCTCTTTCTTTATTTTGAGATTATTAGCTTTTGCTATCATATCGCTAATTGAATCTGTTGGAAATTGGATCTCATTCAGAATTAACATGGCTTTTCTATAATTCATTATAGAGAGATCAAATTCAAAATTTTTAATATGGCGCTCTGCATCATCTAGGTTTTTAAATGCCTCATTTTTCTTCCTGTTAATAATCTCCCTCGTTAATACTTGCTTTTCTATTCCTATCTGTTTTAATTTTAAACGCTTCTTTTCTTTAATTAAATCTCCAGCAATTTTCTTTTGGAATTTAAACTCCTCTCTTTCTTTTTGAAGTTTAGTTTCGAGTTCTTTCTGTCTTTGTAATTCATTACTTCTTTTTTTCTCCTTGACTTTAACAATTAACTCTTTAATAGAATTTGTTGGATAGCCTATTTCATTTAATACCAATTCAGCACTTCTATAATACTCAAGTGCATTATCGTAATTTCCTTGTGTTACTAAATTTTCAGCTTGATCAAATAATTCAAAAGCATCTTCTTTCCGTTTTTCCAAGTATGCTTTTAAGTCCTCTTGTTTTTTAAGTTCGATTTGTTTAGCTCTCATTTGTGAGTCCTCATACTTCATACTATTTACAATTGCTTGGAGGAAATGTTTTTCTTCTTCTTCTTTTCTAAGTTTAGCTTCTAAGTCTTGTTGTTTTGCTAAATCTGTTTTTCTCTTCTTTTCTTGTATTTTACTTATTGCATTTTTAATAATCTCTGTTGGAAAATGGATTTGAATTAAAATTAACTCTGCTTGATAATATTTATCAATTGATTGTTCATAATTCCCCTGTTTTAATAACTCTTCTGCATCCTCCATTATTCTAAAAGCTTCTTCTTTTTGCGTTTCAGTTATTTGTCTTATTTCTTCTCTCTTAAGAAGTTCAACTTTCTTTGATATCATTCTCTCTTTTTCTTTTTGGAGGTTCTTGGCTAAATTTTGCTCGAATTTCCTTTCTTCCTCTAATTGTTTTCTCAAGTTTTCTTTTTCCCGAAGAATTCTTTGCTCTTTCTCTTTCTTTTTGTTTTGGACGCCCTTAATCGAATCTTCTAATAAAGTAATGTAACTACCAGTCCATCCAATTTTTTTTAAGACCTTAAGAGCCTCCTGGTATGCTTCTAAGGCTTCATCAAAATTATCTTGTTTTAGATATTCATCTGCATCTTCAATAATCTTAAAAGCATTGTTCTGAAGTGCAAGATTTTGTGCACTCAACGCCCTCTTTTGTTCTGTTAATTCTTTTACCCTCTGAATTTTGAGTTTTTCTCTTTCTCGTTGAATTTTAATATTATTAAGAAATTCTCTATACTCTGCTTCTTCTTTAATTATCTGTTGAAACTCCCTTTGCTTTCTTAAATCTTCTGCTTTTCTTAAGTTTTCAATTTGATTAATAGTTTGATTAATTAGTGGTACTTCTTCCAACCATTGAATTTGTGCGAAAATACCGTTGACTTCTCGATATTTTTCAATTGCAAGATTGAATTTTCCTAAAGAAAGATAGTTTTGAGCTTTATCTAATATTTTAAAAGCCTCTTGTTTTTGAGTTTCCCTAAATGATATTTCGTCTTCATGCTTTTTTTTGACTATTTCTCTCTGTTTTAATTTCTCTTTCTTTATTTTCATTTCACTAATTATTTTATCCTGAAACTCTCTGTCCTCTCTTTCCTTTTTGATTAGATTTTCAATTTCTCTCTGTTTTTTAATCTCCGCATTACGCTTCTTATTTTCAATTTCGATAATAGCATTACCAATTCTTTCCGTTTCATCATACCACTGAATACCTGCAAAAATATTAGTTGCATCTTGATACAATTCTATTGTTTTTTCATAATCGCCCTTTTCAAGAATTATTTGCGCCTCGTCTAATATGTTAAAAGCTTCTTCTTTTCTTTTCTCTCGGTATTCTAATTCTGCTTTTTGATCTCTTAACATTATTTCTCTCTTTCTCAATCTTTCTCGTTCTTGTTGAAGTTGCCTTGACATTTGTTCTTGGAATTGTTGTTCTGTTTTATATCTCTCAATGGATTTCTGCATTTCTCTTAGATCTGCTGTTGATTGCTCTCTCCTCCGATTTTCAAGTTCTCTTATGGAAGTTTCGATTAAATGTAATTCATCATTCCATTGGATACTTGCAAAAATATTGCCGGCCGTTTGATAAGATATTATTGCTTTATCTAAATCAGAAAGTTTAATATAATCTTCTGCTGCGTCTAAAGCTTTAAAAGCTGCTTCCTTTCGCTTTTCTCGATATTCAATCTCATCTCTTCTTATTTGTAAAGCACTTTCTCTTTGTTTAATTTTTTCTCTTTCTTTAGCTAATTGGATAGATGTTTGCTGTTGAAATTCTAAATCTAACTTTCTACGTTGTTCTGATTTCTTTTGTTCATCAAGATCTTTTTCAATTTGAGTTTCTTGTAATTTTTTTAAACTCGAAATTGTATTTTTAATCGTTATAGTATGTGATTCCCAACCAGCTCCTAATTTTGTGAGAAGATCTAATGCTTCTATATATTTTTCAGTTGCTTTAGGAAAGTCGCGTTTTTCTTTTAATAACTTATCAGCTTCACCTAATACTTTAAATAATTGATTTTCTCTTCTTTCTTCTTCTCGTCTTTTTTGTTCGTATTCTAATCTTTTCTGATCTAATTCTCTTGTTGTTTGAATTATTTCTTCTCTTTCCTTTAAGTAGATTGTGTCTTGAAGATTTTCTAATTCAACATCTCTCTTTTGTTTCAATTCTTCAGTTTTCTTTTCATTTTCCTGTTTCTCTTTTAAATTTTTGATAAAATTAATAACTGGTTGAATATAAGAATCCCAATCTATGAGTTTAAACAATTCAATTGCTTTTTCGAAACTGCTTATAGCTTGGTTGTATTTTTTTTCACGCTCCAACTTCTTTCCAATATCGACATAATTAAATGCGTCAAATTGTATTTTTTCAACGTCTCTTTTGATTATTACCTTTTTAATTTCATTTTCTTTAATTTCCATTTCTGATATAGCTGGCTCTACCGCCTTTTGCGCTTTAAATTTTTCAAACTCAATTTTCTCCTTTTTCAATTTTTGAATTATTAGAGATATATTTTCTGTTTGATCCTGCCACCCTATTGAATTTAATAAACTCACAGCATTTTCGTAATTTTCTATTGCCTGATCAAATTTCTTATCTTTTTCAAAGAATTTGGCATTATCTATAAAAGTGAATGCGTTGTTTTGGATTTCTTCCTCTCGTTCTTTCATTCCTTTATATCTCTTTAATTCTTCTTCTTTAACAACGCTCTTCTTTTTTCCAAATGCACTTACAACCTGTGGTTTGGATTCTATAGGAAAATTTGTAATTTGTTGAGTTTCAATACCTTCTTGTTTTTGAACTAATTTTTGGCGTTCAATCTTATCTGAAATTATTGTTAATTTAGTTTTTAAGTTCCCCAATTGCGATTCAGACCACCCTGCTTGAACTAATAACTTGATTGCTGACAAATACTGGCTAATAGCATCCTCTAAAAATCCATCAGATTCTAGTTTTTGAGCTCCATCAAGTAAGGAAAACGCTTGATCTTGTATTTGTTCAATTTGGCTTTTTACACTAGCTTGAGCATAGATCAATTCTTGTTTTGCAAATTCTTTTAACTCTTCAATTTTAGAGTAGATATCGCTAACTCTATTCAATAGATATCCACTATTTTTAAGATAATCAGCGGCTAGCTGATAACTTTCTACAGCTTTTTCTAAATTCTTCTCCTCTTCGAATTTTTGAGCTAAACTTAGGTATTTAAGCGCTTCTTGAGCTATTTCTTCTTTTCCTTCCATTTTAATCTAAAACCCTTCTTTAATAATTGAAAAATAGAATATGAGCAGAATGTAATTAATCTTACTTCTTACAATAAATTAAACCGATTTATTAATTAAACTTTATATATTTTAATGATTAGCCTTACTAATAGAACTTAATTTCAATTTTTAATATATGTTTAAAAGAGCAGCTAAAGATGAATAATAATTCTAGAGTTATTATTGATTTTGAACCGATCTCAAGAAGATTGTATTATAAAAAGGACGAAAATTTTTACCAATTATTAGTTGATTCAGGAATCCGGGTAAGATCACTGTGTGGGGGTTTTGGATCTTGTGGGAAGTGTAAGGTATTAGTTCAACAAGGAAACGAATATTTAATTCCTCCTACTGATTCTGAAAAAAACTTTTTATCAAAAGAAGAAATTCGTGAAAACTTCCGATTAGCATGCCAATGCAAAATTGCTGAAAAGCAAATTAATCTCATCGAATCATACCCACAACCTCAAATTAGAGTTTTTTTACCCCAAGAATTCTTAATTGAAGATTTTAAAATCTTAACTTCAGGTACGAATAAAGGTGTTAACCTGAATCCAAATGTTAAGAAAGTTTTTATTGAAGTTAATAAACCAAGTTTAGAAAAACCTATTCCGGATTTAGAGAGAATAGTATATTCTCTTTTATCTAAAAAAGAATATAGTGAAGATCCATTTAAACTTTTATTTGAAATCGAAACTTTAAGAAAAATACCTTTAATCCTAAGAAAAGATAATCATCACATTACATTAACACTGTATGAGGGGGAAAAAATAATTGATTGTGAAGCGGGTAATAAGGTTACAAACAACTACGGAATTGCTTTTGACATTGGAACTACGACACTAGTCGGTTATTTAATTAACTTAAACGATGGAAAAATCTATTCAGTCTCCTCAGCTCTTAACCCACAAACTGCTTACGGAGAAGATGTTGTTTCACGTATTACATACATTAAAAACAACAAGGATGGGCTTCTAAAATTAAATTCTATTGTTGTAGGCGCTTTAAATGAAATGATCGATGAAATTTGTGCTAATGCTAAGATTTCACCGTCCCAAATATATGAAGCTACAATTGTGGGTAATTCTGTTATGCACCATATCTTCTTAAATATAGATCCAACTTATATTGGCTTAAGCCCATACGTACCAGCAGTTAAGAGAGATTTGAATGTGAAAGCCAGGGATGTAAATCTTGGTATCAATCGTGGAGGTTATGCTTACATACTTCCATTGATTGCTGGATTTGTTGGTGCTGACACAATGGGTGTAATTTTATCATCAGAAATTGATAATGAATCAGAATTAGCACTAGCTATTGATGTAGGTACAAATGGTGAAATCATTATCGGAAATTCAGATGTACTCGCTACAGGATCTTGTGCTGCAGGTTCAGCTCTAGAGGGGGCTCATATAAAAAATGGGATGAGGGCTGCAGCGGGGGCTATTGACACTCTTAAGATTGACCAAAACGATTTAAGTGTCACTTACACAACGATCAGCGGTAAAAAACCAATTGGAATTTGTGGTTCTGGAATAATTGATGCTATAGCAGAAATGTTGAAATCAAAAATAATTACCCGGAGTGGTCGTTTTAATAAGGAGTTAAAAGATCACGAGAGAATCATCAAAAATGACAAAAACTTCGAATTTATCTTGGTAAGAAAAGATCAAACTTCAATTAAAAGAGACATTACAATTTCTCAAAACGATGTAAGAGAGTTACAAATGGCGAAAGCAGCATTCTATTCAGGAACTCGTATCATTTTAAACTATCTAAATAAATCAGATAAAGATAAGTACAAAATCAAACAAATATTTTTAGCTGGAGCTTTTGGTAACTATATAAATAAAACTAATGCTAAATTCATTGGAATGATTCCTGATATTTCTGAAGATTTCATATATCAAATTGGAAACGCTGCAGGAGTTGGAGCTCAAAATTGTTTGTTAAATATTAATTTGAGAGATAAAGCTCGAAAATTACTTGAAAAAATAGAGTATATAGAAATTGCGGTAGCACAAGAATTTCAACGTGAATACGCACAAGCGATGTATTTTCCTCACCTAAATCTAGAGTATTTTCCAAGTTTAAAGGAATATGAAGATATTTTAAAAAGGTAAGCGAGTTTCTTTATCGTATTTCTTCACTCAAAAATAGAAAATATTACAGAATTAAGGAAAGAAAACAGAAAATTTTATAGATTTTAATGTAAATAACAGAAACCTTTAATATTACATATATAATTATTGAAAAAGAGTATAAAAGTATTTAAGAGATAAATATATTAAATTTTTATCAGAAACTGTATTATCTTTTTAAAAAGAAATAAATAAATAGAATTTAATAATAAAGATAATAACTTATATTCAATTGAAATTTTAAAAATATTAGAATATATTTCAAGGTAGAGGTCTTCTATGTCGAGTTTTAAGTTAAAAGTTTTACTTACGGGAGCTGCCGCTGTTGGAAAAACAAGTCTCGTTCAGAGGTTTATAAAACACAGATTTGCCGTGAATTACAAGCTCACCGTCGGAGTAGATATTCTCACCAAAGATGTAGAATTTAAACCTGGGGAAGTCGCAACTCTATCGATCTGGGATATTGGTGGTCAGCAACGATTCGAGTTCATCCGATCGACCTTTTACAAGGGGGCTGCTGGTGCTTTGTTAGTTTTTGATTTAACAAGGGAGCAAACTTATATTGAGACAAGGAAGTGGCTTACAGAGATCCGCCAATTTAGTAATGAAAACATCCCATTTGTATTTATTGGAAATAAAATAGATTTACTCGAAGATGTGGGGGAAGTCATTGATCGAGAAGAAGCTCGTGCTTTTGCTGAAAAAGAAGGCAGTATTTACGTAGAAACTTCAGCTAAAACAGGTATTAATGTAGATGACGCCTTTACTGAACTCACTCGTAGAATAGTTGAGTCAAGGAGTCAGTAGATTAAAATTGAACTTTTTCTGATTTTTACTAAATTTTACATTTTTCACTTTTTACTTAAATGATTTTACTCAAGGTCAAAATCTTCGCATAAATCATCGTGAATGATGTTAATGGCGTTTATGACATCCTTTCTATCTATAACTAATGAGAGATTTAATTCTTCAGTACTTTGAGTCAACGCCTTTACATGAATCTTTTTTTTTTCTAATGCTTGAAAAATCTTGGCTTTGGTTAAGTTTTCTAATATTTTAAAACCAGTTATATTGATAATTGCTACCTTTTCAGATTTGATTTCAAAAAAATCAGAAAAATATCCTGAGTTGTATAACGCTTCAACTGCTTTCTTGGATTCGTTTTCTTTTACAATAAATGAGGTACTAATCTCAGAAGCACTTTGAGCTACTAAAGAGACGCTTATCTTAAATTTACTCATAACTTTAAAAATTTTTGCTAAAATTCCTGGAACATCAACTAAACTACCCGAAACAACAGTGATAATAACGGCATCTTCTACAGTAGAAATCCCTTTGATCTCGTTTTTATCTGTGTGCTCTGAAATTTCGGTAAACTCAATTTTTTCCAAAGGCTTACTAAAATTTCTTAGTTCAAGAGGAATTTTTTTTTTCTCGATAGCTTCAAGACATTTAGGGTGAAGTATTTTAGCTCCAAAATTTGCTATATGCTTAGCTTCGCTGTAATCTAAATTTCTAATAAGAGTTGATTTTGGAATGTATTTTGGATTAATCGCCATTAATCCATCTACATCCTTCCATAAAATAACCTTAATATTTTTATCTTGTGCTACTTCGTGTATCGAATGGGCTAGAATTGTTGCTGAGTAATCAGAACCTCCTCTCCCTAAAGTTGTAGTATACCCGATTTTATTTCTTCCAATGAACCCAGTTATACAGATAATTATGTCTTTTTTAGGATTTTCTAATAGAGGTATCAATAATTTCTGTACCCGCTGATTTGTAAATTCATAGTAAGGATAAGCGTTATTAAACTCATCGTTAGTTATAATTAGCTTATTTGCTGGAATGTAAACTGAATCTTGCCCCTTACTTGAGATATATTGATTTAAAATATATGTTGATAAAATTTCCCCAAAACTTAATACATAATCTTGGTAATATGGTTCCAATCCAAATTCTTTAATATCAGCAAATGCATCTTCTAATTCGCTAAATTTTTCGTCAACCCAGACTTTTGCTTTTATGTAATGCTCTGAATTCTCGTCGAAGATTTGTTCTATGGTATTAAGATGCTTCTTTTCTAAAATTGCTATATTATCATCAAGAACTCTTGAATTATTGACGCTGCGAGCTGTATTAAGTAGTAAATCTGTTATCCCATTAAATGCCGAAGCGATAATTATTTTTTTATCATTTTTATATATTTGAATAATTTCGAGTATTTTCTTAAAAGCACTCTTATCTATTAAACAGCTTCCACCAAATTTCATGATTACAGTTGTCAAAATATACACCTAATAAACATTTTTTCTTGAATAAGCTTAACTCTTCTAAGTAAAAATAAATAAAAAATCTTTTTGTGAGTAAAGTATAATTTTCTTTGTCTTTAGGATCTTAAGAATAAAACGTTATTTAAGAAGAATGGTATATTTTTTATCTTCCTAATAATTTTTTTATATCCTGGATTTGCTGTTCGATATTAGCTTCAATTGTTTTTAATTTCTGCTTTTTCACTTTAAGTTCTTCAGATGTTATTTCACCTGTAAGTTCTTTCATGTCAAAGTCTAACGACAATTTAGTGATGTTAGCTTTTTTAATCTTTAAATCCATTAATGATTTTTCTAGTTCGGCTTTTTGTTGTGTATCAACGCCTGTTAAAGGAGTTTGGGCTGGAGAAACTTCTGTTTTTTGTGGTACTACAGGAGGAATTGTCGAAGCTGGTGCTTTTACCGGTTTTACTGCAATTACTTGTTCTCTAGGTTTTATAAGAGTTGTTGGGTTAACAGGAATCGGAGGCGGTGCAGAATCCCCAGGCATTCCAGACAATTTTGGTGTTGGAATGTTGGGTTTTATTTGAACTTTTGGTTTGACACCTTTGCTTGGTGGTATAAATCCTGCTGGAGTCTTAGTTTTTTTCAATTCTGTAGGTGTATTTAGAATCGGCTGTTTTGGTTGCATTGGATTTGAAACATGGGCAAATGGTGAAGTTTTTAACTTGTTTTTAGCATCTTTCGGTACAGTTGTTACCGTTTTAGGGCGTTGTTTCACCATAAAATCTTCGGGATTCAGATTTAATCCCACATTAGCTTGTTGAATTTTAGGTTTGATTATTATCTCAGGTTCAGAAGGTTTCTCTACTTTTAGAATATCTGGTTTCTTAATATCTTTAGGCTGTGAAGGAACCCCAGCATTTGCAACAGCTTTAGGCTTAGTCAATGTTTTTTGATCAATAAGTTTGTCAGGTATTCTCTGTTGTTGCTCTTTATCTACCGTAATTTCTCTTTTAGGGGGACCAGATGGTGGAGGACTTGCTACAGGGATTTTCGGTTTTACTAAACCTTCAACTTTAGGAGCATCGGGTGTTGCAAGTTTTTCAATTATATATTGTCCTTTTTTCGGTATAGGAGCTTCTTCTTTTGATATAGGAGGTTCTATTATCTTTGGTGGAGGTTCAATGGTTTTTGGTTCTTCAACAGGAGCTACCGGGGGAGTGCTAGCTTGTTGGAGCATAGTTTTTATTTTTTGAGATTTTTCATAAAATTCTTTACCAAGTGAATCATCTCCTAGTTCTATACACAAATCGCTAATTTTCTCAAAGTACATCGCAGCCTCCTCAAATTTTGCAGCTTCTAAAGCCTCTACAGCTTTCTCTGTATAAGTATCTCGTTCTAATAGTGGTTGCAATAAAGGTGAAACTTCTGCACTCATTTCTAGTATATCTGCAATAATAGTTATCATTTTATCTCGGTTCCCGGTGTCTTTTGCAATCATAGAATATGTTTTTAAACCTAAAATTTTTTCGATTTGCTCAGGCTTCATAGCATCGTCTAGGTCTTGTTTATTACCAATAACCGAAGTGTGTGCTTGAGGGGCTTGTTCTTTTATAAGTTCCAAGAAGAATTTACTTTTTTCTACATTTTCTAAACTAGAGTCAGTGATTAATAAAACAGCATCACTCCCCTTTATAAAATTATTCCACAAATAACTAAACTGTTCTTGTCCTGCAAAATCCCACAAATGAAAATGCAATTTTCCTATTTTAATCGTAGCTATGTCTCCTGTTATAGTCGGAATATGTTCCATTGGGATTTCTTCGGCTTTGATTAAGCGTGTTATTGTAGTTTTTCCAACACCCGAAAATCCTACTAAAGAAATTTTAGGTCTCAAATTTCTATGAATTGAATCTATAATAGGGTCGAAAATCTCAAAAGTTTTAGCATCAAACTTGTGTTGGATAATATCGCCAAAAAGATTTAAAAACTCCTTTTTACATTTAATCAATTCTTTTTTAATATTTTCAAAATTATCTGTTAATCCTGTTACAAATAAAAACATCAATTTTTGATCTTTTTCTGTAATATAGGATATTCTATATTTATAATAATCGTGGTATTCTACTTTTTTTCCTCCTTTAGCGAAAGCATCTTGCATTAAATCTCCAACTAAAGCTTCGAACGCTGCCTTTTTAAGGGCTTTTCCGAAACGCCGATAGTGAAGTAATTTACCACCCATGTATATGTAAACTTGTCTTAAGATTATATATCACCTAATCTACATTACTTTAACTATATCTTTTTTAAAATCATTATTACGCGATGTATTTTACAAGATCCTTAATAATTGAATATTTGTCATCATTTTTTTTTTTATTTTGAAAAATATCTTTAATTTTCTGTATTTCTTTTGAAAAATCAAAGACTGAAAACTCACTAACTTCTTGTGTTTTATGTTTTTCACTTAATTTTTTTAGAAAAACCGATATTGAAGGCATATATTTTGCTAAATTCATACTTAAGCCTAATTTAGAGATTAATATTAATTCTCCACTAAAAGTAAATAAATAATTATAATCTTGAGCTTCTAAAGCAAAAGAATTTATTTTATTTAGTTTTAGTTCATCCGCAATATCTTTAGAACTTCCAATAAGAGAGAGAATTTTATGTGGAATAATTTTTCCTTTAGAAAACTCTTTTATATTTGAAGCTAATACAATTCCATATAAATTTGCAATCGCACATTCAGAATTTAGCTCAACTTTCAATTGTGAGATGATTTCGTCGTAGTTAATACGCTTCATAATATGAATTATAAATTTTTTGAATAATTAATAAACTCTTATTTATATATATTTAATTAAATAAGAACCTCATTAAATTCGCAATGAAAATATACAAATATCACTTCTCAGAAAAAGACTCAGATGTCACTGTAATTTCAGAGTCAAAAACTGCTATTGCAAGAGCTAAAGAAAGTCTTCTTCATAATCGTCTAATTTTGGAAAAATTCATAAAAAAAAATAACAAATTCCTCACCTCTTTTTCACCGATTAAAATCAAAACTGAGTTTGAAATCATCAATTTAATGAGCGAAGTATCAGTTTTATGCGATGTTGGTCCGATGGCAGCGGTAGCAGGCGCATTTGCTGATATTATGTTAAACATTATGAAAGTGGGAGATAAGAAGGATTATGTTACTGCAAAAATTGCGTTAGTTGAAAATGGTGGCGAAATCGCTGTTGATTCGGAAGAAAATATGAAGATCGCCCTATATGCTGGATTTAATGAACTCAACTTAAATATTGGTTTTATGATTGAAAAAAAAGATTGCCCTATTGGAATTGGAACCAGCTCTTCTACAATAGGACATGCAATTAGCTTGGGACAAGCAGATGCAGTGACTATATTTGCAAAAAATGCAACATTAGCAGATGGTGCTGCAACAAGAATAGCGAATTTAGTTAAAGGATTTGATGTAGAAAAATCTATTAAAAATGCGTTAGATGCTACCGAGGATATTGCGGGTGTTTACGGGGCTTTTATATCTCGAGATAATAAAATTGGCCAAGTAGGTAAACTACCAAAGATGTTTAAAATTGAGGGTGATAAAAATACTATTTTGAAAGATAAAATCGATCATCTTTTTCCTGGAAAATATGAAATCTTTAAATAACCCAATAATATGGTATACTAATTCCATTTTCACTCTTGACTGAAAAAATTCGGTTCACATAATTTAAAGAGTAATACATTTCATATTGTTCTTCAGTTAATTCTCCATAGAATTCCATTTCATTTGTGGTTAAGTAATTTTTAGTAAGTAAGATAAACACATCTGTATTGTATCTTGCTTTTAACTCAACTAAAACATTTGTTCCATTTTCATCAATGTGGTTATCTGGAATAATAAGATCATTGCTGAAAGTAATGTAATTTTGCGTCACTGTGAATGGGAGTGAACTATTTTCTTCATCATAAGGATAATCATAAAAAACATATACTGGATTCCACCCAAATTCTAATATTAGTGTGTTTTTATTATCCGAGTTATCAAGATACCAATCTACTGCTGTTAATTCGTTATTATTAACGCTAAAGAAATCTATCGACGAAAAAAATTCTAAATATGAAGCTGTAGAAGAATAACATGTAAGGACTATAAGGAATATCTTTACATGGCTTAATTTTATTTTTCCCAATTTAATTAATTTATATATATAAGAAATAAAGCCAATTGCGAAAATTGGAGAGCTAAGATAAAAAAGTCTGGAAAAAAAACTAAGGTCTCCTCGAAATACATCGGAAAGAAACCCGAATAATATCAAAAAAACAAAAGCCACTAACCATAGAAATAGGGGTTTTCCTTTCGGTTTATTCTGAAATACAACGAGTCCCCAAAAAGCAAAAATGACGAATACAATGACTTCAAAACCAACTAAAATTGTCACTAAATTTAAATTAAGCCATAAAAGGTTAACAATAAAAAAACAAGCATTGAAAACTATAGTCATTATTAGAACGAGGGGGATAATATATTTCTCTATTATTGTATAAAGCTTAAATTTCTTACCCAATAGGATTAAACTAAACCTTCCTTTTTCAAAAGTAATTTGAGTTCGTAAATATAAGATTAAAATACATCCAATACTCGTTATTAAGAGTGCACCAAATAACAAATAAATCCAAGGTAGGGAAACAAAAAAACCAAATACAATCAGATGACCTGTGCTTACATTAGACACATAAAATATTAAAAAAATAACTATAAGAAGAAATATTAACACAAAATCAAAACCGCGGATTAAATCCTTAGCCAAATAAATCAAATATAACCAAGCAAAAGAGAGTAGAAAAATTAGTGCTATTAAAGAATGGGAAAGATACAAGGCAACGAACGTAAAAAGGACATAGATATAGGTAAACGGTAAACTTAATAATATATTTCTCCAAGTAGGTCTATCTTCTGTAATAAAATTTTTTATTCTAACATAGAGAAGAAAAAAAATAGTTAATCCTTGAATAAATACAAGACTCGACGGCCAATATTGAAAGGTTAAGTTTATAAAACCTAAACTTGAGATTAACAAAATAAAAATCCCAAAAATTGCTAACGATTTATTAGAAAAGATTCTTCTCAGGATGTTATATACTATTAGAGATGTTATCGGGATAGTAAAAAATAAGAAGATATTTGGTATAAGAATGAAATCTATGCCCGAAAAGAAATGAAATACCGCTCCAATTATGTGAAAACCCATCGCACCAAAGTATTCGTTAAGGGGTAAAGAATGAGCAGATGTTATTATTTTAATAATAAGAATATGATACCATGGATCAGTACCACCGAAAATTTCTACATTTGCTAATAATGCTATTATTAATAAAAACATAAAAATAATTAACAACAACCCGTTCCAAGAAATTTTCTTCTTTAAATAGGTGCTAAATGAGAAATTCTCGTATTTTTTCCATAATTCCTTAGAGGGGGTATTAAATTTTAACGCTTTTTTACCCTTATTTCTTATTCTGAAGATCAAAATTATAGCTAATAGTGAAGAAAAAACCACTACTAATAACATAAAGAAATAATTGGCATCTATGATAAATCCTAATCCATTTCCAAAATAACCTATCACGATATAGAAACTCATATTAAATACTATGGTTAAACCTATCTTTTCCAAAGCGTTGATCCTTACGCTTTTATAAATTTTAAAAAAGAAGGGATAAGATGGTAAAAATAATATAATAAATATTGAAGAAGCCATCCATAAAAATTGAAATGAACTATTAAGTAGCAAATTCGTATCTAACTGGAGAATAATATCAAGGTTTATTAACTTTAAAAGTAAAAGAATAATAGAAACTATAGAAATAATGAAGAAATAGAAATTTATACGATTACGGACATGAAAAATTGATTTCATTAGCTTCAATTTAAAATTGTACATAATCATTAATTATTCATGCTCCATTAAACAAAAGTTTTTTTTTTACAGTGCTTGGAAAATAAGAAAATTCTTATAAATAATATTTTTCATAACAATATGATTCATAATAAATGTGTTATGATAACTGGTGCGGCGGGCTTCATAGGTTCGCATTTAACGGAGGAATTGTTGAAGCAAGATAATTTTCTCGTCCTAATAGATAATTTTAACGATTACTACTCGGGAAAGGAGGAACAATTAAAAAAAATACTAAATCGCTACGAGCAAAACCGAGAGTACAAACTAATTAAGGCAGACTTAGTTGAAAAATCAACATTTAAACAAATTAATTATGAAGTAGATTATGTTTTTCATTTAGCAGCTCAAGCAGGTGTAAGATATTCAATCGATAATGCCTCAGAAGTAACCTATAACAATATTGTAGGAACCGTAAATGTATATGAATACGCTTTAAAGATGTCTTCAATTAAAAAAGTAATTTATGCTTCTTCCTCATCGGTATACGGAAATCCCCTATACACTCCAGTAGATGAGGATCATCCTAAAAATCCCATTTCTCCATACGCCGTTTCAAAATTATGTGGAGAGCATTATGCAAATCTATATTATAAGGAATATGATCTTCCAGTTACTTCATTAAGGTTCTATACTGTCTATGGGCCTCGTAGTCGACCTGATATGGCAATAGGTAAATTTTTTACTTTAATGCTACAAAACAAAGAAATAGTAATTTATGGTAATGGGACTCAAAAAAGAGATTTTACTTACATTTCAGATATTATTAACGGGTTAATTCTAGCAGGAGAGAACGACAAATCAAGCGGAGAAACATTCAATCTTGGATGGTCCAATCCAATTTCTGTCAACGAACTCGCTGATAAAATGTATGGTATAGTAAAAGCAGAGAGAAAGATTAGATATATAGAGAACCAAAAAGGAGATGTTAATGTTACTCATTCAAATATATCCAAAGCTAGTAAAATATTAAATTTCAAGCCAAAAGTGACTATCGAAGTGGGATTAGAAAGCCAACATGAATGGCAGCTCTCTTTTTTAAAATCGATTTAAGAATTTCTCCTATGTCTTGATATTTTAGTTGAAATAACTTTATATTTCCGAGTATTATTTAGGAAGATAACAGCTGTTAAAAAAATCAAAATTCAAATAACGAGTTCTAAGGAGCCTTTTTTTGAAAGTTTTAGAATCTGAAAAAAAGCCATACTTCCCTTTTGAAGATGTGAAGGAAAGTAACCTAATCGATAACGCATTTAGCGAACTTTACAATTACATTTATCAATTCAAATCTCTAGATGAAGAGATCCTAATGTCAATCATTTTACCAATGTATAACGAAGAACATACTATAGGGAAAGTTTTAGGAAACCTACCAAAAGGAAAATTAATTGAGATAATTGTAGTAGATGATCATTCTACAGACAACAGTTTAGAAGAGATCAATAAAGTAAACGGAAAAAATGAAATTCAAGTAATAAAACACAAAGAAAACAGAGGATACGGCGCAGCGATTGTTACGGGAATTAAAAACGCTCGTGGAAGAGTTTTAGTCACGATGGATTCTGATGGGCAGCATAGCCCTTATGATATCTTGGCAATGATTAAACCTATATTTGAAGGCGAAGCTGATTATACGATTGGTTCACGATATTTAGGATCCTATTTCTATAAACTCCCTGTGTCAACTAGGTTAGGTGAAGTACTCATAGAAAAACTGATCCAGATATTCTTTGGCAAAAAAATAATGAATAATCAAAATGGTTTTCGAGCTTTTAATAGGAAGGTCATATCTATATTTAAGGATTTCAAATACGAAGGATATGCCTTTTGTACTGAGCAGATAATCAGAGCTACGATAAGAGGCTTTAGAATTAAGGAATGCCCTATTAAAGTCTATGATCGAAAATATGGGACCTCAAATATCATTTTAACCAAATTAACTAAGAACCTCTTCGCTTGCATCCTTCAATATATCCTAGTTAAATTGAATATAACAATTTTCAAAAGATTAAACACGGGACAGATTCAGATTTACGAAAAATCTGTTAAAGGTTCTAATATTTTCTCTTATGCTCGGTATACCAGAGACATAAATACCATTAACCCTGTATTCTTTATTGAAAGAACAACACGACCTGTTGCTTAAAATTTTCATAAAAATGAAGACATACTTCAAAATAATATTATTTACAAAAATCAATCTCCGTAATAGAATAAAGTATCCGTTAAGTTCTTTTAGAGAAATTTATAAACTTTAGCCATAGATTTATGGAAAGATGTAATGGGACGAGTTTCTTAAACGTATATTATATAATTAAATTTAAATTGTATTAACCCCTTTCTTTAATAACTCATTTGTATTGAATTTTCTTTTATCTTAAAAATTAATTGTTTACAAGGTTTTATCTTGAAGCTTTTAAATCGTATAAAATCAAACACAGCTTCATTGAATAATAATACTATTAAATCCCCCACAACTGTTTCTGATTATCAAGAATTGTATAATTATTTAAAACTTTTTAAAAAAGATGGAAAATCCGTCTTGGTTTCCATAATTTTACCTATGTATAACGAAGAAAATACTATTCGGTTAATCTTAGAAAAGCTACCTAAAAATGAATTAATTGAAATTATTATAATAGACGATTCTTCTTCTGATAATAGCCTTAAAGAAATTAAAAAAGTAAAGCATCATAACGAGTTTAAAATTATTCACCATCAAGAAAATAGAGGATATGGCAATGCAATTCTTACTGGAATTCAATATGCGACCGGGGATGTAATCGTTAGCATGGACACTGATGGGCAACATAGCCCAGATGACATCTTTAGTTTAATAAAGCCAATTTTTGATGGAAAAGTGGACTATACAATTGGTTCAAGATATTTGGGTAGTTATCATTACCGCTTACCGATAGCTACTAGACTAGGAGAAATATTAGTCGAAAAGTTTTTTCGAGTCTTTTTTGGAATAAAAGTTATGAATAATCAGAATGGATTTCGTGCTTTTAAAAAAGAGCTTATCCCCATCTTTAGTAAAGCTAAGTTTTTAGGCTATGCGTTCTGTACTGAACAAATTCTTCAAGCAAAATTATCAGAACATAGAATTTTAGAATGTCCAATTAAGGTTTACGATCGAGAATACGGTTATTCAAAAATAATTCTACATACATTAACACTCAATATTTTTGCGTGCCTTCTTATTTATTATCTTATCAAATTTAAGTTAAATCTATTAAGAAAAAGAAAGACAATAAAAGGCTTTCTATGGTGAAAATTAACTGCTTAATTTAGTAGAAACACCAGACAAATCAAAAATAAATAATATAATTCTTTTAAGATAAATATGAAAAAAATTATTACATGTATCGGAATAAGACCAGATATTATTCGCCTTTCACAAATTATTAAGAGATTAGATAAAAATTTTAAAAATATAATCGTTGACAGCGGTCAACATTATGATTATAACCTTAATAAAATTTTTTACGAACAGCTAGAAGTACGGCAGCCCGATTACAACCTAGGTGTAAAAAGTGGAACTCATGCGACCCAAGTAGCCAAGTTAATGATAGAATTTGAAAAAACTTTGCTGAAAGAAGCTCCTGAATTTGTAATCGTTCTAGGAGATAATAACAGTAGTTTAGGATTTTCTTTAACAACTTCAAAATTAAATATACCATTAATCCACATAGAAGCAGGAATGCGAAGTAAAAACTGGATAATGCCCGAAGAGAAAAATAGAGTCATTATTGATCATCTAGCTGATATGAATATTTGTTACTTACCTGAACATAGGGAGAATTTATTAAAAGAGGGGATAAATCCTCGTACGTGTTGGGTTGTTGGAAATCCTATAATTGAGGTAGTTCAATCAGTAAATACATCATTTAAACAAGATTCACCTTTTTATTTAGTTACCTGTCATCGAGCTGAAAATATTGAACTTAAAGGTAATTTACATAAGGTTTTAACCTTTCTTGGAAAACTTTACGAAACAAGAGAAGTAGAAATCAAATTTATCCTAATGCCTAAAACTAAAACAATGATGGAAAAGTTTGGATTAACGTTTCCCGATGGTGTTAAACCAATTCCTCCCCAAGGCTTTTTAGAGTTTTTAGGCATGGAAAAAGAAGCAGAATTAGTTTTAACAGATAGTGGAACTGTTGTAGAGGAATGTGCTATTTTAGGAACCCCTTGTATGACTATTCGAGAGAGCACTGAAAGAATCGATTTAATTGAGCTGGGTGTAAATTCCTTGACAGGTATGGATATAGAACAGATGATTAATGCTGCGGAATTTACTTTATCTCATAAAATTGAGCCAGTAACTCACTATGGTAAAAATATTGCTGACAAAATTTGTAATATCTTGATTGGAAATTCATTAACTTTCTCAAAAAAATATTCGAGATAACTAAAAAACTTACTTAAACTTTTTCCTATTTCTGATTATCCATATAATATTTTAAATCTTTAAGGGCTCTCTTCATATCGTTTTTATCAGAAGAAGACTTAAGTAATGCGTAATTAGAGGTAAGTGTACGGTCAAGTTTTTCATCTGGTTTATTAACTTGATTAATGTTCAATTCTTTTTGAAATACATCGTTGAAAATATTCATTAACTCGAATTTGTTTACGATTTTATTTAGAGTATAATGATGGACGTAAGATTTCTTAACTAAATCCTCATAGTTATTCGATGATATAATCTTCTCACATAGTTGCGCAAATTGGAGGGTAGTAATACCATTCCATAGATGGTGTTCATATCCAC
>Ga0209978_10000161_pt1 | contig 21742 bp, 20 predicted proteins | sample BentaG_FD_182805 | JGI IMG/M metagenome (GOLD analysis project Ga0209978, IMG submission 182805) | Deep subsurface microbial communities from South Atlantic Ocean to uncover new lineages of life (NeLLi) - Benguela_00093 metaG (SPAdes)... | ecosystem: Environmental > Aquatic > Marine > Oceanic >... | reverse complement strand
TCATGCCTAGAATAAATTACAACTTCCTGACTATACTACTTTTAAAAACAAATTGAAATTTTCATTAAAAATATTCATTTCCATCTAAAACTGGTAGTTATCATATATTTTTTAAATTAAACTCTCTTTAATTGATATATCTAATCGTATTTTTATAAATTTGAAAATCTCAATAAAATGATTGAATCGCCAAAAATTGACGATGTTACCAAAGAATTAGATAAGCTAGAATTAGTGAACGGGATAATTGGGACTGCTATAGTAAATAGAAACGGCTTAACTATTATTTCTAGATTACCGAGAGATATTGATAATCGCAAATTTGGTGCGATGGCAGCAACCATGTTTGAAGCAATGGAAACAGCGACAACTGCATTAAAAGATAATGTGCTAAATTTAACAGTAGAACTTGATGAATATCAATTAATTGTTTATGTTTTGAACGCTGAAATTATTTTCGCGTCTCTTTTAGAGTTGAATATTGATTTAGGGATTGTTCTTATTGAGATTGAGGAATGTACAAAAATCATCCAAAAATTACTAGAGGTGTAATAAAATTCTTACTGAAGCTCAAAAGAAAAGATATTCAAGACAGATAATATCTCCTTATGTTGGAGAAGATGGACAAGAAAAATTATCTCAAATTAGAGTATTACAAATAGGTGCGGGGGGTTTAGGATCCCCATTTGCTCTCTATCTCGTTGCAGCAGGAATAAAAGAATTAACAATCGTCGATAATGACACGCTCTCTATTTCTAATCTCCAAAGGCAGATACTTTACAGTGAATCTCAAATTGGAATGGAAAAAGTGCTTGCTGCGAACGAGAGGTTATCTACTCTTAACTCCGAAGTAGAGATTAAAATCCATAAGGAATATGTTGATGAGAAATCAATAGAGAAGCATATTAAAAATAAAGATTTCATTGTTGACTGTAGCGATAATTTTAGAACTAAGTTTTTAGTTAACCGAGTTGCGGTAGAATTTGGGGTCAAATCTATCATTGCAGGAATTAAGGACTTCTTCGGTCAAATTATAACAATCAATCCAAAAGTATCTGCTTGTTATGAATGTGTTTTCAACCAACCAAATTCAATCGATTCTTCAGAGAGTCCTTTACCCGTAATTGGAGTCACACCGGGGATTTTAGGTACTTTAGAGGCATTGGAGGTAATTAAAACGACATTAGGTCTACCTAATTTAGAAAATAAACTCTTAATGGTTAATCTATTAAATCTATCTTTTGATACCATTGATCTTGTAAGGAGTGAAAACTGTTTTTGTTCAAAATGAGGTTCAAGCAAACAAAAAAAGAAATATGAATGTATAAACTAAATTAATTATTAGAGATAGTCTTTACTAAATAGAAACGAAAAACACCCATAGAAAAAGCCTTTAATGACTCCACCTATTATTATAAATATTATCGCATTGATATATCCATAAATAAATTCATAACTGAGCTATATAAAAAAAAGATTAAAGTTAAAGATTTGAATATTCAGGATTCTTTTCAAAAAATTCTTTAAACATTTTACCGTTTTTGGCGTATTCACCAGATGTTTTTGCTCCTTCCATTTTGCCCTTTTGAGACAGTTGCTTTTTAATGGTTGCAGGAACACCAGCGGCTAAAGTTCTTGGGGGTATCTCTTTTCCAAGTAGAACAGCACCGGCACCTATAATCGCTCCTTCCCCCATTTTGGACCTATGTAACACACTAGCACCTATTCCAACCAAACACCCTTTTTCAATGGTACAGGGTCCATGTATCATTGCGTGATGCCCGATAATGCAATCATCACCTATATCCACTGTAGATCCTACCATGTTGTGAATAGAAACATTCTCTTGAATACTAGTATTCCTTCCTACAATTATCGCTCCCCAATCTCCTCTTAACACTGCTCCAAACCATATATTACTTCCTTCCCCAATAGTAACATCACCAATAATAACCGCAGTCGGCGCTATATATACTGATTGATGGATTTGGGGTACTTTGCCTGTTCTTGGGCTAGGCATGATTATTGGCATGATCTCTTTACAAACACATCGTATTTTGAAGATGAAAAATTAAAGAAATTTTATTAAACTTATTGAAATAAAAAAGAAGATAAAGAGAAAGATTACTTGATTAGATTTGCATCTTCAAGAATTTTTTTGTGATCAAAAGCTAGTTCAATGGTTTTAAGCTTGTCTACGGGCATTAATACTGCTTTTTTTGAATCGTCCCCACCCCTCATATCTGAAGTGTCTCCTAATATCCAACATTTGTATGCGATAGTATGAACATTTCCTCTTGGATCTCGTCCTTCTTTATCATAAACACCTATTTTAGATTCAACTTTTACATCTAAATTAGTTTCTTCCTTAACTTCTCTTATTACTGCTTCAATTGGGTTTTCTCCCTCATTGATGAAACCACCCGGCAAAGCAAGGTAATTTTGAAATGGAGGATATTTTCTTTTTATTAAGATTACATTTCCCGCTTTATCCTCAATTACAGCATCAACTGTTTTTCCAATTTCAGCCTTTTTCATTTGTATACGGTAGTTCAGATAATATCTTATTGTTGCTACCAATATCCCTATTATAATAATTGCTATCGAACCATTTAATACAGAGGTAAATGGATCTCCCTTCTCTAAATCTAGTGAAATCATAATAACGGTCATTAAATCGGCTAAGATTCCAGCTCCAAAAAGTAAATTTAATAAATTTAAACCTCTTTCAGTTTTTTGTTGATTTTCTTGGCTTTTCTTTTGATATAAATCCTGCATCACGTCATAAATTGTCGTAAATTTCTCATTTACGCGCTTAACTATACTTTCTATCTCAAATTCTTTTAGAAGATGTTTCAAAACGCTCGTATAGTGTTGTCTTCTATTATAATCAAGTTCATTGTAAATCATACTTAAATTGGTTTGAATTAAACCTCTTAATAACCTTAAATTTTTAATTTTCATTTCAATCGTTTTTAAGTCCTGAAACATTTCAGACTGCGTTTTTAAAAAGAGAAGATCTAACGACTCGTTAATGGATCGAAGAGCAAATAATACTGCGCGCATTTTTGGTGTAGGATCAAGTACATACTTCATCATATAATCAAAAAATTTATCATAACTTTCTTCCGTCAAATATATGAAACCCGAGTTTCTACGGATAAAATGTAACTCAGATAGTCTATTGGATAAATTATTTTCAATTCGTTTACTATATAGAGTTTCAGAATAATCTTCCCACTGCCCAGAATAAATTTCTGTCCAAAAACCTATTAATTTTTTATACTTTTCAATATTTTCTGGAGTCCACTCAATTATACTAGGTTTTGTTTTGTTCGAAGTTAGGAACACATAAACAGGGCTTTCAGTATCTATGAGAATTCCAGTATAACTACTATCTTTAAAAAATTCTTTTAAACCATTTAAAAGTAGATAAGGTATTTGTTGAATCAACATGAGTTTTAATTTTTCTTTTTTCAAGGGTTGATTTGGATAATGTTCGACCTTAAATCGGAAAAATCCTAGAGTATCATACGCATTTTCTGTATTTTCATCCCTATAAGGAAAATTTTCAAGATAGGGAACCCAACTACATTCAATTGAGATATTTTGAACCATATCAAACATAGTTTCTTTAAGATCTATCGTCAAGCGACGATAAAAGTCGCTTGGTGTTAAATTTTTAAATTTATATTTAACAAAATCTTCAATTTTCCTCGCAGTTTCATCTCCGCTTAATTTTCTGCTATTTATAAACGCGCTAATAGCCCAGAATTCTTCTTTATAAACAAATTGTAGACGTTCACTCATCGATTTTTACCTTAAAATTATTATAAATTCAATTAAATTATATTAAATATTAAGTAATCTTGATTACTTAAGAATTTCACAAAAACACAGAATAAAATGTCAATTAAACATATTCAAGAAGAAGTTATGAAATTGAAAAAAGAAACAGAAGTCACAATTTTAGCTCACTACTACCAACCTATCGAAGTTCAAGAAGTAGCAGATTATGTAGGGGATTCCCTAGGTCTATCTAGACTAGCAAAAGAAGCAAATTCGGAATATATTATTTTTGCAGGAGTAGATTTTATGGCAGAAACTGCTTCCATATTAAATCAAGATAAACATGTTTTAATGCCCAATCCCGAGTCGTGTTGTCCAATGGCTGCTTTTCTTACTCCTGAAAAGATTAAGACTTATGAAAGAGAATATCCGGACTTACCTATAGTGGTATATGTTAATTCCACGGCAGCAGTTAAAGCAGAATCTGATGTTTGCTGCACTTCCTCTAATGCAGTTAAAATTGTAAAGAAAATCAGTTCAGAATTTAATACAGACGCAGTATTATTCGGACCTGATGCAAACCTAGCTGATTATGCAGAACAACTATCTAAAATAAAGACAATTAAAATGCCAGATAAAGGTCATTGCTACGTTCACTCTCAGATTAAACCTGAGCATATAATACAATCGAAAAAGGACCATCCAAATGCCGAAGTATTAGTCCATCCGGAATGTATTAGGGAAGTTAGGGAATTATCTGATGTAGTAGGATCCACTGCTTATATGTATAACACAGTCAAACACAGTTCTTCCACAGAGAAAGAATTTATTATCGGAACTGAATCGGGTTTGATGGAAAGGATGGCACAAGACTTCCCAGATAAGAAATTTTACTTAGCTATGAATAAACTGGTATGCTATAATATGAAGAAAAACACAATAGAATTAATGAAGTATGTACTTGAACATTTAGACGATAAAATGTTTGAGGTAAAAGTTCCTCCTGAAATTGCTAAGAAAGCTTTAAAACCCATTGAGAAGATGCTGGAATAAACTATGATTGATAAAGATGTCATCATCATCTTTCCTTCCCCAACTCATACTTAAATGGTTCACCTCTCTTAACTCCCATTAAAGTATCTTTAAAAATTATCACGGATTTTGTTCTATCAAAAAAATTATTAGTATAATTTCTCTAGTTGGCGTCAATAGTCTCTTTCTTCTTGTTTCTTTTCTTCACTTCTTTTTCTCTCAAAGTTCTCCTTAAAATTTTTCCAACGCCACTTTTTGGGAGACTTCGAACAAACTGTACTTCCCTAGGATATTTATAGGCCGCTAAATTTTCTTTCGCAAATTCGATAATGTCTTGTTCGGTAACTTTTCCCTTGCTCTCCTTCTTAAGGAGGACGAAAGCTTTGATATCCTCACCTTTCATAGGATCAGGAACTCCAATTACGGCACATTCTTGTATTGCTGGATGTTCATATAAAACTTCTTCAACTTCCCTCGGATAAACGCTGTGTCCCTTGTATTTTATGAGATCCTTTATCCTATCTAGTAAAAACAAATAGCCCTCATCATCTAGTCTTCCATAATCGCCAGTTCGTAACCATTTAAGACCACCGGCTTCAAAAAACACAAGTTTGTTTTCCTCAGGTCTGTTATGATAACCTACCATTACTTGAGGTCCTGATATGACAACCTCTCCTTCTTCTCCCACGGGTAAAAATTGCACATTTTCGCTCACAATTCCTACAAGAGTATTGGTGAAAGGATGGCCAACGCTTCCGCGCTTCAATTTTGACCAGATGGGAGCTGTTATAGCACCTACACTAGTTTCACTTAGCCCGTAACCTTCAGCCATTCTGAAACCAGTTCTTCTCTCCCATTCCATGGCTAATTCATCCGGTAGTGCACCAGCACCGCAATTAGCAAATTTTAAGCAACTCATATCAACATCTTTCATGTGAGGTGAGTTTAAAATATTAACAAACATCGTAGGTACTCCAAGTAACATGTTTGGGCGTCCTTCTTTAATTACCTCAGCGATTCTTTGAAGATCAAATGATGGAAGGACATATGATTTCGATCCAAATAGGCAACCACATAATAATTCGCAAGCTTGTCCATAGATATGGTACCAAGGTAAGATAGAAAGGGCGATAATATTTTCTTTAAGATAATTCTCAATCATGTAGTCAGTACCTTGTTTTATTGCCCAGAGCATTGATACGATATTATAATGTGATAACAAAGCTCCTTTGGGAAGGCCTGTTGTTCCTCCGGTATATTGAATTATCGCAATATCCTCTTTAGGATTGATTTTAATGTCGATCTCAAGAGGGTCTTGATATTTTTCCAATAACTTATCGTAATGAATGATTTTGTCTGTTTCGGAAACGACAATTTCCTCGTCCATTACATTTAATATAATTACTTTATTGAGAGATAATTTATCGGCGACTTTTTCATATTCCCGAACGAATCGGTCAATCATAATCAAGTATGTTGCTCCAGAATCATTAATTTGATAAGCAAGCTCTCTTCTTGTAAACAAGGGACTAATAGCCGTCATTGTAGCTCCAAGATATACCGCAGCAAAATAAGTAATAGCGAATTGGGGGCAATTTGGAAGCCATAAAGCCACGATGTCACCTTTTTTTACGCCTAAATCTTTTAAAGCTGCTGCAAATCTTTTAGTTAATACTTCTAGTTCCGTAGTAGTATATTCTTTCCCAAAAAAATCTATCATAACTTGATCGGTATATTCTTCACCACGATACTTCCATACATCAATTAAGGACATGTTTTCAGGAACATCAAGTTCTACAGTTATTCCTTCAGGTAAGTAATCTTTCCAATAACGATTTTTAATATAATCTGGAAGTTCCATTTATTTAATCATCCACATTTTTTGTTTGAAATTCAAAACGATTTCCTTAGTAATGAAATCACGAGTTAAATATGTTAAAGATTTTCAATTATATTAAGTTATTTTAGAGAAGCGAAAAATCCCGAAGAAATCTTTCTTAAGGTTTGATAATTGGAGTTAAGCAATTAGGACAAACATCCCAATTTAATTTAATTTGATAATTACAATTTGGATTAGGACATTCAATTTCTTTTTCTTCTTCAAGAGAGGCTATTCTGTATGCAACACTTAAATCACTCACTGCCTCAATATCAATTGCTTCCTTAATCTTTAGTAATTCTTTATTCTCGAACTTTCTTCCACACCTAGTACAAATATTGGATAAATCATTTTTTAACACTGTTTTACCACATTTCGGGCAAAATCCCCGTAATAACTTTAAACTTTGAAATAATTCGGTTTCTTTAGATTCTGAGATGGAAACTAAATTTAAATCTTCATATCGCTCAGAATCGTTTATAATATTATAGAGCGTATTTTTTCCTCCCTCTGCTTTTAACAATTTTTTGGATTGCAAAGCAATATCCATCAGAGAAGCCTTTGGTATACCCATCTCTAGAGCATATTTAATTATCATTTTCTCGACCAACATTTCAAATGGCTCCTTTATTCCGCTTATCTCTTGGTCTTCATTTATATCCCATATTAGTTCCATTTTTAGTAGTTTCTCAGATATTTCTTCAGCTAAATTATCTAAATCTAAGTCAGATATCATTTTTTCTTCAGCTATGCTTAACTCAATTATCTCGTTTATCAAATTATCTTTAATTAATCGAATAGTAGTAACACCGAGTACATCTTCCCTGTGAAAAAAGAATTTATCCTCGCCCCGACTGAACATATATAATCCTAAATCGCTGGATAAAAGGCGATCCACATAAAAATCTATTCTTAATTTCTTTACATTATAGTGTTTACAAAATTCCGTGATTTCAAATTTAAAATCTCTTGTTAGAACAGAATTATTGTAGATGTAAAAGAGCGTACGATATAAATCACGATTTTGTTCAATAAGAAAATAATTCTCACCCATATTAACAATGTTTCGAGTGATATCTGTTATTATGGATTCTGCAACGCTAATTTCTTTGTAAAAGTTTTTTAATTCAGAAAGGTTCGAGATAAGATCGTGAATCTCACTAAAATAAATAGATTCATCATGGCTAACATAATCTTCACCAAGCTTTTCAATACCTAAATCTGTTATAAAATAACGCTGTTCTTGTATGTTCTTTGAGGGCTTTCTATAGATTTTTTTTTCAATTTTATTTTTGGAGAGATGGAACTTTATATATTTAGATACTGTAGATCTACTCAATCCAGAATATTCTATAATATTTGTGAACCGCAAGGGTCCTAAATTCCTTAATAAATAAAGAATGCGTAAATCGTTTTGATCAATCTTTTTAATCTCTGATAAAACTTTTTCCTTTACTTTAGCAGTTACCACGAATTTAGACATAAACATAAAGAAGAAATTAAGGAATTTATACTTTTGCCTATACTTATACTTTAGTTTTAGCACGGTTGACTTTAAAGGATTATGAATCTGGACCTTGTTTTATCTAAGAATACATTCTTAACTAACTAAACTTCAATTTAAGTAAAAATACCCTTGTTTTTAAGTAAAAATTTTCACATTACAGTAGTAATAATTAGATTATTAAAAATAAAAATAAAAATAAGAAGTGGTAAAATTTGACTCAATACCGTTTTAGATTGACTGGGGTTCCCCCAGATCAAGCAATAAAGTTGATCGAGGTTGATCCAAACCAATCTATTGCAGAAATTAAGAAAACAGTTCAGCGGGAATATAAACTTAATCCTATTTTAGCAATCCAATTTATTTTCAAGGGTAAGGTTTTGCCCGACCAGTTGAAATTTGCGAAGATAGGCATCCATCCAAAAAAAGATGTGATAACTGTCATGGCGACTCAAGCTGGCGGATAATATATAAATTTTAAAATTTTTTTCTATTTTTATTTTGTGTAACGAAATCTTTTTACATTTTACAAATGAATGCTTATTATGGTTTTTAAAACCAAGATAGCTATTTAAAAATCAAAATTTAAGATTTTTCATACTAAAATGGTTAAAAAAATGGAAATTAAGAAAATGAAAGCGATTGTGTGGACAAAATACGGCCCTCCGGAGGTTCTTCAGCTCAAAGAGGTAGAAAAGCCTACTCCCAAGGACAATGAAGTACTGATAAGGATATATGCGACAACAGTAACAGCAGGAGACTGTGAGGCTCGAAGTCTCTCTTTATATCTCTGGTTGCGGCTTTTCGTGCGAATATATTTTGGTCTCAGAAAACCAAAAAGAATAACTATACTAGGGCAAGAGCTTGCCGGTGAAATTGAATCAGTAGGCAAAGATGTAAAACTGTTTAAGAAAGGGGACCAAGTTTTTGCTGCACTCGGTTTTCCTTTAGGCGCTTATGCTGAGTACATTTGTCTGCCTGAAGAATCGAAGGGAGGGAATGCGAATATAGTGACAAAAAAACCGGTCAATATGTCCTATGAAGAGGCTGCCGTCGTTCCTACTGGTGGGCTTAATGCATTGCATTTTCTTAGAAAAGGTAATATCCAGAGTGGACAAAAAGTGCTTATCTATGGCGCTTCTGGAAGTATAGGCACTTTTGCTATACAGATTGCCAAATACTTTGGGGCAGAGGTAACCGGGGTATGTAGCGCCACGAATTTTGAATTAGTGAAATCTTTGGGAGCCGATAAGGTAATAGATTATACTAAAGAGGATTTTAGCAAAAACGGTGAAACCTATGATGTTATTTTTGACACGTTAGGGAAGAGTTCGTTTTCAAGTTGTATAAGGGCGTTAAAGAAAAAAGGATTCGCTCTTTTAGCCAACCCTAAGCTGTCACAGTTGGTTCGAGGGCGATGGACTTCAATGACAAGCAGCAAGAAAGTAATAACTAAGATGGCAAAACATAGGATTGAAGATTTAAATTATCTCAAAGAGCTTATTGAGGCGGGAAAGCTAAAATCGGTCATAGATAGGAGCTATCCCTTGGAACAGATGGTCGAGGCTCATACCTACGTTGATAAAGGCCACAAAAAGGGAAATGTAGTAATAACTTTAGAGCATAACAACAAAACCTAGCTTTGTAACTGTACAGGACTATTTAAACAATGAAATGAAATGGAAGAAAAATGAAGTATAAAAGATGTTTAGGGCCAATATTTAAAAATTATTATCACTCAAAAGAGGAATGATACAAAATTGAAAGCGATTGTATACACAAAATACGGACCACCGGATGGTCTTCAGCTCAAAGAGGTAGAAAAACCAATTCCCAAAGACAATGAAGTTTTAGTAAAAATTCAAGCCTCATCCTTAAATGCAGCTGACCTGGATTTCCTGAGGGGCACGTTCTTTTCCCGTGTCATCGGGCCTTTTAAACCAAAATACAAAATACTCGGATCTGATATAGCGGGGCGAGTTGAAGCTGTTGGCAGGAACGTAGAGCAGTTTCAGCCAGGTGACGAGATATTCGGAGACTTATTTTACCATGGTTTTGGCGCTTTTGCTGAGTATGTCTGTGTAACTGAAAATGCATTAGCGCTGAAACCGGTTAGTATGACATTTGAGGAAGCAGCGACCCTACCCCAATCAGGGTTACTCGCCCTGCAGGGTCTTCGCGATAAAGGACAGATTCAGCAAGGTCAAAAGGTTTTGATTAATGGAGCGAGTGGTGGTACTGGTACATTTGCGGTGCAGATTGCCAAATCGTTTGGGGCTGAAGTGACTGGCGTGGCCAGCACGAAGAAATTGGATATGGTGCGCTCGATTGGTGCAGACAAGGTTATTGACTATACTCAAGAAGATTTCACCAAAAGTGGGCAGTGTTACGACTTAATTCTTGATGTTGCATCAAATCGTTCGATTTTAGCTTACAAGCGTGCTTTGTCTCCCAAGGGAATTTATGTCACGGCCGGAGGTCACTTGGCAGCACTTCTCCAAACTGTATTCCTAGGACCAATTATTTCAATGATCGGGAGTAAGAAAATGGGTATCTTGGTGTGGAAACAAATGAAAAAAGAAGATTTGGATTTTTTAACAGAGCTCTTTGAAGCCGGTAAAGTAGCTCCTGTTATAGATAGACGTTTCCCGTTAAGTGAGGTTGCCGAAGCTCTCCGGTATCTTGAAGAAGGACACGCCCAAGGAAAAGTAGTAATAACTATGGAACACAATAACAAAACTTAACAAATCGTTTATACTAGATATTTTAATTTTTCTCTTTCATTTATTTTGCTAAATTTTTTATCTTTCCACTAACGAGTACTAGTTATGGTTTCTAAAACCAAAATCTCTATTCAAAAAATTTTAAATGAAGATGTAAAAACATCTGTTTTTTCAGCCCTTGAACTAATTGATGCTCAAAAATTAATGCAAAAAGAAAATATGGTTGTTTTATTAAAACCAAATATCTTAATGGGTAAGCCCGCCGAGAGAGCTGTTAATACTCACCCCGAAGTTGTCCGAGCTGTGATTCAATGGGTAAAGCAATTCAAACCTTCAAAAACATATGTATGTGACTCTGCTGGAGGTCGAAAACCCGGAATTACAGAAACAGCTATGAAAGAAAGTGGTATACAGGACATTTGCGAAGAAGAAGGAGCAATTTGTGTACCTTTTGAAAAAACAGAGCGAAATGTTTATAAAATCAAAGATGCTCTTGAATTGAAAGAAATCTCAAGTTCTCGCTTGATTAGAGAAGCAGATTTGATCATTAACATTCCTAAAATTAAAACCCATTGGCAATGCACCTTAACGTGTTGTATAAAAAATATGTTTGGGACCGTGCTTCTTGCGAATAAAGCAAAAACTCACGCTCAAGCAGCAAATTTGGATAGATTTTGTTCGGCATTAGCTGACATTTATTCTGTATCTAACCCACAATTGACTGTCATAGATGGTTATTATTGCCAAGAAGGTAAAGGTCCTTCCAGCGGTGATGTAGTTAAGCTTGATATAATCTTAGCGGGATATGATGGCGTTGCTTTAGATTCTACCGTATGTAAAATAATTGGATTTGATCCATCCGATATATTGTACCTAGAAAAAGCTGAAAACAAGAATTTAGGAACCACAAACTTAGAAAAGGTAGAATATCTTGGTGAAACTATTGAGTCAGTTTATAGAAAATTCAAACGTCCTAAACTTAAGCCAATATCAATGCCTTTACCAAAGTGGTTAGCAGATTATATTGGAAAGAAAATATTTCGAGCTAAAGTAAAGTTCGATAAAAATAAGTGTAAATTATGTGCTACTTGCTGGACTAATTGCCCCGTTAGTGCGATTACACCACCTAATGAGCTAAAAAAAGGAAATATTCCAAAGTGGGATAGTAAGAAATGCATAACCTGTTTTTGTTGCGTAGAATTATGTCCCCATGAGGCGGTTAAGTTTAAAATTAACTACATCAAAAACGCGGCATTATCATGGATGGGATTGGGTTGTATCATATTCTTAGGATCGATAACAATGCTTATTCTATGGATAACTTTATAGTCACTTATTTGAAAATCTTTTAAAGTTTTAAGGGTATTATATCATATCCTTTAAAAAAAAGATTAATAATATGATAAAATGAAGTTTACTATATTAAATGGGAGTCCTAAAGGCGCTGAGAGCGTCACCATGCAGTATATCCTATACATTAAGAAAAAACATCCGGAGCATGAATATAATATAATAAACATCGCACAAACAATTAAAAAGATCGAAAATGACGAAAATAGATTCATTGATATAATTAACAAAGTAAGAGAATCGGATGGTGTAGTATGGGGTTTTCCCTTATATGTGATGTTAGTTTGCTCTCAATATAAGCGGTTTATCGAATTAATTTTCGAAAGGAACGCTGAAACTGCTTTCCAAAATAAATATACAATTGTAATATCAACCTCTATTCATTTCTATGACCATACTGCCCAGAATTATATGCACAGTATTTGCGATGACTTAAAAATGAAGTATGTAGGTAATTTTCCCGCAGACAGTTGGGATCTTCTTTATCCTAAACGACGCGCAAGATGGCTTTTGTTTGCAGAGGAATTCATGAATCACATCGATAATAACTTTCCGGCCTCAAGACATTATGCTCTTTTAAATTGGAGAGAATTTAATTATACTCCTGGTGAAATTTTAGACGAATCCAAGAAAATTGATACATACGGTAAAAAGATACTTGTAGTTAGTGATGAAACCAGTGAGAATACTAACTTAGGAAAAATGATAAAGAGGTTTAAAGAATCCTTTTCAGATAAGATTGAAATCATAAATTTAGATGACATCGATATTAAAGGGGGTTGTATCTCGTGTTTACAATGTGGGTACGATCATAAATGCTCCTATATTGGTAAAGATGGTTTTATTGAATTTTGGGAAGACGTAGTAATGACTTCAGATATTTTAATTTTTGCTGGTGTAATTAAAGACAGATATCTCTCAGCAAAGTGGAAGATGGCTTTAGATCGTGCTTTTTATATGACTCATACGCCAACTTTAATAGGAAAACAGATGGGCTATATTATCTCTGGACCTCTAAGTCAAATTCCAAATCTAACTGAAATGTTTCAGGGTCACATAGAACTGCAAGGCTCAAATTTAGTAGATATTATAACGGACGAATTTGGGACATCAGAAGAGCTAGACGCTTTGCTTCACGATTTTGCTAGAAAGTTAGTTACATTTTCCAACACAGATTATATTAAACCTTTAACATTTTTAGGTGAAGGAGGGAGAAAAATATTCCGCGATGATATCTATGGGAGAAATCGATTTGTTTTTATGGCTGATCACGAATATTACGAGAAGCATGGTTTATACGACACCTTCCCGCAAAATGATGAACGAGCAAAAAAATTAAATGCAAAATTAATTCCGTTAATAAAAATCGATAAGATTAGGAATAGAATGAACATGAAACAAGAATTTCTTCGCCCTTTCCGGAAAGTTCTTGAAGATCCAATTAAATAAAAAATATACAAATAGAAGGGAACAAAATGGCGTGGGGAGGCTCGTTAAATAAAGAAGGTTCTGATTATGTGAGAAATCTAAGAGAAGCTGATAAAGCGATAAAGTTTCTTGAAGGATTAAAGGGTGAATTAAATGATGAGGAGAAACAAATCGTTTCAGACACAATCAATATCATTGTAAACTATTACACTAAAGCGTCCAAGAAATAATCTTAAACCTTAAATTGAGTCAATTAATTTCCTAATTATTTCTATTAGTTTATCTGCTTCAGTTTTTAATGTTTTAGTTAGATTTAATTCAAAAAATGGGAGATCAACATTTTCTGATCGCTCCTCAAGAGTTAGCACATCCTCTTTGTAAAGTTTTAATTCTTTGAAACCCTCAAGACTTTCGGGGACAAAACCAATCATAAAGACATTCAGTTCGGGTAATTTTTCAACAATTAAATCAATAACAATGTGAACCGGAATTGTGTGAGTAGATATTGGCACATATTCCTTAATACTTTCACGCTCTAATATCGCAACCGTTCCCGGAGGTTTATTTAGAGTACAAGTGTCTATAAGAATCAAGTAGGAAGGTTTAAAATTAACAACATCATCAACTCTTGACATTGGATCTGTTCCAGCGTTTATAAATAGAACTTTTTCGTTTGTATATTCTAATAGCTCGCTTATTATATAAGGTCCTAAACCGTCATCATTTAATTTCTCTTCTCCAATCCCCATAAAAACTAAGCTTTTAACGCCGATAAGCCTATTCAAGAGTTTTTCGTATAAATCTTCCATGGTTAGATGATAATTTGCTTAATTGAACATTAATTTTTGCATTTCTATCAAAAAAAATAAAACCATATAAACTCTGAAATTGAGATTTAATCACATTATATTATAATATATTTCTTTTTTATTTCATTTTAAAGAGATTTTAAATATATTTCATACTTTTTCGTAAGATTTCCTTTATAATATGGCTTCCCACCTACTTTTTGTTGAAAATTTTTATGGTTTTTTAATTTCCAATTTTCAAAGGCCTTAGTTATTTTTCCACCATATATAAGATTCTTCCCTGTCAATTTTTTATAAATTTTAGCTTCCAAATTTAATGGTGTTAAGTTTTCAATAGTTGGTTTCTTTTTATCTACAGGGGCTTTAGCACTAGGTCTTCTAACCGTAGATTTTTTGACTTTAGGCTTTTTAGGTGGAGTTTTTTTAGAAACAGGCTTCTTAATGAGATTATTTAAGTATAAATCATATTTTTTTGTAAGATTTCCTTTATAGTAAGGCTTCCCACCTACTTTTTGTTGAAACTCATTATGATTTTTTAATTTCCAATTTTCAAAAGCCTTAGTTATTCTTCCACCATATATAGGATTCTTCCCTGTCAATTTTTTATAAATTTTAGTTTCCAAATCTAATGGTGTTAAGTTTTTAACAGTAGGTTTCTTTTTATCTACGGGTTTTTTAGCAATAGGTCTTCTAACTGTAGATTTTTTGACTTTAGGCTTTTTAGGTAGAGCTTTTTTAGAAACAGGCTTCTTAATGAGGTTTTTTAAGTATGAATCATATTTCTGAGTAATTTTTCCCTTATAGTATGGAAAACCGCCTGTCTTCTCCCGAAATTCTTTATGAATTCTCATTTTCCATTTTTGAAATGTTTTCGTTTCACTCCCAGTCCATATGGCATTTTTCTTAGTTATTTTCTCGTAAGTTTCAACTTCTGATTTGAATGAATTTAGTTTTTTAAGGACTTCTGTTTTTTTTACTTTTTTGGGTGCTTTTGGTTTGAATCTATGTACAATATCCATTATTTCGTGACATTCAAAGACATTACCTTTATTATCACTAAAATATGGAAGATTAAAACTATCTAAATAAATGGCAAAATCGAAATAGTTAGTATGATCAATCTCAGGACCCATATATTGAGCAGTAAAGACGATTACATTCTTATCTTTGGAGATATTTATAATATTTCTTCTATATTCAGAGTATTGATAAAGAGAGATTTTTTCAAAATCAGTAATGGAAGATAATAAATTAAATTGAGCTTTAGATTTTATTTGAACATCGTATTCTTCATACTTTTTATCATTAATGATAGCATTGAGAACAATTAAGGAATATTCTTCTTCTGAATCAAGGGTCATCTCTAAGAGAGCTTTTACAAATTGTTTTATATGATCCCATTCAGACGCATAAGCAATTCCAATGATTTCTTTGGGTATACTTTCAAACATGGGCTTATTACGTAAGAAATATTGTAAGATGTTATCAATTATAAACCTTTCATCTACTTGTAAAAAATAAAATTAATGTTTCTTATATATTTGGGTAAATCCTAAACTTTATATTAATTAAGCCCATCAACAATAAAAAACATAAGATTAAATCATAAATTAAAAAGTAATTTTAGTTAAATTTTTTTTTTATTCTTCTATTTTTTTATTATGTTATTAAAAGGGAAAACCATAGTAATCACAGGTTCGGGAAGAGGTATTGGAAAATCTGTAGCTATCGCTTGTGCAAAAGAAGGTGCTAATATAGGTCTTACGGCAAGAACTCTTGATGAACTAAATGAAGTTAAAGATGAGATTATTAATTTAGGCCATGGAATTAGGGTATCAGTTAAAAATGCTGATGTGACTAAATATGAGGAAATTGAGAACGCATTTAAGATATTTCATGAGGACTTGGGAGAATTTAACGGAGTTGTTGCCAATGCAGGTTATTCGCGGATGTGGGATAGCCATGATTTTGACAGCAATAAATTTTCTGAAATAATCAATATAAATGTATCAGGCGTGTTTTTTACATTCAAGGCAGCTTTTCCTTATTTAAAGAAAGATAACAAGAGTGAAAAAGCAAGATTTATTATAACGGGTAGCGCTGCTTTCACTAATCCAATGCCAAAATTTGCAGCTTATACTGCAAGTAAATACGCAGTTGTGGGTTTACAAAATTCTCTCGCATTAGAGTATAAAAAAGAGAATATCAATTTCAACATGATTCTACCAACAATGGTTGACACGCGTTTGGCTAGAGGTAGGAAAGCTGGAGATGGAAATAAACCTCCGAACGTTATGGATGCTCAGGAACTTAATGATTATTATATATTTCTTTTAAGTGAAAATGCTAATAGAATCGATAACGCTCTAATATTCACTAATGATTTCGATGAGGTTAAAAAGTTTTTATCTGAAGCTCCTTCTGGAAAGAATGACAATTGGGATGCTTTTAAGGATTATCTGGAAGAAAATTCTCCTAATACTTATGCTAAGGTTAAAAAACTGGGAAAGTTAGTCGATTTTATAATAAAATCTTCCTAAATATTTTTATATTAGATCGTAATTCTACTCATAAAGCTCCTTTCACTTTAAGAATTAAATTCTTTAATTATTGTGTGTTTTGATAATATAGAATATGAACGAAACATCTAATGAAAAAGAGAAAGCTCAATTTGAAGGAATTATTGAAGATGAAAATGTAATAATTTCTGATAAAGAAGGTATCGAAGAATTTTATAATAATTCTTACATCGGTATTCTTGATAAGAATAGTGAAGGAAATGAAATATTGGTTTTAAGCGCAGTAGAAGTCTTACTATTAATCGAGAGAAATCGTATCTTATTATATTTGGACAATAATAAAGAAGACAATAATCTTTACGATTTTGAAGGTATTTTGACATATCTCACTCAATTTGACGACAGATTGTGGCAAAAATATACCATTTATATGGATCTCAGAAAAAGAGGTTATATCGTCCGAGCAGGATATGGAGAAGGGCTTGATTTTAGAGTTTATAAGAGAGGGGCTGACTTTGAAAAAGATTCAGCGAAATTTTTGATCTATCCTGTTTTTGAAGGATATCCAATAGATTTGAAAGACCTTGACAAAATGTCACGCGTAGCGATGAGTTCGCGTAAAGATCTTGTCGTTGCTACAGTTGATAGGTTGAGCAAACCAATATATTACAGCGTTAATAAATTTGAGATTATGAATAAAGTAGAAAAAGAAGAAGAAGAGTAAAATGTCAGAAAAGTTTGCCTGCGACACATCCGTAATATTCAATGGAATCATTTTGGAATTAATAGTTGATGGCGATTTAGGAAATAAGCCAGAAATATATATTCCGAATGTTGTGGTAGCAGAAGTAGAGTATAGAACAAATGTCCAGAAAGAAATAGGGTATTACGGCCTAAATGTGTTAAAAGAACTAAGACGGTTACATAATGAGGAGAAAATAACACTTCATATAGTAGGAAAACGTCCTACCAGAGAAGAAATAAAAATGAGCCCCGGAGGAGAATTAGATGCACTCATTAGAAAATCAGCTTTAGAGCATAACGCCTCCTTGATTACAGCAGATAGAATACAAGGAGATGTAGGTATTTTTGAAGGGGTTGATATTATGTATGCAAGAGAAAAGGCTGTCCCTAAAAAAACCGAAACCCTTTCTCTGAAATTACTTGAATATTTTGATGAAACTACTATGAGTGTACATTTAAAGCAAGGGTTGCCGCCATATGCTAAGAAAGGCAGTCCCGGAAATTGGTACTTAGAAAAAATAGGTATTGAGCCACTCTCTGTCAAACTAATAGATGAAATTGCTATCGAGATAATAGAAATGGTCAGAGAAGACGATTATTCTTTCGTCGAAATTGAAAAAATCGGTGCCGTGGTTGCTCAATTAAGAGAATTTAGAATTGTAATAACGCGTCCTCCCTTTTCAAATAGTGTTGAGATCACAGCCGTACACCCACTTGTTAATCTTTCTTTGGGAGATTATGCTATTGATACAAGACTTCATAAAAGATTAGAAAAAGCAGAAGGTATTTTAGTATCCGGAGCTCCAGGGGCAGGAAAGAGCACTTTTTCAGCAGCTTTAGCAAATTTTTATTTAGAGCAAGGTAAAGTCGTAAAAACACTAGAAAGCGTTCGGGATTTGCAGGTAAAAGAAGAAATAACACAGTATACAAAATTAGAAGGAAGTCTTGAAAATTCTGCCGATATTTTACTGTTAGTAAGACCGGATTTTACAATTTTTGACGAAGTTCGCACAACTAAAGATTTTCAAATTTACGCTGATTTTCGCCTTTCTGGTGTAGGAATGGTTGGAGTTGTCCATTCTTCGTCAGCTATCGACGCAATTCAAAGATTTATAGGCCGAATTGAGCTTGGGATGCTTCCTTCAATAATAGATACGATTGTTTTTATTAAGGGCGGAGACATATCTACTGTGTTAATTATCAAAATGACTGTAAAAGTCCCCCATGGATTTAGAGACAAGGATTTAGCAAGACCTGTGGTCGAAGTCAGAGAATTTAAAACTGAACGTCTCGCTTATGAGATTTATTCCTTTGGTCAAGATATAGTAATTAATCCTATAAATCCTATTGACCATGCAAGTTCTTTTAAAGGTAAAGAACAATTTAGGGGAGATAGATCATACAAACGGAGAAAAGAAAAACGGATTGAGTTAGATATTGAAATCACGAAACAAAAAGTAATTCTGAAGGCAAGTCCAGAATACGCAAGTAGTAATATTATTGTGTACGCCAATGGCCAAGAAATTTTTACTGGTTCTTTGAGCCGCTCTAGCATAATAGGTCTCTCTCTTTCAAACAAAGAAGGAAGAAAGGTTCTAAAAGAATATGATAGAAATAAAAAATTTTATGGAATTTTAAAATAATACTTTCTTTCTATAAAAATCTCATTCTAATTATTTGGCTAATGCATTTCGGGCTCTTTTTATGTCGTCAACTCCGATAACTATTTTGTTATGTTCAGCGAAGTAGATTAAGTCAATATTAACACCAACATTGCCTATTTTACGAGCCATCTTCCCACCAGACCCGGGTTTCCCTGCAATATTACCAATATCCATGACAAGTACTTCACGTACAGCACTTACTTTAAAACCTGCTGATTCGAGTACATAACGAGTAACAGTTTCATCTTCAACCAAAATGTGAATAAGGCCTTCATCATTAAGGGGAATTCCGCATAAACCTTCCATGTTTATGCCATTTTTGCCTAGAATTTCTCCCATATCAGCTAGTGCTCCTGGTCTATTTTCCAAAATAACAGCTATATCTTTCATTTTATGTTTTCTCTTATTTTTATTTATTTTTTTTATTCTTGGATGATTTTTTTCTAATGCTTAATTATGTCATCTCTATATTTAAGTTTTCTTTTGAAATTACCTTAAATTAGATACTTCGCGCTGTCTAAATCTACATGTTTTTGTTTAAATTTCTTAATGTTCCTCATTTCGTTTGACATAGCTTCAACCTATTTTTAAGAATATTAATAATTTAGTTGGAGTTCATCATTTCTTTTACTCTCTCAACAATTTTAGGAAGTACTTCTCCAATCTGATCAAAGAATCTCAAGTCAGCATCATTATCGTACGGAGTTTCACCCGCATTTAAAATAATTAACTTTGCGCCGTTTCTCCACGCAATTCCTGGCATATTTGCGGCAGGGGTTACAACCAGAGAGGAACCAATTACAAAAAAAACATCAGAACTCTGGGATCTTTTCATAGATTCTTCAAGTTCGTCCATCGGTAAAGGATCGCCAAAATTAACAATGCTTGAGATGATTCTTCCACCACAATTTGGACAATTTGGTTGATTTTTGCGAATTCTGCCAGTTCTATATCCTTGACCCAATTTTTTCTTATCCCAGCCTGCTTCCTCAAATGTAAGTTTCTTTCCACACTCTAAACATTTCATGAAATACAGATTACCGTGTAATTCAGCTAATTTGTCAAAAGGAATTCCAGATTTTGCGAGAAGTCCGTCTACATTCTGTGATATAAGGTAATCTAATTTACCCAACTTTAATAATTCTACAATTGAGTAATGTCCTTGATTTGGGCTAACTTGATCCCATGGTGGGCTTTTTGGCGGAGGAAGTCCGGCGTCACGGCGAGTCCAGACACCATCCGGGCCTCTGTAGTCCGGTAATCCACTATCTGTTGAAAGTCCTGCACCTGTGAATACGACAAGGTGATTGGATTCGAAAATCCATTTTGCTGCTAGTTCAATTTTTTCTTCTAATTCCATATAATTAAGATGAATTTCTGAAAATAAAAAGGTAATTTATTTGATTTCTATTATTCGCTCTTCAGTACTAAGTCAATATTTAATTGCTACGAAGGAAATATTTAATATTGGAAGGGATAGATTAAAAGAGATGCTATCCTGTCCAAAAGAACAAAGTGAAGCATTATTGGATATTGTTTTTGAAAGATCATATAAATTTTATTTAGATTACCTAAATAGGATACAAAGATAAGGAAACTAGTTTTAAGTTTTTAACTTTTTTTGAATTCTAAAGAATAAATTAAATCTTTAAGATTTTCCTCTAAGTTGTAAAATTCTATCATATTATAAGGACTTTCTATATCCTTCAAACTCGAAATGTGATGAGAATCACACCCAATTGAAACTTTTATACCACTATCTTTCAATTTATTATAAAATATTTCGTGTTTCCGAGAGTAAAATTGTGGATAACTTGAATTAAACTCTATTATGATGTCATATTGCTTTAAGAAATCTAATAAAATGTCTAAACCTCTAATGATAAAAAATGAAGGATCGAAATGAGCAAGTCCTATTAGAGGAAAATTATTGTAGTTTTTCTTTTTCCAATATTCGAGAATTTTCTTTACAAAAGCAATTCCTTCAAAACTTTCGAGATATTCAAATAAAATTAAATCAAACATGTTTGGTGAGATATTGTTAATTATGTACTTCTCAGAACTGCTTAAATCTATCTCTACTCCCTTAAGAAGAGTCAGATTTTTATTTTCCTTAGCAAGGAGTTCTTTAAAATGAGAGATTTCTCCCAAATATCTCTTAATTTTATCAAGGTTATTAAGATTATGAATAATATCTGCTTTCCATGAATTAGTAAAATGATCTGTGATACAAATATAATCTAAACCGGTTTTGAGGGCTTTTTTTACTATTTGCTCAATATTATTTCTTCCATCTGAATA